>Ga0268246_10000483_pt1 | contig 17025 bp, 17 predicted proteins | sample AgamicOrSfe_FD_200242 | JGI IMG/M metagenome (GOLD analysis project Ga0268246, IMG submission 200242) | Agave microbial communities from Guanajuato, Mexico - Or.Sf.e (v2) (version 2) | ecosystem: Host-associated > Plants > Phyllosphere > Phylloplane/Leaf | place: Guanajuato, Mexico | collected...
TGAGGACTCATTGGCACTTTTTTGTCTGGACAGCCTGCAAGTATATAGCATAGCAATGTCGACACATACAGCATCGCAGAGATATCTGAGCAGTCGTGGTGGCTCATACGACGTTCGTTGCAGCAGACACATCCCTTCAAGCCGCATAATGCTGACACATCGTAGCTTTCATTCGAGGATGTTGTACTTAAAGGACTCGCAAATGATGGCGGTCTTTTCATCCCAGAAGAGATACCTTCAGTACAGGACTGGTCCTCAGACTGGATGGATCTGTCTTTCCAAGAACTGGCCTTCAAGATCTTCTCCTTATACATTTCTCCCTCAGAAATACCGCCAGATGACCTACGAGATATTGTAAACCGATCTTATTCCACCTTCCGCGCACCAGACATAACACCTCTCGTCACATTGCAAGAGAAAGAACAGATACACCTCCTCGAGCTCTTCCACGGCCCGACCTTCGCATTCAAAGATGTTGCCCTTCAGTTCCTTGGCAACCTATTCGAGTACTTCCTCGTCCGCAAGAACAAACAGCGCGAAGATGGCAAGCGGGAACACCTGACAGTCGTCGGCGCAACAAGTGGTGACACTGGTTCTGCGGCCATCTATGGACTACGCGGGAAGAAGGATGTCTCTGTTTTCATCATGTTTCCCAAGGGCAAAGTGAGTCCCGTCCAAGAAGCACAAATGACCACGGTCCTCGACGCAAACGTGCACAACCTCGCCGTCGACGGCACCTTCGACGACTGTCAAGACTTTGTAAAGCAGCTCTTCGGCGACGCGGACATGAACTCTACACACAAGCTCGCCGCCGTTAACTCCATCAACTGGGCCCGCATCCTCGCGCAAATCACATACTACTTCCACGCCTACGCCTCACTACACAAGTCACTGAAGACCAAGTCCGGCACCACCCCAGACGTCCGCTTCGTCGTGCCCACAGGCAACTTCGGCGACATCCTCGCCGGCTACTTCGCCAAGCGCATGGGCCTCCCCATCGCCAAGCTCGTCATCGCAACGAATGAAAACGACATCCTCGACCGCTTCTGGAAGTCAGGCCACTACGAGAAGCACGCTGTCCACGGCGCCGCCGCAACTGGTGGTTTCGCTGAAGACGGCGCGAAGGCTCACCCGGGCGGTGTCAAGGAGACGCTGTCACCCGCCATGGACATTCTCGTCAGCAGCAACTTCGAGCGCTTGCTGTGGTTTCTCTCCTTCCAGGTCCTCACACCTTCTGACGCACCAGTTGCCGAGCGGAGGCAAGCGGCAGGTAAGCAGGTTAAGGCATGGCTTGATGACCTGCGCACATCAGGCGGCTTCGGCGTCGATAAGAAGCTGCTTGCTGCAGCGCAGGCGGATTTCGAGTCCGAGCGCGTATCGGACAAGCAAACGCTGGATACCATTCGCGATGTCTACCAATCCTCATCGAAATCTTCCTCGGCACCATACATCCTCGACCCACACTCAGCTATTGGCATCAACGCAGCGCAGCGCTCCGCCTCGCGATCCGGCGCCCCGGAAACACATCACATTGCGCTTGCGACGGCGCATCCGGCCAAGTTCGCGAACGCAGTGGAGGAGGCGTTGAAGAGTGAGACTGCGTTTAAGTTTGATGATGTATTGCCAGAGCAGTTTAGGGATCTGGAGGGCAAGGAGAGGAGGGTCATGGATATGAAGAGGAGTGAGGGGATTGACGGATTGAGGAGGATTGTCAGGGAGAAGGTGCCTGCATCTGCGTAGGTAATGTGATCTGAGAATGAAAATTATTAACATGACAAACTCTATCCGAGATAAATCAGCGTCCGCACCTGTGCTACAATAAGCTAGCTGGCTCTTTCCCACCTACGTTTGCTTTTCTCTTATTCTCTCCCACCGTTCTGTTTCTTGCATAACCGATCACAACCTCCATCCCCATTTCCATTACACCACGAGCCCTTCTTCCTCCTTAACTACTCAGGCCTCTGCTCGCTGCCAGTGGGATAATTACTCGATGAGTCTGGACACACCTGGAACGTCTCACGGAAGTATTCGCACATCCACGACGTATCTCCAACGTTACGAGCCACCGCTGCAATCGCCAACCTGAACTCAACATGACCAGGCCTCACTGTCTCAGCCTCAAGGCAGACTCCTACTGTCACAGCATTCAACTTACGCCAGTACGCAGCTCAGCCAGCCTCATCTATCACAACAGTCTACACGGTTCGTCTCTCAGTGGCTAGGGATGATAGATTCAGCCTAGTTTCACACCACTATCTACCTTCTCAGCAACTCCTTTAGGAACACAGCCCAGCCTCAACTACGCACCAGTATCGTATCTTCTCAAAAGAAGTGCGGGTGCGAGCGGGACAGTCTTAAGGAGGATTGTGCGGCATACATCAGGACCGGGAGAGAGTGTATCGCGCCCTCAGTAATTGCACACAATACGGGTGCCAAGGTCATTGCCATCACGCCTAAGGCAGCATCGGAAGTTACTGGCCTCGATGCATCGATTGAAAGATTACCGGGGGGTATTATCCCGTCTTGTGTCTTTCTCAATGACTCTATAAGGGCCGTCATGTTTTCGATAGACATCTAGCACCAGCTCTTACACTGAGCGTTCCCCTCTAGATGTCTTGTCTAGCATGCTCGCAGTCCCGATCGAAGGTGTTGCCCTGGAGGTATTACGGTACTCTTCACAGGCTCGCTGGCCCCTTGCTCTTGCTGACGTCCTGTTGAAATTCTATGGTTCGACGACGAGGTTACAGCATTCTCTCCCATGACACTGGCTCTTCTTCCTGCAATGGAGTTGTATATTTACGCCTGGGCGGGCTCTGGATAATAAATACCTTCTTGCATGTTTATGTTTCGACCAACTTCCTGCTCTGTATTGAATATAGACCAACAGCCGTCCAATTCGTGCTATCCTGATAACTCGTCATCCGTTCACAAGAGGTCTCAAACCACGAGTGGCAGGTGTCGAGACATCTATATACGACACTACAATGTCTATCTCCAGCTTCGACGCTTGGGAGGCAGACATGAGTTATCGTAAGCAACACCAGATCAACTCCTAGAGCAGTCAAGTCGACTATGATATATATAACTAGGATCAGTAGATGACACGGCGGGAAGCCTCCTATAACTGCACGAGTATCACTCGATGAGGGACTGGAAGGAGGAGAAGTCTGGAAGGGGGACGAGTTGAGAAGGAGGAATTCACTACGACGAATATCGAAGGCAAACCAGTCAAGCAACACTGGTTCAAGTTTCCCACTGGATGCGATTGTTCATGCCTGGACTGGCTTAGCATAGACAATGAACCCCTTGTAGCACGCAATCAATCTCCGCCACGACCCTATACAGACTACAGATAGATGTCTTTCCAACTCAGGTAATCTTGACAACACGCTATCCATTATCTAGAAGTGTCCTAATGGGTGAGTATTAGCTAGCTGGTTCCTTTTCCTACAAAGTAAAAGCACCATGCTCTTCCTAAATCTTGATAACCATCATCTTACCCTCAAGCCCGTGCCCGCCCCAATCACCTTCCCTTCCTCATCTCAAGAAACCCAAAAACTCGCACTCCTACTTTCATCCAACGAGTCCGTTGCCATAAAAACCTCAAACTGTCCCGGCTCAACCACATACTGCATAGCCACATTATACAACCCCAGATCCTTAACATCCACACTAATAGCCACGTCCACCGTCTCCCCAGCCGGTATCATGACCTTACTGAAGCCCTTGAGCCGTTTGTTGGGACGGTCGACACTGCCGAGGACGTCGCGGATGTAGAGTTGCACTACTGTGGCGCTGTCGACGGTGCCGCTGTTGGTGACGGGGAGGGTGGCGACGATGGTGGAGGTGGCGGTGGCGTTTGTGAGGGAGAGGGAGACGTTGCCGTAGGTGAAGGTTGTGTAGGAGAGCTGGAGATGGTTAGCTTTGTCCTGTTACGAAGTTGTTCAGGCACAGAATAGAAGTCTGGGCAGTCCCTCGGGTGAGTGCCGTAAGAGCTATGGTCAAACTTGTGTTCTGGTACTACAGCGTGAAACTTACCCCGAAACCGAATCTGTGCATAAAGTGTTAGCAGGGATCGTGCGTGGTGACGATGGAATACTCACGGAAACCAAGGATGAGGATTGCCCAAGACATATTGATGTCCAAAGTAAAGATTGCCATCCGCACCAATATAGCCCGAATCCTCGTAAGTTTGCCTCCCAGAATTGTACGTATCGTAGTAAACCGGCAGGTCTCCCACACTCCTGGGAAAGCTGACTGACAGCCGACCAGAAGGCGATGTGCCGTAGAGGATATCAGCGAGAGCATTTCCACCTTGCTCGCTAGGATACATCTGAAGCAAAAGGGAGGCTGTCGTGTTAGAGATCCAAGGTTCCGAGATTGGTTTGCCCGCTTGGAAGACAATGACGGTGGGTTTGCCGGTCTGGACGATTGCTTGGACGAGGGGGCGCATGGCGCCGACGAGGGCAAGATCATCGACATCGACGTGCTCGCCTGTAGTGGCGTTGAGGCCCTCCTGTTGCGAGAGGATCAGTATGGTTCATATGGCGCACTTCAGACACTTACCCAGAGCTCGTTCTGGTCTCGAGACCAGGTTCCGACGACGACAACAGCGACATCTGCATCCTGAGCTGCAGCGACAGCCTCGGGAATCATGCTCTCGTCCGAAGACCACCGTTCACAACCGAGAGCGTATGTGATGAGCGATGGATCGTTTGCTGCAGCCTGAATGCCGTCTAGAGGCGTGACGCCACGATACTGAGAGAGATATGGAACGTAGTCTCCATAGTTCATCCAGCCAGAAGCCATCGGACCAATGACAGCGACCTTCGCAGCCTTCGAGAGAGGAAGGATCTTAGTAGGATTCTGAAGGAGTACGATAGACTCTCTGTCCAATGTTCTTGCAAGTTCGACGTTCGTTGGTGTATGAATAGCAGAGTCCCATTCGGCAGCAGGTAGACCTGTGTATGGGTGCTCGAAGAGACCGAGTGCGAACTTGGCGCGAAGTTGTCTTGAGACGGCTGTGTCAACCACACTTATATTTAGACGACCATCTGCGATGAGTGATGGAATGGAGAGGTAGTTGAAAGATCCGCCACCCATCTCGACGTCGTTGCCTGCTGGAAGAGCATTTAGTGTGATGCAATCGGCATCGTGAAGTGCGCAGACGCCGAAAGGGGAGGCCAGCCTATCGAGAGAGCCAGCATCACCTGTCACCCAGTACTGATAGCCCCATTGCTCGCGCAGGATCTCTGTCAGAATGTGGTAGTTCGACGCAAGAGGCACCCCATCATAACTGCTATACGCAGACATGATACTGTAAGCGCCCCCATCAATAATAGCACGTTTATAAGCAGGCAGCCAAGTTGTAAGAAGCTCTCGTTCGCCACCATGCACAGGACCAGTGTTGAGACCTTGCTCTGGGTTGCTGTAGGCCGCAAAGTGCTTGACAGTCGCAGAGACGTTCTTGCTTTGAAGTCCTTTCACGTAGTTGTAGGCCACTTCGCCGGCAAGGTAGGTGTCTTCGGAATTACACTCTTCGACTCTTCCGTAGCGCAACTCTCTGGCTAGATCGCCAAGCGGCGCGAAAAGCTGGTTCACGCCGAGCGCTGCGGCTTCTTCACCGATGGCCACGGCCATTTGCTGCACTAGATCCATGTTGAAACTGCAGCCATATGCGATGGGGGAATTGAAGATTGTCGCATTCGGCAACAGAAATCCATGAATACCCTCGGTTTGGACGAATGCAGGAATCCCAAGACGAGTGTTATTGACGAGATATGCTTGGCCAATCTCGATGAACGTGGACAGCAGCTCGAATGAGATTGGATCCCCAACATAGAACTGTCCTGCGCGCTCGGCCATGTTGAACACCAAGCCGCTCTCGTTGAAGGCGCCAGAGGTGATGTTGAGCCTAGTACCATGAGCTTGACCGTACTTCCCCAAGACAGACAAAGTACTTACCAATTCGTCACGTCTCCTTGCATCATTTGTGCGCGTTTTTCCTGTATGATGGTCAGAGGCATGCTTGACGATCCATTGGACGAATGAGGTATACCTCGATGGTCATGTACGAAAGCAGATCCTGCACCCTAGCCTCGATGGGCTGAGTTGGATCCCGGTATATGGCAGATGCAGGAGGAGTTGGCAGAGACGACTCGGATGACACTCCGGACGTGGACGAGGTAAGACTCAAGCTCAAACTCAAGCTGTTCGTGGCGGACCCAGATGTCCCTGTTGGCTCGGTGGTTGTGGTCAGCGAACCGCCAGTTCCTGATGCCACCGAGGTCGTAGTAGCAGTGACCACACTAGTTGAGGAAGGTCCAGTGGCAGCTGAGGCAGTCGACGTCGGAGCGGTGGCAGCAGTAGACGATGGTGCACCCGTAGGACCGTGTGGCCACCATGGCCAACTATAGACGATGGACGGTGTGGGCCAAGGTTTCCAGGAAGGCTGATGCTCATCACCACGGCCCTCGATGGCAGCTGCTTGGGCTAGCGTAGCGGCATGAAGTGCAAAGAGCGCGGACCCCCGAAGAGTAGGCATTTTGGCGTCTTGTTGAAGCACCGGAAGTGATGAGAGTGGATGGCGATGGGCTCAGTCACCAGCAAGGTTTTTATACCTCTTATGCTTTGGCTTCGTAGCTTGGATTGGCACATCCTTGTAAGACGGTGCGCGCCATGCCACTCCGTGACTTTGTCCTGCTGCATATTGGCCTTGCCCGTCAAGGTAGGAGGTAATGCTGGCGTGCGGGGTATGGCAGACAATCCACTGTGCAACTAAGATTGATGTCAGCAGTAGGTTTCCTCGGTGGTATCTGACCCGAGTGGTAGTGGTAGTGCAGACAGAAACAGGTGCGGAGACGACTGTTCCGCTGAGGAGAAAGAGGGGGTGAAGCGCATGAGCGACAGGCACAGGCACACGAGCACGCCAGGGTTCGTCGTTACATGGGCCGCCGTGAATGATCTGATTAGCACCGTACGAGGACGTTGATCTGAACAGATGCGCTACGGCACTCTTTCAGGGTTTTCCGAGACGTCGACTCTGTGACTATACTTCGTCGAGGAGGATTGCACTGCGGAAGATACCGTCGAATTATCTTTTCCTGGCGATCATCGAGACGATATTGAAACAGAGATAGCAAGTTGGGGTGTTTCGAGAGATGCAATCTCAACGTAATTAGACATTTTACTGTTACAATTAGTCTGCCTTGCTGTGCTTTTCCAACACCTACCATGATACTAGTACAAAAGCTTTCCCTTCTCCAGCATTACAACTTCCACCAGCCTGCTCACCACCGTGCGATCGCGCCGAGCCCACTTTTTACTCCCTAGACATGCCACCAACAATGACACGGCCCTGTCCATCGACATAGCCAGGTCCTTCACCCTCTCGCTCCGCCCTGTTACTCATAGGGAATGGTACAGTCTCACCAGCAACACGGCCGGCCTGAGCCAATCGAGGTGGATGGATCCAAGTCTGCTCAGTCGTAGGCACGCCCGCTTCACTGATGTACTCCCTGGAATCTCCTTCTTGAGGTCCGAATCCCCTTGCTGTGAAATGACGGTGAGGCATGGCATTCCTGTCAACATCTCCCGGGAACTTGCTAACAGTTTCGGCGATGACAAAGTGGCTCTCGGGACGACCAGGCACAAGAGCTGCCGGGATCTCAGAGTACATGGCGTTTGGTCCGTCTCCGTTCTTGACAAGATGCTTTGCGGGTAGGACTTGGACGTCGATGACAGGCTGAGTGCGCTCGTGAATGTGATGGTGGTGGATCTCTCTGGTGTACTGTTCTTCGCGAACGTGGTGGACGGTGGTATGGACGATCTCTTGGATGATAGCTGTCGTACGTTAGTAGATCTCGGATACTCCCAGATTTGAATTGACCTACCAGGAGCATACACGATGTCCGTAGTGGTGTCGACTGTGTTCGTGAGGTCCACAATTCCGTGTAATGAGGGAGGCTGTGCAGCACCTTCGACCGTAAAGGCATTTTTGTATATCTGCTGACGTCCTCGACGAATATCACCTGAAACAGATGGCGTATATCCTCCTAGCGAAGACGATCCGCGCGATGCAGCACCAAGCACGCTATTGCCTGTCATACTCCAGTCATTCCTCTCCTGACTAGGTAAGGTCTGTTTCGCATTACCGGTCGCATTGATTTCTCCCACACTCTTTCTTGGTATCGACATGCTTCTCTTGTGATTGAGTCTTGAAGGCTGTGATGGCACAGAGTCGCCGTACGCATTCGAGTCTGCAGTCCTGCTGGAAACTCCATCTTGATTTCTGGGCGGCATCTGCTGCGAGTAGTCCATGTTGCGAGCAGAAGTATTGTAGGCATTCGAATCCGAAGTCTTGCTAGGGTATGCCTCTTGACCTCTGGGCGGCATCTGTTGCGAATAGTCTGTGTTGCGAGCAGAGATGTCATCGTTGTTCAAGCCTTGACGCTCTGCCGTCCCTCGAGGGTTCGAAGTGGTTGAATCGAAGTTGTCCGCCTTGGCTCCATTGGCGTAGCCTGGACCGTTGCGGTAGTTCATGTGAGAGGGATCTTGTTCACCGAAGTGCTCGCCGCCAACAGCTTGTGTGACGGTGTCCTGCACACTACCTCCGGTGTTGCTACCGTATCCAGTGTTGGAAGATCTAATACCAGGGCTCGAGCTGTTGTCGTAGCCCATGTTAGATGAGCCGAGGCCAGAAGACTGGGGGTGACGACCGGTGCTGAGATCGTTCCGCTCGTTCGAGTAGTCGGACTGTGAGTTGTTATTAACTTGGTCTGCCATTGTCAATGGCATCGAGTCACTGGCACGATTTGGCTGTGCAGAAGCACCTCGTTGTGACCACGTGGAGGCAGAGAACTGGTGAAGAGTGAATGGGTGTTTAGGATGTGGGCTCAGTCGATCTTGCGTACCTCATTGGCAATGGGAAGATTGCTTGGTGTGTTTTCAGCTTCAGTCGGCATACTAGAGAAGTCTGCGACAGGTAGACGAGGTGGGACGTCGCTGCTCGTGTACCTGTGGCCAGCATCTTGACTGCGACCGGCGGCTATCTCATCATTAGCTGTTGTATTTACCGCATCTTAAAAGTAGAGCTGCGCACCGTGCCTGGCACCGCTTCGTGACGTTGGTCTTGATCCCGTGGTGGTCGTAGTTGTTGTCGTAGTGGTGAAGTTCCCTGGCGTGCCACTGCTACCAGTTGTCGTCGTTGTACCGGTGTAAGCAGGAGTAGGGGCGGCTTGAGACGGTCTGTTCAAGTCCACTGACCGACCTCCACCAATGCTACGAGCTCTTGTCCTATCACTTTCGTTCGTGGCATTGCCAGGTAACGGAGTCGCGCCTCTGCTTGGTGGCTCACCAGCAGGTTGCTGGCGATAGGGGAGAGCCGTCTGATCAAGAACATCCGCCGAAGCTCTGGAGCGAGGATTGTTCATGCTGTTTCTGTCATAGCTAGGCGAGGATGAATTCTGATAACCTGCACCACCATTTTGCGGGCTGATTGGCGAACCGCCTGCGTTGGCAAGTGTTGCACCAGGAGTAGGCGTCGTGGACCTTGATTGGTACTCGCTACCACCTGAACGAACACGCGACTTGGACCTCTTGCGGAACAGATCTTTGATAGCCATGGAGTGGTGAGATGAGACAACAAGAACAGACTCAAACTCAATTGAAACGTGGGTCTAGACGGTGAGAACGAAAGGGCGAAGCGAGATTTGCAACAACTGACGAAGGTGTTCCTTCCTGTTCCTGCCGTACTTCCACTCAGCTGGTCTTGGCACGCGTCACAGAGCTTGGATCTGGAGAAAGCTTCCACGTGGCAATAATCGAGTTCCGGTATAGCCGCGAAACAGCCTGGAACCTTGGAAGCTGCATTGCTAGGGCTGAAGGCAAGAGATACCCCTCCATCAGTACGCGAGCAGTGTCGTAGAGTATCATAGCCAAACTGAGCCTACCTACTCAGCTTCTACTGCAATGCATGAGCAACAGAAATATCTCAGCCACAGGTCACCAAGTCATGTCTTAGTCTTGTTATGTCGCGCTCCGTGCTCCGATGTCCTTGCTCTGTCATCCTTAATTCAGCTGCCGAGAGCCCTATGACCCTGCGACGGGAACCTAATCCTCACTCCGATCTCGAATCTCGAATCTCGAATCTGAGTAGAGATGATCTCACTTCATCTGTGTACAAATTACTGAGCTTCTTGAATCGAGATGTTTATGATGATTTTCTACGGTAAACTTGATAGATGGCACGCGATGAAAGAAGCACGAGCACTGGCAGTTCGATGGTGAATGAAACAGCGTACGATTCCGTCATCCCTCCCTACGTCATATCTTCGACCCCGCACCAATGCAGTGTTTAATGTTTGCTAAACGCCAGCGGAGATGAGACGATACGAGGCCAAGGCATCCTATTCTCACACTCCACATTTCAGTCATTTCGATGATGGCTGATATATCCATGGAGGCTTGATGAAAGCGGAGTAAGCATCACACTAATTCCTGCTTGAGATTTGGGAAACACGAACTCGGTTTCGGTTGCTATGTTGCCAACTTGCCTTGCCACACCGCCAGCCAGGTGGGAAGGCGTTTTGACGACATCAACGTCGCGAGCAGCACGTTGTTGCCGATGACGATTCACTTCTCGAAGCGCCTCAGAAGAGTCAGAACTTGGTCTTGGTGATCGGCACGAACTGCTGTGGCTAGTGTCGAGAGCTTGTCAGATCTCCAAATCATCCCGCACTGTAAGTTTTGGCTCTATGAAGCTGTAGCTGTAGCTCTAGTCGAGTATCCCTTCGAAACAAGCGCAAATTCAGAGGCTCAAAGAACAGTCCTTGCCACACCCCGTGACCAAGCGCCAGGCGAGTACAACGGTAGACCGCCCACTATTACCATCCACTCGTAGCGATATTCGATGTCTGAAGTTCGATGCCACGTAGTTGGTCCGTCGTGTTTGCAACCAATAATGCAACAGCTTGCCCCACCAACCTGCAGCTTCCTTGTTAGCCGGGAGAGCATCATCACGTCACGTGAAACTATGACGCCTGTTTCTTTCCTCTTCTGAAAGCTCCTCCGTCCAAGTACTTAACGCTGCCCCTCATCCACATCGTGACTGATTTCTTCTCACTTTATCCATCACAACAACCCATCTCACCTTACTACTTCAACTCAACTCAATCAACCTTATCAACTTACCAACTCAAATCTATCAACCTCTTACATCCATCAAAATGGCATCTGACGCAAAGGCAGCTGTTGCTGAGTTCATGTAAGCTTTTCACCTCATCTGATGATGAGCCAACTTGGTTTCATCATCACAATCTTTCGATCGTCTACTAACAATTTCATCAGGGCCAAGGCCGGTCACCATGACACCACCGTCCACGAGCGTGTTGCACCTGCCATCCTCCACGAGACCATCAACAAGACCCAGCACGAGGAGGTCCTGACTGCCATCGACAAAGAGGTTCACCAGGACCACTACCACACCTCCGTCCAGCCCGTCACCGACCGTCAGATCCTCCCTGAGCAGCACACACACAACCTCGTCGCTGTAGAGCGCCGCGAGTTTGACCACGGTAACGCTGCTGAGATCGAGGCACGTCTCGCACGTGAGGCTGCTCAGTTCAAGGATGAGCGTGTCATCGGCCAGACCACACACACTCACTCCGTCGCACCTGTCGTTGCTGGCGAGCACATCCACCACCACGTCCACGAGACCATCCAGCCTGTTGTCCAGAGAGGTTAGTCTCTTCATACCGTTCGTTACTCATCACCATCTAACCCACATCACAGAGACAATCCAGCCCACCATTGTCCACACCACCGTCCCCATCCACGAGGTTCACCACAACGCTGCTCAGCACCACTCCACCTCTGCCCTTCCCGCTGTCAGCATGGCCGACTTCAAGAAGCAGGGTGGTGTCCTCACTGGTCGTGAGGAGCGCTTCGACGGTTTCGAGGGCGAGCCTCGATCCGTTGGCGGTGCTCTCGGTGGCTCCGGTGCCGTCGGCGCTGTCGAGTCTGAGCTCTCCGGCTCTGGTCACCACCACCACCACGGTCACCACTCTGGCTCCACCACCACTGGTGGTTTGACCGGTTCATCCTCCAACTACGACAACCAGTCCTCCGGCCTCACCGGCTCCAACACTGGTTCCAACACTGGCTACTCCAACACTGGTTCTTCCACTGGCACCGGCTACGGCAACAACTCCAGCTCCACTGGCTACGGCAACAACTCTTCCTCTTCCGGCTACGGTTCCAACTCTGGCTCATCTGCTGCCCAGAACCTCTCCCGCGACGAGCGCAAGCAGGTCGCCAAGGAGGAGGCTAAGGAGTCCAAGGAGGAGCTCAAGGAGGCCAAGCACGAGGGTGGCATCAAGGTACATACTATTCCTTCCCATTCTTCTCAGATATCATCGACTAACAAATACTAGGGCGTGATCAACCACGTGAAGAATGCTCTATAGATGCATCATGAGCGAATTGGTCTGAGTTTGATGATACCTTGCCGGCGTCAAATGATGGTTTTGATGGGCGGTACTACCCCTCCGATGATACCTTTTCTTTGTAATTCTACTTTAGCGAGACTGCGAAAAAGCGAGTCTTCAATATGATACCCTAATAACTCTTACTTTTACTTTTGCACTCTGGTGTTTGTGCACGTCTTCATCTGGCTATATCGCTTTCCCACTTTGTACATGACTTTCGACTTTGCTCTGAGTCCAGTGTCTTACAGCACAATTGATGTTATGCCGTATATCAGGAGAACACGATCTATCTGTTTCTCTCCTGAACCACTCGAGGAGAGTATCATGCACTGTGATCTCGATACACCTGGCATAAGATCCAGGTGAGAGTAGATCGATCGCAGCATGGCGGGGTTCATGCTTCCCTTAGCTCTGATAAACTTCGTCACGATTCTTACGGAATCCCTCAGGTTGCACTCGAAAACATGCCCGCAACACCTTTATCAATATACGAATGTGCTTATAATTATGCCCCAACCACTGCTACTCTACTCCACGCCATACGCAGTCATGTCGCCTGGTGAGAGACAGGACTTCTGAGCCTCTTTCCTGCCCAATGCCGTCGCACCGACCGTGCCCCGCCTTTGCAGCGTTTCAAAGACGAAAATCGTGCCAACGCCAATGAAGTTAGCCTCGACATTAGACAAAAGATCGAGACCGAGCACCTCCTATGACGTGAGATTTTCTTATCGTGACAAAGTGCGATGCAGTATCTGTGACATACACGAGACATTTACCGGGAACGTTTCCGAGCTCGAGCTTCCATTGAGACGTGCTTATTTTCTGCCGTAACTACTCTTCGTCTTTTGTTTTGATCACTGCCAACCGACTTTATCAAGTCCTTCTCTATTAGATAGTCTGGCCATATGGATCTTGACTGTACATGACAACCATGCCTTTCCCCACTTCCTCAAGTAACAACATGGAGCTTCAGCCTTCCCGCAAAGATAACAAAACCGCCGATATCTATTCCAATTCAGCAGGAGAAGATGTGCCTACATACTCCCCGCCCGAGGACAGCGGCAGCGGGACTGGGCTCAAGACCGATGACGGTCTGCAGAGGCACTTGACGAACAGACAGATTCAGCTTATCGCCATTGGAGGCAGTATTGGCACGGCGCTGTTCGTGTCTATTGGATATGGCCTCATTGAGGGAGGGCCGGCGAGCTTGTTTCTGGGTTTCACGATTTATGCGTGCTTTTTGAGTCTGGTTAATAATTGTATGGCCGAGATGACTATCTTTATGCCTGTGAGCGGTGGGTTTATCAGGTTGGGCGGGAAGGTGGGTTCAGTGTATCGGAACGTGGTATACAGACACTGATATCGTAATAGTGGGTGGACGAAGCTTTTGGATTCATGGCTGGTATGTCATTCTTCAACTCAGAGCGTTATCTTACACTAACATGGTCTTACAGGATGGAACTTTCTCATATATGAAGTACGAAGCTCGCAGGCGTGTCAAGAGTGCTTCGAAGTCGTGCTAACACAGTCTGCAGCTTGTATTGATTCCCTTCGAGATCTCGGCTCTGCATCTCGTCTTGACTTTCTGGTCAGACAATATCCCTGTGGTGGCTGTTTGCTTTGCCTGTATTATATTGTACAGTGCAATCAATCTCTTCGCTGTCCGCTGGTATGGAGAATCAGAGTTCTGGCTTTCCAGCGGCAAGGTCGTACTGATCGGGATTGTTTTCATGTTCACCTTCATCACCATGGTCGGCGGCAATCCAAAGCACGACGCATACGGCTTCCGCTACTGGAAGAATCCTGGCGCATTTGCTGAATACATCACGACTGGATCTCTAGGACGTTTTGAGGGCTTCCTTGCTGCGCTCTACGAGGGTGCTTTCACGATCGTTGGTCCAGAGTACCTTTCCATGGTTGCAGGAGAGACGCAGCAGCCGAGGAAAGTGCTGAAGTCTGCTTTCAAGACAATATACCTGCGCTTTGCCATCTTTTTTATCTTCGGCTCGCTCTGCGTCGGTATTGTTGTGCCATACAATGATGCTGGATTGGCGGCGAAGCTCAACGATGGCAGTGGGAGTGCTGCTGCATCACCATATGGTAAGTCTGCTTTCGTTTCGTGAGGAGTGCCGTACTGATGTGAAACAGTTGTTGCTATGCAGAACTTGGGCATTGATGTCCTACCACACATTACAAATGCGCTACTGGTAACGAGTATCTTCTCAGCTGGAAACACCTATGTGTATGCTTCCACTCGCACGCTTTACGGTCTTGCGTTGGAAGGACAAGCGCCGAAGTTCCTGCGCAAATGCACTAAGAAAGGTGTGTTGATTGGAAGTCGCCCCCACGCGGCACTGCTGACAATTCTTGACAAGGTGTCCCCATTTACTGCTTCTTGGCGTGCAGCTTGTTTCCTCTGTTGTCTCTACTTTCGATTGGAAGCAACTCCTCTCAAGGCATTACCTGGTATGATCGCTTGATGTTGTTCTTCGCCACCACCATATACTGACACAATCTAGGCTGGCCAACCTCACGGAAGCGAGTCAATTGATCGACTATATCATCATGTGCATCACCTACCTGTACTTTTACCGAGCACTGAAGGTCCAAGGTATCGACCGCCGCACGCTCCCCTACCGCGGCTGGGGCCAGCCATACTGTGCTTGGATAGGCCTAATCTGGATCAGCCTGGTCGTTCTTACGTACGGCTACACGACATTCCTCCCAGGCTACTGGAGTATCGGCACTTTCTTCGACTACTACCTGATGATTGGCGTGTGTCCGATACTGTATGTCTTCTGGAAGATCTTGAAGAAGACCAAGGTGGTCAAGCCTGAAGAGGCGGACTTGGTGTGGGATCGACCTATGATTGATCGATATGAGGCGACGTTCACGGAGGAGCCAATGGGGTTGTGGATGGAGATGGCTAGTGGGCTGGGGTTCAAGAGGAAGAAGGTCACGGAGGTCAATATCTGAGTACTTGTCGGACTGGATACATTTAGATATATTACTATCAGTATATATGAGCTTGTGTGTAGGAAAGCCTAATTGCATGTCCACATTCTGCACCTTGGATCAGAGCAGATGATGGATCCTCGAGTCTTTCGAGTCTTGAGTACCCTGACGGCCGGTCATCATCATCATCATCGCCTCAAACTTGGTTGAAACCTTGTCGAGTCATGTGCATTGCTCTTTGTTTATCGACGTCGTCAGCAGCATCTAGTATCTCTACTTCGCTTCGCGTGGCCTACATCGAAGTGGGGATTAACAGGTACGCCCGTCCCTCTCGTCCACAAGGCTACCTTACCGCGCCTGGTCATCTTCATTGCGAAGGACTCGACCACAGCAACCCCGCAACCCCTCCGCAGCTACACTACTGTCGAGTCTCGCCAAAGCACAATCGCGAAAAGTGCAAGAAAGAGTAAAGAAGCTTGCGCGACACCTCCGCATCGCATGCGCCCCTTTCGCGAAGCACATAGGGCAAGATGAGTGCCAGTGCATTTGTGCGGATATCTGGTCCACCAAATAGTAGCTTTCTGGTTGGATATCCTGGCATTGCGGCGACACTGGTATGTTCAAGTAGACTCGGGGAGGAACAACAGCTAATATTACTAGCCACGAATAGAAGGTAAAGTCGAAATCCGACCACTCTCCGGTATCTCAGCGCCCGTCCATGTCTCCGTCGTCACCATCTACCTCCAACGACGCGAGTCGATCCATCCGTCCGCCGACTCCGTAGCCAAGAAACACCTCCTGGACAAGCGAAAAGAAGTAGTCGAAGTCGTCGGCGAAGAAATGTTACTCTTCAAATGCCATACCGGCCGCGAAAACGAAGCCGTCCTCTCCATGGACCTCCCCTTCGTTATCTTCATCCCCTCCACGAAACCAGGCGACTATGCCTCCAGCCGCCGCGGGCTCATCCCACCAGCCTCCCTCTCCCTCCCCTCTCGCATCGCAGAAACCTCTTACGAACTCGTCGTCTCCCTCCAACAAGGCCACTCCGACGTCCGCAAATACCCCTTCCCCGTCCCGCTCACCCGCTACGACACCCTCTCCACCTTCGGCATGTACAACAAGCCCGAGTCCTGCAGCAAAGAATCCGACCACCTGATCACCCTCTCCATCACCCTCCCCCGCTGGTCCTACGGCCCCCTCGACCCCGTCAGCGTCTACATCAAACTGGCCCCGAACCTCGACTGGCTCTCCAAAGCCCGCAAAGTCACCATCCAAAAAGTCACCATCTACATCGACGAGGAAATCGTCTTCAACCCCGACGGCGACGAGCCCAGCCGCAAAACCAAGCAAATCGCAAAGCAATCCCAGCCCGTCGGCATCAAAATGCCAGAAGCGGGCTACATGACCAACCTCGGCGTCGTGTTCCCCTCCCGCGACGCCCGCGACGCAGAAGGCATTCTCCCCCGCCCGAAAGCCGCCTTTCCAGCCTACAACGTCGCGGGCTTCACGACGACGGGCAGTTTGTACAAGATTGAATACTACCTCACTGTCAAGGCGACGCTGTCCGGGGCCAAGGATGTGGTGC
>Ga0268246_10000484_pt1 | contig 17020 bp, 17 predicted proteins | sample AgamicOrSfe_FD_200242 | JGI IMG/M metagenome (GOLD analysis project Ga0268246, IMG submission 200242) | Agave microbial communities from Guanajuato, Mexico - Or.Sf.e (v2) (version 2) | ecosystem: Host-associated > Plants > Phyllosphere > Phylloplane/Leaf | place: Guanajuato, Mexico | collected...
CTATCGAGCGCACCACATACCTTATCCCAGAACCTGATGACGGCCGAGTTGTCGAGGTTAGTTTCCTCGTCATTGTGCCTGGCGTTGACTGCTCGTCTGAGCTCAGTCGCAATTTGGTTCGCAGATGTCTTTCGTGAGCTAGCTAACCGTCGTCTGTGCACTTCGAGCTCGATACGTGCCTGCTCGAAGGTACTGTCAATCTTCTGCTTGAGATGCTCATTGCGGCTGTTAAGCCAGACTGGTATCGGGTTTTCAGGGACGCCAAGTTGCATTAAGATAGAGATCAGCTCGATATGCTCATCTTTGCCCTGATATGAGTCCGGACTTCTCAATCTCGTCCAGACGTCTTCCTTGAACCCCTCCGAACGTTTCTGCACGTCCGTCCACACTCTTGATGTAATCAGGATTTGCTGAATCTGATCGTCCGTGAGATGTAACTGGTTGTTCTGTGCTCGATCGGCGACCGCCTTTGCCTCTGCTGCGTGTTTGCTGGCTCGCTGGTATTGCGCAGCTAATGTAACATAGTCGCGCTTCTTTATGCTCTCGTCAATCATGGCACCGGCTTCGAGAACGTCATGATTCTTCTCGATAGCATCCAGGACCGACCGCAAAGTCTCTTCCCTTTGCCTACCACCAAATGCTGGAGCCCAGATCTCCTCCGCTTTCGTAGTTGCATCAACCAGTGGCGTCTTAATGCCGGCTAAGCCATATTCACTTTCTTTCACTAATGCATTCTTGCCAACAGCAGTACCAGTCGTTTGAAGCTTCTGAGTTCCGACATTACTCACATTCCGGAGAGACATGCCTGGTCTGCCAAGTTGTCTCGAAGAACGATCCGTTCTGTTCTTATCTGTATTGCCATCACCTTTACCTTGCCGCATCTCCGAGTAAACATTGTCTATTGTCGCTTTCGCTCGGACGAAGCGTTCGAAGTTTGATTCGACCAGTACTTTCAGCGATGCTGACTTCTCCTCAATCGACCTAGAGAGGAAGTCCAGACCCTGAAGCAGTTCTTGCGTGCTTGCTGTTTGATGTATCTCGGATAAATACAATGCCGGAGAAAAGGTCGTAGACGAGAGTAGGAAACGATTACGAAGCCTGAAGTTGTCTTCTACAGGCAGACCACGATGTCGGAGCACTTGGACAATGCTACCGGAGCCGCCCAGCGGGTCTGCCTCATCCTTCTGAACGACGGACTCGATGTTGTTCTTGTTCACCTGGGCTCCCGGCACACTATGTCTAACACTAGCTCCTCTTTGCAGTGAGATATATTTCGAGCTTGGCCTCTCATGGGAAGCTTCGAGAGACGCGTCTTCCTCGTCTTTGTCGGCAGGCCATTCTGTGGGATGGAGGGTGTTTAAGTTGTAATGAGACAAAAGTGTTGCTTCCGAGTCCATCTTTGTAAACAGATTGCGGTCCTGCTGGAATCGAAGAGCCTGCGCAATGAGATTAGGCGTACGAAGATGTCAAGGCAGTCACGTCTGACCCGAGGACAGACCAAGCCAATGCGACAGATGTGGGGGAAACTCAGGGTCTGGCGGATATCCCCGTTGACGACAAGAACTGATAGCTTTTGCTGGCCAGCCGAGTATCAATCTTCGCTACGACATCTACACCTTCTACCCTATACAGTCTCACCAATTGGCTTCAAGATCGCTCCTGAAGGCCAAATAAGATGCTGGCATCTCGTACTCTCGCTGGCGCCGCGCGCCAGTCCGTCCGCGCTCAGAGATATGCACCTGTGACGCGGGTGCGCAATCACTCAACTATCTTGCAGTGAATATAGCGTGCTGACATAGCTTAGGCTACAAGAGGATATGCTATCCTGAGCCCCGAGGGCAAGACTCCGGAGAAAGAGAAAGTGGCACACTTTAAGGGAACGAAAGGCAGTGATGTAAGCTAGCAGGCCCACATCATGAGCGTGACGACGCAAAGCTGGCGGCTACACATGGCCATTCGACTAGTGCTGACAAGAGGCACAGGGAAACTACACAGTCACGTTGATCGAGGGTGATGGTATCGGCCCAGAAATTTCGGACACAGTCAAGGATATCTACAAAGCTGCAGGCGTGAGTTTTGCAAGACATGGATGCGCCTATCACCTACTGAACACGCTTCTAGGTCCCAATCAAATGGGAGCCAGTCGATGTTACACCAAGGCTCGTAAACGGCAAGACTACTATCCCACAAGACGCCATCGACAGTGTGAGGAAGAACTACGTTGCGCTCAAGGGACCTCTTGCTGTACGTTCTTCCGTAGATAAAGCTCGTTTTCTGCGCTGACCAACAAAAAAGACACCCATCGGCAAAGGTCACGTCTCCCTCAACCTCACTCTTCGCCGCACATTCAACCTCTTCGCGAACGTCCGTCCCTGCAAGTCTATCGAAGGTTTCAAGACACCTTACGACAATGTCGACACAGTCCTCATCCGTGAGAACACCGAGGGAGAGTACTCCGGTATCGAGCATGTTGTCGTTGATGGTGTTGTCCAGAGCATCAAGCTCATTACGAGAGAGGCATCAGAGCGCGTTCTCCGATACGCTTTCCAGTACGCGCAGGATATCGGCAGACCCAAGGTCCGTGCCGTACACAAGGCCACCATCATGAAGATGTCCGATGGTCTCTTCATGGACACTGCCCGTGAGGTCGCCAAGGACTTCCCCAACGTGGAGTTCGACACCGAGGTTCTTGACAACACCTGCTTGAAGGTCGTTACAGACCCGACACCATACAACGACAAGGTCCTAGTCATGCCCAACCTATACGGTGACATTATGTCCGACATGTGCGCTGGTCTCATTGGTGGTCTGGGTCTCACTCCTTCTGGCAACATTGGCGACGAGTGCTCCATCTTCGAGGCTGTGCACGGCTCCGCACCAGACATTGCTGGCAAGGGCTTGGCCAACCCAACTGCATTACTGCTCAGTTCTATCATGATGTTGCAACATATGGGCCTCAACTCTCACGCCGAGAAGATCCAAACAGCCATTTTCAAGACGATCGCAGAGGGAAAGCACATCACTGGTGACCTTGGTGGTAAGGCTAAGACATCGGAGTATGCCGAGGCTGTGATGCGTGCTCTATAGGTCTAGTCGTATGAAGTTCTGCCGGAATTCTGAGGACGACTGTACTATACGAATAAGACTAATGTAGCGCACAAGTTCTCTTTTTTCAGTATTACTTTACAACTTTGCTTGCGATACTCTGGAACCTGGAATCTCCAGCTCACTTGTGCACAGTATACATGTATCGCGAAGGGAAGGGATGCGGTGCTTATGATTGACCTCCTGGTAGTCCTCGCTCGCCGCCATATCCGCAAAATGTCGTATACTCGGGTAATGTGCAAGTGCAAGCTCATCCCAGGCAGCCTCCCCTGAAGCTACACCTTCATCTCCTCCGGTCACCCTTCCGACGACCTTGGCGATGCCTCCCCGCCTTGACCCGATGCTCTCCGAAAAGGCTTTGCCATACTTGAGGTATTCATCGTGCATGCCAGGCTTAAATGCGAGGAGATTGAGCATACTAACAGCACCTTTGCTATCATCAGGATCCCACCTTTCCAGCCAAGAGTTCAGCTCTGCTGTGAACTCTAGTTTTTGAGCTGACTCAGCCACGCGTGGACGATCCAACGAGCCGGTGAGGTCCGGCACCCGCTTGGGGTAGAGTAAACGCTCGTTCACCGTAGCGAAGCTATTTACGATCGTCGATGGCACGCCCGCCTGTACAGTGAAAACGTCTGAAGTAAAAGCACGCAGCTCTTCAGGGAGCCCAGAAGTGCCAGTGTAGATGACCAGTATGTCCCATCTCTGCTTGAGGAGACGGTCTGCGCAAAGGGCTGTAGGTGTGATTATCCACCGGACGACTTTCGCCAGCACTAATGGCTGTTGCTTGTGATCTTTGAGTTGCTTGACAGATTCCTCGAGGTTTCCATTCAATGCTACTAACTGCACTGTACATAATGGCATGGTGAATGGCGGTCAGTATAATGGTTGCTATGCTCGTAAGTCTGTTTGAAGTCGAGGAACGCGGCAGAACGTCGGTGACCTCGGCACCTCGGCTTCACAGGCCAAGCATCATTCACAAGACCACTCCCTGCTGACCACTCCCGTACTCTTCGTCAGCACCACACAGAAACTCTCGCCTCTCTCTCGAAGCCATCCTCTTACCCTCAACACAACCTGACTTCCGATACCACGATGGCCGCCCAAAGACTCAGCAATATCCTCTCCCAGCTCACACCGGCCACAAATGGCATGTCATCTATGTAAGTACGGACGAGGACATGATTGCTGTGTTGGATAACACTGACTCCTCTTCAGCACATCTCAGAACCCAGACGATGTAGTCATCACACTCGCCATAAGAACACCACTTGCCAAAGCTGGAAAGGGTGGTTTTAAGGACACAACCCTCGATGCATTGCTATACAAGATTCTCGTTGAAGTGAAGCAACGCTCAAAGGTTGACCCCCAAGTCGTTGAGGACATCTGTGTCGGCAATGTAAGATCGTATTACCAGCCCAAATGACAGCATAGCACTGAACGACGCCTAGGTCAGCGACGCTCGTGCCGCATACTTCGTCCGTGCTGCTTCTCTCGCAGCGGGTTTCCCCAACACAACTGCGGCCTCCGCCGTCAACCGCTTCTGCTCTTCCGGCCTTAAAGCAGTACAAGATATCGCGAACCAAATCCACCTTGGCAGTATTGATGTCGGCCTCGCGATCGGCGCCGAGTCTATGTCTGCACCTCCATCAGGTCAAACGCTGGACTTTTGCGAAGAACTGATGCAAGGCGAGGCAGCAGACTGTCTTCAACCCATGGGCCAGACCAGTGAGAACGTCGGTGCCGACTTTGACATATCTCGCGAGGCGCAGGACAAGTTCGCCACATGGAGTTACCAGAAGGCGGAGACGGCACAGAAAGAGGGATGGTTTGCTGATGAGATCGTGCCGATCAAGGTCAAAGTGACGGATCCGAAGAGTGGACGGGTTCACGACATGACATTGACGAAGGATGAGGGCATAAGGCCTGGTACCACATACGAGAGTTTGAGCAAGATCCGGCCAGCCTTTAAGCAATTCGGGACCAGGAGTACTGGCGGAAACTCTAGTCAAGTCACAGACGGTGGTGAGTACTGAGCTGCGTTCACCAATAAGTCCTCCTGCTGACACGGTATAGCCGCTGCTATCCTGCTGATGAAGCGATCCCGCGCTGTTGAACTCGGCCAGCCTATCCTCGCCAAATTCGTGGGAGCTACAGTCACCGGTCTCGCGCCTCGAATCATGGGCATTGGCCCCTCTCTCGCCATCCCCAAGCTTCTCAAGAAACTGAACATCACCATCGACGACTGCGACGTTATTGAGGTCAATGAAGCTTTTGCCTCAATGGCGGTATATTGCAAGAACGTACTCAACATTCCCGCGGAAAAGATGAACCCAAGAGGTGGTGCGATCGCGCTGGGTCATCCTTTGGGCTGCACTGGTGCGAGGCAGATTGTGACCGGTTTGAGCGAGTGCAGGAGGACGAAGAAGAAGATCTTGCTCACTAGCAGTAAGTTCACGCCTTGCAACTTTTTGGACTGTCACTAATGGATCCTAGTGTGCATCGGGTCTGGTCAGGGAATGGCGAGTTTGATTGTCAATGAGCAGCTTTGAGATGATAAGTAATATGAAATATGCTTAAAATATGTGTGTCGAGCAGAATATTTCAGAAGTTTTCTGAGCCAACTTGAACTTTTGTCCCATAATTGTGAGGGGAGGCTCAACGTGCTGCAAGAGCTCCGCTAGTGAAGCAAGTACGCCAGGTTGCTGATGAGTAGCTAGCCATTGCGATGTAAAATCCCTCTTCGATATTGCGTTCACCATGTCCGCCATTGATCCAGACGAGTGTGAACAAGTGCAGTAGAGCGTCGCTTACCGGAATGGGCTTCACCGTGCTGCAATCGATGTGGGTGACCAAGTGACGTAAACATCGTCCACGGCTTCAAGAGCATTGATAGCCAACGTCAATACTTTGCGGAGCCTGCTGCTTGATCTCCTGACCTGAAGCTCATAGGGTTGAGTTCGCCTTAATCGCACTCGGCAAAATCACCTAATCCGTGAGCAAGATCTTGCATTTTCACTTACTGCTAAATGTTACCACGTCCAATCTTGTACTACATCGACTAGAATTATCAATTTCGACCGTAGGGCACTTGAGGAGAGCAGGGTTCGACAGCATCCTTCACGCGAGGACGGCCATCTGGTGTAAGTTAGATTAAGCCAGTCTTCGCCGATCATATGGGATTACAGGTAATGAATCACGATTTGGTCAGCCGGAGACTCAGTACGAGAAACAGTTTATGGAAGCTGATATACTTCAAGATGGCCAGCTCAAATCTTGTGTTGTCATCCTTCTCAAGCACATAACAAGGTTCAGCTGACCCTTGGTCGCAGCCGCTCAAGCAGAGAAAGTCCTTGAGGCCGTATCAGTGTGTCTTGACGACTGTGATAGTACTTCTTCAGGAAGCGGATTGAGACAAGAGACATGTCGAGACCATTCAGCCACATTGGAGGGCGAAGATTGGATCGTGCTTCAGAGGCATGCAATACCCAGGCGTATAGATTGTTTCTTGCGAGCTACACAGAGTCGGCCACGTGAGAGGTCGAACACTGATACCTAGGCGTATAGCTTGTTTCTTGCGAGCTAAGCAGAGTCGGCTATTTGAGAGGTCGGACACTGATACCTAGGCGTGTAGCTTGTTTCTTACGAGCTAAGCAGAGTCGGCCACGTGAGAGGTCGAACACTAAGTCGTGCTTCAGGGGCGTGTGCGTGTGAATACTCAGGCGTACAGCTTGTTTCTTGCGAGCTGAGTCGGCCACGTAAAAGATTGAACACTCAGTCGTGCTCTAAGGGCATGTGGAGACCCAAGCGTGTAGCTTGTTTCTTGCGGGCTAAGCAGAGTCGGACGCGTAGAAGGTCGAACATCGAGTCGTGCTTCCGGGGGCATGTGAATACCTAGGCGTAGGGGTTTGGAGTGAAGACGAGGATGAGAAGAGTTGGAAGACATAGCTTTGAGTGTCCTAAATGACAAACCAAGCTGTTTGCAGCGTTATGCTCTGGTTGACCCACTCACCCGATCATCTCTACAGAGAAATGGAACCAAGATTTTGACCTCACCTCTTCCCAGTTTCCTAGTCAACCAGGACCAATTACTTGGTAATGCCACGGACAGTCTCTTCGATACCCATGCCTACATATACTAAATCGACAATGACGAAGAAGAGAGCTTCGAAGAGGAAATCTCTGAAAAGTAGAACCTTAGGGACGAGGGGATCAATGTTAGGGATGATCAATTGTCTATATCGAGTTTGGCACCATCGAAACAGTTTTGAGTAAAACCTCTAACGGGGCCGATTGCTTGGAACGCTTCGCTACCACCATCAATGCCTTAATTTGTGCACTTCTTGACAGTGCAAGCGATAGTCACTAGTCCACCTTTATTTCTGTTTCCAGTGCTTGGCCAATGAGCATAAAATGGCAATACTTCCGCTGTCGTGTCAATGCTCTGCAATCTTATCATCGACAAGTTGATCCCACGAACATTCGAAGTCATCCTAGCCATTCACAGATCGGGACTTTCTCCAGTTGCCTCGTTCTGTCCAGCTTTAAGACTGCTTTGGGAGCCGAAGGTATGGAGAGTGTTTTGTGTGATTCTTTTCCAGGTCGTAGTTGCCTATACTTTCCCATATAGTGATTACTATGGTGGGGACGGAATGGGCCTGCATTCTTGATACGCGAAGATAATGCCTGACAACTTCCCCTACTGACGCAGGGTCAAATCTCTAAAGGCCAAACTGTACTCTATCCTTTTTTGTTGAATCTTTACTCATTGCTTATTAAAGGTGCTGATGAAGCATAACACGGACTAATTGACGACATGCATCATCCTTTCCCGCTCGGCACACAAGCCTCAGGGTATGGTGACTTACGAAGGACGCAAAGTGCGAATTGATGCCGAGCTTAACGAACAACAATACAGGTGAGAAAAATAGTAAAATCTAAAAGTGAAAGAAGCCGAATGTCGTGCCTGACTTCCGACGATATATCCACGCGGTCCGATTTTGCTTGGCACGGATTTTTCTTCTTATACCGTATCGGACAATCTCATTTTAAGATCAGGACAGATGGCCGAGTTGGTTATGGCGCCAGCTTAAGGAGGTGTTGGCAACAACATCAGATATCTGCTGGTTCGAAAGATCTTGGGTTCGAATCCCAATCTGTTCATTTTTGCTGTTCGATCAACCCGTCTTTTTGCCCGTCGTGGAGGTGGTCTTCGACTTTTGACGTTGATCGTAGCGTGGGAACACTGGGAGCTGTTTTGTGGAGAGGCAAAAAGTGTACACTTGCTTGACGATGGACCACGGCAAGGGACAGAAACGAAACGTGCATATACGGTCCAAATCTATCCCTAGTTGCAACCGAGATGGAGGCTCGTATTTTTGTCGCAGATTAGCTCTTATCAGTACACATGACAAGTACAAGCCCGTCATACACTATCCTGTGCCGGGCTTCATCTTGGAGTTCGTTGTCTACTCTATCTACTCGTGCGACTAAACGGAAAGACGCTGCTCTGCCCCGAGCTGTGATACATCCTCGAATAGACGATTTCAGATTTATTTGATCAGGGTATCTTCTACAGTATATATTACATGCTATCACTTCATCGTAGCATCTGTGCAAAGCAGTCGAAACAGCTACGCCCCACCGATATATCAAGCCCCCTTTGAGGATGAAACAACCTTACACACCCTTTCGATGTAGACACCATGTTGTGTCATCCTCTTTTCGGGGCTTGTCGTTGGTCATTGTGCGATAATGCTCGATTGGGCTCGATCACGTGTTCCGAGCTTGAACCGACCTACCATTTGCAGAATCTGGGGAAGCTGCTGCATGGAAGCGCAAGCGCGCAACCACAATCATTGTTCTTCATCATCATCGCATACCTCACGAGATACCAACCACACAGGCGCCGAGCTTGCATTCTTCGTCACCTCACGCACTCCAGAGGACAGACGTTGCCCGCATCCACTACAACATGCCCTTCTTCCGCCGGCTTGCAGCATACACTGGCTATGGTTCACTATTAGCAACAGGAACATGGCTAGGATACACTCGAAAGTGTGCTTTCGGGCCACTCGACCAGGAAGACTACCTGTTCCACAGCACAGTCATGGCAAGACTCAACCCTGATAACCACCCTGGCATGAGTGATCAATGTATAAGAGAAGTGCCATTGAGCAAGCTGAGAGACGATCTCCGCAACAATGATCGCAAGCTGGTTGAGCAGTTCACAGCCAGCGTCTGGGGTGGCATTGGTATGTGGGACGAGCTCTCTCTTTCAGATTCATGTGCTGACCTCACCACATAGGCTTCTCGGCGCAAAGAGCAATTCTCAAATACTACAACTACAATGACAAGACAGCGCATCATCTATGGTCAAAACAAGAACTTGCCTCCTCATCTTACGACCAAGGAACGGAAATGACGGATCACTTCGAAGTCGTCTCAAAATCACAAGATAGCATCATCATCAGATGCGGTGGAAGCCCGCTGAACAAAGACGTTCGAGGAAGTGATGGACTCTTTGAGCTTCGAGCAGAACTGGACGAAGAGGAAGATGTTGCAAGGTTTGAGATGAAGAGCGTGTTCTTCAATGGTCTGGACAAGTCTGAAGAGCACATGGTGCCGCAATATATTGTGTTTTTGCACCGGATCTACACGAAGTGGTGGATGGAGACAGCAGTGAGAAGCATGATAAAATGATGGAACTCGAACACGCACCTCAGGCTTCTGTGACGCTACAAGCTCCGGTGGTCAGTTTCCCGGAACCGCTGCCTCACACAGGTTTCTTGCCTCGATTGACGTGTCAATGGCCCCTTCAGTTCTAACGCGGGATCGTATTGTAATCGCCTACCACTCTGGCTGCCCAACACGGCTCTGGCTGAGGCGCTTCGATCACGGCGAACATTCGAACAAGATCCCGTGGCACTCTCGTGCATACTTTCTACACTTTTGTCTTCCTTCAGTCATTCTCCAACGGCTCATTTCTTACATATATATGACAAATATTGTTTTTACTCTATCACCATCCGAGGTGAGATCTGGGGACAAGGGATCCATGTCTTTCGTATCACCGCTTCAGTACCGACACGAGCGCTGTCGTGATGTCAAGCACCCAGCATCAGCCCTCAATCGTAAACCGGCTCGAGTCCCCTTCACTTCTTGAGGCCAGTCTAAGGACCACTTCTCGCTGGAGTCTAGCCGGAGGCTTCAAATGATCGTGATCCAATCAGAAGAGCTAGACTCGACATTCGTTTCTGCTAAGCGCCCATCATCACGAGAGGGGACAAATTTTTATTGTTCCATTGTCGTCTCTATTGTCAATGTTGTCAATGACAATAGACAAGGTAACACGATAAGAACAATAACAACCTCAACAAGGCAACTACAGGCGCTAGCGCTATTTTCGCCACTCCTACCTCGTGCGCAGACCTCTTGTGATACGTTGTCGTCACAGCCGACGCGATTACTCCTTAGCCTTCGTCACCGAGCCTGACCCAAAGAGGCAATCACGCCGATGAACGACTCCAACGCTCTCGGGACCTGCATATATCATGTGGTACAAGCAGCAAGACTGAATAGAACAATAGCCTCTTGCGGCAGACGACATGCGCAGCACATGATATAATTAGACTCGAGGTCCTCGTTGATGAGGCACAAATCAATTCGCTTCTTGTACATTCACCTGTACCATCATCTCAGCCTCTAAACCGTTACAATGGCATCGATCCACAGCCTGTTCGACGAGATCACCAACGAGGACGCCTTCGCGCAGCCAAAACAGGTCCCTACACTGTAAGCTTTACTTTCTTGCTGATTTGAGGTGCTTTTGTCAATTTTAAGTGACGGTGGATGACTGACCGAGCCTCCTGAAGCCACGAGTGGTCGACTGGTCTTCTACAAGATTTCAACGACATCACATCGTCTTTCCGCCGTGACAGTCCGCAGGCGAAGAATCCGTACAGTGAACAACAGCTAGCATTGGCAGCTCAAATTCCACGGCAAATCACAACACTTGGCTCTTTCGCTATGGATCATGACTGGGTCGACACACCCTTTGGTTTCACTTCCTCAACTTTCGACGGGCCGTCCTATCGTCACTCCTTCCAAGCACAGACATTTGCTTCACACTTGCTTCCGAACTCTCAACACCCGCAGCTCAACAATATTCCAAGGGCTTTCACTTCAGCTGTCGAACCCGCTCAAACGGCAACAGATGCGCGTGAAGAAGTCCATCATCCGCTGGCTGTGGCCTTGCGAAGTTCTACTACCCATCAACGTCCAGCAAATGTCTCAACGAATCCTCACATCCCCGTGCCACGGCCTCAGGTGTCTCCAATTTCGCCTATCGACTACATGACCACGCCCACCTCAGGCGTCACTCCTACCTTAGCATCCGCAATCATCACCTCGGCAATGCAGTCCCCGACACCAGCTCCAATCTCTCTCGAATGTGCGCATCGACCGCAATCCATTCCCCTCACGTCCACACCTCTCTCCACCCCTACCAAAGGCACCAAAAAGTCCTATGACGACCCCGACAACATCGCCATCTGGGGCCTCCGCCGAACTCACATGGACTGGGACGACATCATCGCGGCCATGACCGCAAGAGATGACGAGAAAGGCATGACCCGCGACTGGACCCTGGCTGCGGTGTGGGGCAGATGGAAGCGCAATGCGGTCCAGATCCATGCGAAATACTTCAAAGATGACAAGGGGTTCAACTACGAGAAGCTGAAGTATCAGAAGAAGAAGCCGGGCGGTGGAAGTGGTGGGAAGAAGAGGAAGAGGGCGAAAGAGGAGGAGGAGGAGGAAGAGGAAGAGCACGAGCAAGGGGAAGGTGAACAAGTGGATGAAGACGAAGCGATGTTGGCACATCACGGGGACCATCAAGAGTCCACAACGACTGCCGCCGATAGGCTCCCAGGACAATCAGACCGTTCAGGTGCACAACAAGGTCTCACCATTCCCATTGACGACCTCGTCGCACTGCACCTATTTGGACAGCAGGCCCGCGACGCGCTGAAGCCTGAGGTGTGGAAGCTGATGGCACAGAAGATGAACGAGAGAGCTGCGAGCGGCGAGGACGAGAATTCGAGCAACAAGAAAAGATGGTCTGCCGCGGACTGTGAGGCGGTCATGGAAGCTAAAGACGAATGATGTGCTGTCGGCTTCCACACAAACGCAGAGTTGAACATCAACAACAGCGTGAACATCATCAGCGACATCACCAGCAACAGCAACATCTGTCAGACAAACTGTACGAACCAATGACTGCTCGACGAAAAAGCTGGCAGTACTTGGAAACGTCTTAACAGCTATCATGCGACCTCATCCGCACATCCTGTTATCCTCCTGTTTCCAATCACAACCACAATAAATGTGGCTGACGATCTGTCGACTGCCTGCTACTACAATACGAAGTTCAATGATGGCACATTTTGGACATCTCTCTTTTCTTTTCCTTTCATCTTCCATTCTCCACTTTTCTTTCCTTTCCTCTTCCATGTTTCGAGAAGATGAGCGAAGGGCATGCATGCAGAGAAGGGGACGGAGGACAGGATGGTTGACCAATATTTGCCTCTTTCTTTTAACATTTTGGACTTGAAAACTTTTGGATTTGTGGCGATAGTGATGCTAGCCTATCATGGCACGGCGATGTATCACGAACTCAGATAGTAGATTTCTCAACTCAGTTGGATGGGATGTGCATGTGGAGACCTGGAAGCAGAAATCTGGGGATATTATGTACATAGGTGTGCTCTTACAAATCTTGGATCTGATAGAATGTCATGTCCTCTTCCTCTTACTCTTCCTCTTCGTCTTCTACTATTCCTCCGTCGCCTCGAGCCAGCTTCTCCTACCACCCTTCAACACCTCTACTGATGCTGATGCGTGTCGTGAGGTGGGGTAAGGTGAGGTGAAATGAAGTCGCCACCACACTGTGCAGTGCCCGCTGCCGCCATCGCAGCTCACTCGGCTCACGTCAGCCTACTTCCGCTGTGCCGTGCCGACCCGTCCTGAACTGAGCAGCAAAGTAGAATCTCTTACCAAACGAAACAATCCCGTCTTCAATCCTCCCATGCGCTCTCAAGTCGCACTATGACCATGGAAGCACGTCTCATAATGCCATCTCGTGCCAGCACACAGGCGCGTGTGTCCGCAGTCACCATGCCACCCGCAACACAACGAAGAAGAGCTGCACGGTGCTGACTGATGTCTTGTCTTGCATCATGTAATGCATCATGTATACAACCTCTATCAACAGTTCGTCTCATCTCCTGCCCCCACTCCGCGCATTCCCGATACATTCGACGCGGAAGCCGAGGCGTTCGAGGGCCGCGGCGTCGATGATGTTGCGGCCGTCGAAGACGAAGGAGGGGCGGGACATTAGCGTTGCGATGTGCCGCCAGTTGACTGTGGGTGTGCTGCTTTGGTTGGTATCTTTGGTCTTCCTGGTCGCCTTGGTCTCCTCGGTGTCGACCTGAGCCTGGGATTGGGTGGGAGGCCAGTCGTGATTACCTCCGTCTATATCTTGACCGTCAAGCCCATCAACAACACGAAACTCATCCCACTCCGTGACAATCACAACCGCATGCGCGCCCCTACACGCCTCGTACGGACTCCCGCAAACACTCACGCACGCCCTAACCTCCTTGATCTCCACTTCACTCTTCCCCTCCTCCAATTCCATCCATATCTGTTCCTCCCTAACCCTCGGGTCATGGATCGCCACCTCCGCCCTCTCCCTCACCAACTTATCCACAATCGCTATCGCCGCACTCTCCCTGGTATCTCCCGTATTCTTCTTATACGCAAAGCCGAATATTGCGATCCTCTTGCCCATGACTGTGTTATACAAACAGCTGATAACCCGTCTCACAAATCGCTCCTTCTGCCACTCATTGATATCAACCACGCTCTTCCAATAAGCCGCCACCTCGGGCAAATTCAAGCTCTCACTCAGGTATACCAGATTGTACAGATCTTTCTTATAGCACGACCCGCCGAAGCCAACGCTGCTCTTCAACATATGCGGCCCAATCCTTCTATCCAGCCCCACCGCATACGCAACCTCGTCGATTTCAGCCCCCGTGGCCTCGCAGATGGCGGACAGCGCGTTGATGCTGCTGATCCGCTGCGCCAGGAGCGCGTTTGCGGCAATCTTGGCCAGTTCGCTACTCCAGAGATTCATGGTGATGATGCGCTCGCGCGGGACCCAGTGGGCATATAAATCAGCCAACGCCGCCGCCGCACGCAGCCCCCGCGCGTCCTGGAGCGACCCGATGAGTATACGGTCCGGATGCAGCAGATCCTCCACCGCGGTCCCCTCAGCCAAAAACTCGGGGTTCGAAAGGACATCGAAGCGCAATCCCGGTCGGGCATTTGCGGACAGGATATCGCGGATGGCAGCGGCGGTGCGGACAGGGACTGTGGATTTCTCGACGACGATGATATCCCGTGTGGCAGCGGCGGCGATGCGGCGGGTCGCGGACTCGACGTACCCGAGATCGAGGGCGCGGCCGGCGCCGGCGCCGTAGAGTTTTGTGGGCGTGTTGACGGCGATGAGGATGAGGTCTGCGGCGGCGATGGAGGCGTCGAGGAGGGTTGTGAATATGAGGTTGGGGGCACGGGAGCCGGGGATGCCATCTCTGGCTGGGAGGACGAGGGAGGAGAGGGAGGGCTCGTAGATGGGGAGGGTGGGGGAGTTCCAGGCGGCGATGCGGGAGGCGTTGAGGTCGACGACGGTGATGTGCAGGTGGGGGAGTTTGTTGGCGAGGACGGCGGAGGTGGGACCGCCTACGTAGCCGGCGCCTATGCAGCAGATATTGCGGATGATTGGGGCATCTTGAGGTGTGGAATTGGAGGTGGGAGGAGGTTCTTCTTCATGGTTTCCGTTGATGATCGTGCCGTTGGCTAGGGAGTCCATGCTTCAGAGTCAAGACGGATTCGGAGCAATTCATCTCGGCGATGCTGTCACTATCTCGAGCTTGATCTTTGCTCGAATGTACGGTGTTGATTGTGGTGCTGAGAGTGAAGCGTCTGATGTCATCCAAGAGCCATTGGCTTTTCGGACTTTAGATTTCATCCCGAACTGCCAAGAACAAGTCCATCTTCACCTCGACATCTCGCGGGCGACCTCGCGTGCACTCAATCACTTTTTTGTTCATTTGTCTCTGTTTCCTGCTTGTTCCAGCCACTCGTCTTCTGATGAGTAGCAGCACGGCGTCAGCGAAAATGTCGTATGCGTGAAATCATTCTTTTCCATTTCATTGTACAAAATACCAACGGCAGACTACTCAGTACAGCACACTAGCATGTCACATTCGCGAAAAAGCTCAAAGGAAAGCCTCAATGGTCGCCGAACACCAGCACCAGCGTGGGCTGGGAAGGGAAACTACGCTCATGCTGATGTCGAATCTCAAAAATCAGATTCCAAGTCACGACGCTCGGCAGCACTCGAACATGGTGTAGATACTCGGACAAAGTCTCTCTACCTGGGCAGCTGGTTTGCACTGAACTTGATCTTGACGCTGTACAACAAGTCGCTTTTGCAGGGGGTTAGTCGATGCTCATCGAGAGTATGACTCGCAATGCTGACCATGTCTATAGCTCAGGTTTCCGTGGCTACTAACAGCATTGCACACGAGCTGCGTCTCAATCGGCTGCTACATTCTCCTGCTCGGCGGCCACTTTAAGCTCAGCACCTTGACAACCCACGATAACCTCGTCCTCGTCGCCTTCTCATTCCTTTTCACAACAAATATAGCAATCTCAAATGTCTCTCTGTACGTCCCCGCTTTCCCCCTCTCACCAACCTCAAACCATCCCTCAATCTAACAGTTAACCCTCCAGCGCACACGTCTCCATCCCCTTCCACCAAATCCTCCGCTCCCTCTGTCCCCTCTTCACTCTCCTCCTCTCACGCATTCTCCTCCGACGCTCCTACCCACCCTCAACCTACCTCTCTCTCCTCCCCCTAACCCTCGGCGTCGCCCTCGCCACCTACGGCGACTACACCTTCACCACTCTGGGTCTCCTCCTCACCCTCCTCGGCGTGGTCCTCGCATCGCTGAAAACCGTCCTCACCAACGCCCTCATGACAGGGTCGCTGCGCCTGCCCGCGCTAGAATTGCTGCTCCGTATGAGTCCATTGGCAGCTATCCAGTCATTAGCGATGGCGCGGGTTACCGGGGAGACGGGCGCACTTGGGGCGCATCTCGCACTTCTTTCCACGCCTACCTCCTCACCTGCAGCGTCAACAACGTCCCACCCATACGCCACGCTCTTCCTCTCCCTCCTCGGCAACGGCATCCTCGCCTTCCTGCTCAACATCTCCTCCTTCGCAACCAATCGGGCCGCAGGTGCGCTGACCTTGACGGTGGCGGGAAATCTGAAACAGTGCGCTACAGTGCTATTGGGCATTGTGCTGTTCAATGTGCAAGTTGGGGCTGTGAATGGGATTGGGATGGTGGTGACGTTGGCAGGGGCGGCGTGGTATAGTAAGGTTGAGTTGGACACGAAGGGTCGGCGGTGATTGAGCTAGATTCGGGATGTGAGTATATAATACGAGGATATTGAATACGTAGGACCCTTCACCCATCACCTCGCTGACCAGTGACTAAATATGCGGCGACGCGAAAATCGAGGAAGAAAGCATGAGCGTACATACGTATACGTGAATATTGCACCATCCAACCCGCTCAGCCCGCCCAGCAAGCAAGCCTAATCAGCCTAGCCCGCCCAGCAAGCCCAGCAAGCCAGCCCAGCCAGCCCAATCTGCCTGCTGTATCGTCTCGCTCCGCCTCCCCCTCTCTCTCTCACAAACCCATGAAAGATCCATTCCCGACCACACCCACTAACTCGACAGACGCTCCAAAAGGCCCAAGCCATTACAACAACGAGATAGACGCCT
>Ga0268246_10000485_pt1 | contig 17010 bp, 22 predicted proteins | sample AgamicOrSfe_FD_200242 | JGI IMG/M metagenome (GOLD analysis project Ga0268246, IMG submission 200242) | Agave microbial communities from Guanajuato, Mexico - Or.Sf.e (v2) (version 2) | ecosystem: Host-associated > Plants > Phyllosphere > Phylloplane/Leaf | place: Guanajuato, Mexico | collected...
GCTCGCTTTACATCTAGTCACACAGATACTGTATGTAGTTCTTCGGTCAGGCCGCTGCGATTCGAAGTGCCTCATCTGCGCCTGGCTCCCGCGCCATGCGTTGAAGGATTAAGGATTACACATTGCCCTGCAGATCCTCGTTACACGACACCGGGTGTGTGCCGATGGGAAGCGGGAAGTGTGATGCGGTTGAGAGGAAGCGGGAAGGAAAAGGGCCATGTGGCATGCACAGCATGCAGGTGGTGACATGTTAGCAAGTACAAGAGAGGCTTAGTTTCCAAGCTTTGTTTCAGCTCGGCCGCCTTCGCCTTGTGTTTCCAAAAAAGCACGTGGTGCAGGGTTCGAGGTGCGACTTCCATTTTGGCCATTTCCATTTCCATTTCCGCCCCCAAACAAGCCCCCTGTCTGCTCCAATCTGCTCCCAGCTGTATGGTTTGTTGAGTACTAGGCGCCGACACTCCCACACTGTTGAGCCTATCGCTTCCATGTTAATCGGCAGGGATACTGATGTTGCAATATGTGGCTTCATCTCCCATCTTGCACCCTCGAGCTGATCTTATCTCGGCGTCCGAGCGTGGAAGGAAATGAAGCATGGCGGAGGCTGTGAGAGCAAGATCGTCTTTAGCATGTACGGACCACATGCCAATCACAGGTTAGAAGTCCTTGTCTGGCAAGGCGCAAGACTAGTCCGCAGTCTCCAGACGGAGATGTAATGCTCTGCTAAACACAGCTGAGCCATTGCAACCTCTAGAACCCAACTCGGAAGCCAACCGACTCCCAGATTGTAGATAGCTCAACTTTCTGTATTTCAGCTGCCATTTCCCGGTCTACTCCAGCTTCATTTCTAGTCATACCTGGTCATACCTCAGCTCCTTCGGCTACACCTTGCAGGGCCTCTCCACACCACTTCCTCTGCCGCTTCACCTCTCTGGCCCAGATCTTCTATTAACATACTCATCATGTCTCTTTCTTACACAAGAGCCTATGCAGACGACCACGACAATGAGATCAACACTGACTTAGATAATGCCACAACCTACGCTCCGATTACACCCGCAACCATGTCAGGCTTTCAAAGTGGTTTCCAAAGCTCTGTTGCCACGGGTCGCTCATCATATGACGCTTCGGCTGACAACAAAAATCTCGTCAAGCATACTCCTGATAATACTGCTACCCAAGTCGCTAGTGCCACTTCTACCGCTACGCCAAACGATGAATGGAAAGCAGGAAAGCAAGAATGGCTCATTGTTATCTGCCTGGCCACAGTCAGCTTGATGGTGGCTCTTGATGCTACTATCATCGTTACACCGTTGCCTGTACGTGTTCTATGATCGTAGCAAATCCAGAAAACATCGTTCACGCGGCTAAACTCTCACTTTCCAGAACATTGCTGCCACCCTCAATGCCAATGTCGTCGAAGCTTTCTGGATAGGTTCAGCATATCTCGTGCCATATGCAGGTACGTCTTCCGACTTCATTCTTGAATCGCCTTCAAAGCATAAACCAGACAATGCTGAGCCAAGACTAACTTCTCACCAGTATTCCAACCACTCATTGCGTCACTCAGCGATATCTTCGGTCGACGTGAGCTACTCCTCTTTTCGACTGTGAGCTTTGCAGTCGGTAGCATAGTCTGTGCCCTCTCGCACACCGTGGTGCAGATACTGGCTGGACGTGTTGTGCAAGGCATTGGTGGGGGTGGCGTCGTGTGTTTGACTGTGAGTCGGGAGTGCTGCATTTCCGTCAAAAGTCACCTGCACTGATACAGATCTTAGTCCATCGTCGTAACAGACATCATCCCGCTGAAGCATCGAGCGTCGTTCCTGGCTATTCCACAGCTTTCATGGGCAATCGGCACGATACTGGGACCATTGATAGGCAAGTTGATGCTGCTGAGAACAATGTGGACCACACTAACATGTACTCGCACACTAGGTGGTGCCCTTTCCCACGTTTGGAGGTGGTGCTTCTGGTAACAATGCTTGAAATACAGACTTCAAACAAAACTCAGCTAATGGTTTAGGATCAACCTCCCGTTCGCAGGCCTAGGCCTCGTGATGACACCGCTAGTTGTCAAGCTTAAACATCAAGACCGAGCCACGTTTCGTGCCAACTTGGCATCACTGGACTACATCGGCATCATCACCTTCACAGGAGGCTTAACCACATTCCTTGTTGGCCTATCCTGGGGAGGTCTCGAATTCGCCTGGAACAGCTACCAAACTCTTGTACCACTACTCCTTGGGCTAGTAGTGCTCGGCTTTTCCCTCGTCTGGGAGGCACGATTAGCAAAGAAGCCTTTTATCAAGCTGTACATATACACAAACTACTCAGCCATATCTGGCCTGTTAGCTGCATTCTTGCAGGGATACCTAGTAAGTGATGTATCTCAAATGTGGACACACCGGCTAACATCGTGCCTTTAGTTATACGGCGGTGTAAGTAGTGTTGTGCAATATGTCTCACCTGAGCCAAGCTGATGTTCATCAAGCTATATTCTTGGAACATATACTTCCAGGGCATCAAAGGCAGGAGTCCCATTGGAGCCGGAGTTGCACTACTGCCCGTCATGCTGTGCACGCTTCCTGCGAGTATCGTGACCGGCAGGCTATTGCGGAAAGGCATAAGCTTCCGCACTCTGGTCTTAGCTGGCTGGGCCACTCTACTCGTCGGCAATGGTCTCGGCATCATATGGTTTGTAAACACGCCCACGGTTGCTTGGGTGATCATACAGATGCTCTGCGGAGTTGGCCAGGTTAGTACAATCAGTAACTACTAGTCACTACTGGAAAAACAAGTCCGGGGATGTCGACTCAGACTTGCGTCCTAGTGCTGACACTCGGCGCTTTGCCAATAACTGACATCTCCTACAGGGCATGATCCTCATCGCTGGCGTCATCGCAATACAAGCACACGTCGCAGCAGAAGAAGTCGGAAACGCTGCTGGCATGTAAGTCGCCCCAGCTCCGTCCTCCCATTTCACCTCACCTCCACATCCCCCACTACTCTCATTCCATCCACCATTTCCCTCACTGACACATTCCCAAATCCACAGGTACTCCTTCCTCCGCGCCCTCGGCCTCGCCATCGGCGTCTCCATCGTCGGCACCATATTCCAGAATCGACTCACGCACTGGCTCGCCGTTGCATCCCCTCTCCCCCTGCCCTCCTCCATCGCCACCAACCTCCTCGGCTACATCCACATCCTCAACATGCTTCCGCCTTCAGAATCCGTCTTCGCCGGCGCCGTCCGCGTCGCAATTGCGCAAACGCATCGCAACGTTGCCGAAGTGGCTGCGGCTGTGAATGCGTGCGGGTTTTTCCTGATGCTGGCGCTGAAGGGGGCGGATGTGGGTGGGGCGTTGGCTAGTAAGCATCGGTTGGAGAGGGCGGAGAAGAGCCAGGGGGATGTGGAGATGTTGGAATCTGAGGGGAAGGGGGGGCAGGGAGAGAAGAGGCAAGGAGCAGGGGAGACAGGGGAGTTGATGCAGGAGAGGGAGACTGTGGAACTGATGCAGGAGCGAGAAGCGATGGAGATGGCGCACGGTCAGCTGCAACCTGTGGAAGCAGATGGGCGCGAGATCAATACCAACACCATCGCTGGTCGAGACTCGGGCATGTACGATGACGTTGCCGGCTCGCCTTACTCCTACACAGCTGGAGACGACGCGCACGACACCCGTCGCGATCACGATCACACCAAGCCATCTCACCGGAATCGTGCCCAGGATGAGCCTGCTAGTGTCTCAAGCATGAGCAGTCACGAGCATGTGCATGAGCATGAGCACTTCCACGCCTCGGAGGTGGAGCAGCAACAGCAACAAAAACTGCAGCAGCAGCACGACGACCTCGTCAGAGAAGATGGCGAGGCACAGGTGACGCTGGCGATGGCGCATATGCTACCTGTTGGTGCGGGAACCGTTTGAGTGGTTTCTGGCGTGCAAGAAGCCGGTGTGAGGTTCGGCATGCCTTTGACTTTTGGTGCACTTTGGTTGCGCCGAGGCGAGATCGGTCTGGCTGGCTGGCTGGTCGGCTGGTTGGCCGGTTGCGTAGACGTGGATGTGGATAGATATCGACTCTGAAGCAAGATGATGTATGGAGAAATATGTATGGTAGCGTACGTAAATGGAGGAATGAGCAATAGAGCAAGTGGCAACATCGAACTATACTGAACGTGATATGTCGACACCGTAGCGGATCAGCGATATCTGCGTTGGTGCGATTGTGTGGGTGAGGCGGTGGCTAGGGTGGTGGTCGGGGAGGGAGCGCGTGTCATGCATCAGTATGTTTACCCGGAATGGTTCAGAATATTGCCCTTGCCTTCTTTTCATCCCTGCGCTAGAGGTGGGTGGGAGTGGACGTCAGCGCGATCACCCGGAATGGTTTAGAATATTGCCCTCTCCTTCTTCTGATTCCTGCGCCCTCTTGATCCTCTCCCGCGTCGTCTTGAATAGTCTTGGCATCCCCGTTTCCTCAAACGCCATCCCCCTCGCCACCATCCTCGCCACGCCCTCCCCGCTCCGCCACGCCGTCGGCATCCCATGCCCATTCCACCCCGCTAGCACAAACATGCCGTCTCTCCCTGGCACCTCTCCAACATGCGGCAAGTCATCAAACGAGTACCCCATCACGCCTGTCCAGATCTGGCTGACCTGGGCATCCGAGCCCTCCCAGCCGCGGAACGTCCGCTGCATGTAGTTATCGTAATATTCCTGCGCTGCATCGATGAGCACAGAGTCGTCCGTGTTATTGTACCATTGGTCGAGGTGCGCGCGGAACTTCTGACTTGCTCCGCCCACGACGATGCTGCCGTCTGTGCGCGGGATGAGGTAGGAGAGGGTGTTATCCCTGGCGCGTTCAATGTAGGAGTCGTTTAGCAGCGGGGCGGAGCTGCCGAGAGGGACGGCGATACGGCAGCAGATGCCCTTGCAGGGGACGATGCTGCGGCGGTATTCGGGGAGGAGGTTGCCGACGTAGGCGTTGTTGGCCTGGACGATTTGCGTGGCGTGGATGGTGCCGCGAGGGGTTGTGACATTGAAGCCTCCTCCGTCGGCTGGCGTGACGGAGGTGCAGGGGGTGTGTGTTTGGAGGTTGATGCGGTGGGGGGCGACGAGCTTGGAGAGGAAGTGCAGGACGAATTTGTAGGGCCAGAGCGTGGCGGCCGTGTAGGATGCGCATGCGAGGACGTTCTTGACGCCGCTGATCTGGGGTTGGATGTTAGATGGTACTCACGTCATGCTCGCAAAGATGTCTGATCGAGGTTGAAGTCGGAAATGGGGAGGGGTGCAACACGTACTCCTTCGGCAGTCTTGCCGGTGTAGAAGGCAACATCGTCCATATACTCCACTTGTCTCGCCTTCATCTTTTCATAGTTCGCCTGCGCAGTCTTTGCCGCAGCTGCGTTACACCAAACATCATACGATCGTGTAAGGGTGAAGTCACAGTCAATCTTCTCCCTCTCAACCAACTGCTTGATCGTACGGATATGCGAGATCTCAAACTCGCCGACTTCTACTCCTGCCTCCGTCCCGGCCTCGTCACAATACTTGCCAGTGAAGGAGTACAGATCAGGTCGGAGGTGTCCGCCATTACGACCTGTAGCCCCGGAACATGCACCTCGTGCTTCGAGGATTGTGATTGATTTATCTGCGGCAGCAGGATCTTGGGCCAGGTGGTACGCCACGCTGACACCGGCATATCCTGCGCCTATGATGACAATGTCGCTGTGCTCGGGCAAGTGCTCTGTCGAGCGATGGTCGTGCAATTCGTGCAGTTCGGTCTGCCAAAAGGGCGTTGTGGGATTCGTGGGTAGGTCGTAGGAGTGAGCGTCGACGTGCGGCTTCACACCCTGGACGAAAATTGACTTCTCTTCCTCGCCGAGTACGGACTTCTCGATGGTGTCGGCGGCTTTCGAGACGAGGATTCCAGGCGCCATTTTTGAGTTTGGAGGTTGTAGAACTATAGGTATGACAAGCGTAAGGTTCGATGGATCCTTGAAGGAGGAGTGCTTATGACACCCTCGCTACAGCTTTCCGACTAAAGCACGTCATTTTACGCATTACCTGCCTTAGCTACACCCCGGTATAGTTCTAGCCACGGAGTAGCGATAGCTGACAGTTCGGTGAAGAGTGAGGCGTCCAAGATGTTGTGCTGTATACCGGACCGGACTACACTCGGACCGGATTAAACCGGCTCGGAGTACTTCATGGAAGCAGCACCTTGTTCTAGATTATGCAGCTTTTATCTACAAGCTATCTCTTGGTGAATGCTTGCCAAACTTGACCGTGTCACGTCTTCCACAGACCGATCGCTATCCAGCCGCCTTGATAAGTGGTGAAAAACACCGGGAAGCTAGTAAAGTCAGCACCCTCCTCCTGAAAAGGGAAGCTAGTCACATGACTTGTGCACAACATGACAAATGTAGCACAGAGTAGGTAGCAGATGATTCAATAGCCCGATATGAGCAAGCCTGTGACACGTCTTAATTCATGCTTACACCAAGTCTGCCATCTTGCCAAGCCCCTACAAAGAGCATGAACAAACTAAGCTTCTAGCGAATTCACCAACGGCATCGACTCACTCTCCCAAGTCGAATCCAACTTCTTCATTACGACCGACTCCATTCCCAGCTTCACATCCTTTGGCGCCTCCTTCACGGCAGCCAATGCAGCCGTATACTTCTGCGCCGAATCGGCTGCGCGAAGAGTTTCCAGCCGTGCGGTAGTCATGCGGAAAGGAAGTGGTAATTCTGGGAATGCCTTTGTGTACTCTGGTTTCGAGATGGGAAGGCCGAGAGAGGAGAGAACCTCGGTGGCGGTGTGGGAGGAAGTAAGGAGGATGCGTGGCATGCCTAGTATACGGAGTCAGTTGTGTGCACTTTCGAGTCTAAAAACGATACTAATTTACCATGACCGCAGAACGATGCTTGTACGAATTGGCCTTCTTTGTCGGGTACTGGACCGACGAAAGGCATGTCGTCAACGCTGTATGCTTGTACTGGCTGTCTGTCAGTACCAGTGCTGCCTCTTGATATAGGTTCACTTGCCTCCAGTCCACTCCCCTGCTACTTCGAGATCAGCCACCGTCGACCCATCCCAATCCTTCATGTCTCGGCTGGGCCAAGCGCGCATGTACGCATTGACGCCTGGCATCACCTCGTCCTCTCTGTCGTTGCCAAACTGCAGGGATGGATCTTTCGTGATCAACTCCTTTGCACCACCGACAATGATTGTCGACAGCGGAGCAGGAAGCTGATGGAAGTAGTTCTATAAAATTGATAAGCACATGAACAATCGCAGGAATAGATAATATCATGCGGCTTACGTTGATGATGCCATCCCATCGGACACCATACGACTCGTTGAAATGGTGCTTGACATGGTATGGGTCCGCCTTCACTGCGACGAGTGTTCCCCTGACAGGCTCTATGAAATCCTCGAGTTGTGGCAGGAGGTGCGGTGCCCAGCGATTCTACTTCAAATTTAGCACAATGCGAAGTAGCAGTGGAAGAGGTACATACGCCGGCATGCACAACTCGTTTGGCTTTGGTAGTGCCGCGAGGCGTAGTGACGGTCCAGTACCCTTCAGCATCTGCCTCGGCGGAGATAGCAGTGGCTGGGGTATGTGCTTGAAGGTTGAGCTGGCCTCTTTCCAGAAGTTTTGTCAAAAGCCCATGGACAAACTTGTAAGCCCAGCTACACAAGGTCAGTAAATGCCTTGTTCAGTATCTCGACATGAAAGCTAACATCTGGCCAGATGGCGAGTTGATAGCACCCTGCGCGCCCTTGATTCTCGTGGCCTTTTCCGCTTCGACAGGATCGCGGATAGCATACAGCTGATCTACTATCTCTGGTCCTTCGGCAGCAATCATCTCGTCATAAGCCCCGAATGCTCTGTCGGTCTCGACTTTGCTCATCAACGTGTCCCAAGCACGAGACATGTGGAAAGAGCAGTCTATTGACTCCTCGCGTAAAAGCTCTGAAAAGGCGTCGAGATGGGCTCGTTCATGTCGGGTTAAAGAAAGGGCGATGTCCCGGCCATAGAGCTTGACCCATTTGGAGTAAGAAATATACCAATTAGGTTTCAATAGTCCTCCTGGGTGAAAGTGTCAGCTCAATACTGGAAGCATCATGCTGATGGTAGAAGATTACCATTCCGCCCGGTGGCCGATTCACATATGCCTCGAGCTTCGAGGAGGGTAATACTTGGCGGAGTACTAGTATACTGACGTCCAGTCAGCAGAAGAAAAGCTAAATCCTAGGGGGCTTGCTCACCCTCGACATCCAGTATGCAACTGTTGCACCTGAATATCCTGAACCAATAACAAGCACATCAGACTTCTCAGGCAACTCTTCGGTGGTGCGATAGTTGCGTAATGGCGAGTTCGCACCCTCTATCCAGAACGACTTGGTAGGATTAGTGCATGGGAGAACCATTATGCAGAACTTGTAGGGATGTCTTGAATTATGACAGTGTAACTCTGTACGACGTGATGCTGATTGAGATCAGATAAGATGTGAGAGGGAGTCTTATCCATGATATAGCTATTTTCTTTACCGACGTCAAGATCAGTAGTCCTCCGAGACTGCCCGCCATCAGTCCTGCCGGTCATGGTGTTCATTCCTATCAGCGACTTTGTCCTGTTATCGCCTCTTCGCTTGTTGTGACCTCGAGATTCAAAATGTATTCCGGTCCGGTGCAGGCAGGGAATGCAGGGCTGAACCGGTTCTGGCCGGCCGGAGATAAGGCACGCGCGGCATGCCACTAGACGTCTGCTGATACGGTGTGCTGAACATGTACTAGGTCCTATATACTATACACTCACACTGCACAATGCTCTGCCGTGTGATACACCCGGCAATGAGTAGGCGCCATTGGAGCGCTTACCGAAAGATAAGACAGGCTATGTAGACCTGTAGAATCCTATAGATACAACATGATCTCTCACTCTCTTCCCTTTTCCGTGAAGTCCTCCAGAGTTTTCCCAGTTTCTTCACGACACCATGCCTGAACGATACGAAGACTCGATCTTCAAAGCTCCGGTCGCAACGCCTAGGGATGTCAAGGTCACCGCTGATACATCGATCACATCCAATGTCGACGATGTGGACACCGGCGAGGTGGCATGGCACGAGATTATAGACGCCGAGCCAGACCAGCAGTACCTCAGCTCGACCAAGTGGCAAAAGATCTTTCGTGGCACCTTCTTTCAGATGGTGTGCTTGGGACTTCTTTCCTTCTCGGGTCCTGCAATGTCGGATGCCATCGATCAGCTCGGAGGAGGAGGTCTGGCTACCCCCTATACTGCGAACGCTGCGAATGCTGCTCAGTATGCTCTGGCTTGCGGTATGACTCTGTTCGGCGGCCCTCTAATCAACAAGATTGGGATCAAGTGGTCTTGTGTCATTGCCGCTCTGTGGTTTCCGTTCCAAGGATCCAGCTACTACATCAACTCGAAATACGGCACTCAAGTGAGTCAAACTGCTGTACTCGTACCCTACATTCCTTGCTAATCTCTGAAAGTGGTGGGTGATAGTTTGTGGTGCTATTGGTGGCATTTTCGGAGGCTTTCTCTAGTGAGTTATTGGTTCGACAAAGACAAGCAGGCAATGCTGACACACACAAGTGTTGCTGAATCCACTGCTATGCTCTCGTACCCTCGACCATCAGAACGTGGAAAGGTTTGACAAAACTAATATCAGTATTGGATCAGTTTTCTAAGAGTCTGTCTTATAGTTCATCGGTATCTGGGTCAGCATGCGCAATTCTGGACAAGTGATAGGTGGTGCCATCTCACTCGGCGTCAACGTCAAGACTGCCGGCACTGGTGCAGTCTCTATTACTACTTATCTCATCTTCATTGTGCTCGAATGTATCGGCTTCCCGTCTGCGCTGCTTTTGAGTCCGTCTTCTCGCGTTCGTCGGCCGGATGGCGTTGCAGTTCCCCTTTCACCACCGGGAAGTTGGAAGCAGGAGACCGTCCAGCTTATTAAGCATATCAAGCACAAGAGAGTATGTCTATTAAGTCATGCATGCTTACTAGTACTGATATATCATAGACACTTCTGATGTTCTTTCCTGCCTTTTACTCGTTCTTCTACGGTGGTGTTTACACCACTTATCTCTCACTCCACTTTTCGGTTCGAGCCAGAGCACTGTCGTCGTTTATCTGTCGTAAGTCAGTAGTGTGTTGTCTGATGTCACTGTGTTACTGACCTCTTGTCTAGCACTAGCAACGATCCCGCTTTGCATCGGATATGGCTACATCATTGACAACAAGTATATGTCTCAGAAGAAACGAGCTTGGCTCGGTATGGCCTTCTGGGCTGTTCCACAATTGGCAGTCTATATTTGGACTGCTATACTCTACTCCCAGTTCCAATCTCACAATCTCAAGGGGGTTGACTACACAAAGGAGACAGGGACCTGGTTCCGCCTGTATATCCCATACTTTATCATTCGTAAGTTCCACACCATAAATCCACTATGTTGGCCATGAAGAATGTTTGCTTACGAAGGTTACAGAGATTACGGGCTACGTCACTCAACTATACATGTATTGGCTGCTTGGTTGCTTTTCTGCCGACGTAAAGTCCTCCGCTCGAACTGGAGGACTTTTTCGATGTTTCGAAACTGCTGGCCAAGCCATCTCCCACGGCATCAACTCACGAACTGCTGACAAGCGAATTCCCCTTTACATCAACATTGCCGTATACGCACTCATGCTGCCGACTATCTCAACTCTCATTCGCATGGTGCCTGACAAGCCGGCGAGATTTGACGATATTGTTGAGGATGAATCTAGTGCTATTAAACGCAAGGCTTCGTTGGCTCGGCAGGAAAGAGTGGAGATGGCATAGGTTGGTCATAGCTTGATTCGAGAAGTGGTGAGGGCTCTACGCCTGGACTTGGTGTCTTTCTCTATATGTGTATATGTCGGATGGTAACTATGTAACGAAACGAAATGAATCATGTTTGACTTTTGCGATGAGTCTAATTTTCTGTCAAAACGTTGTTGCTGCAAAGTCCTACCACGTCGAGCCAGGAAGAGTGTCATGTCCCTGAAAGGATCTCGCAAAGACTGGCATACGAGGTCGAAGATGCTTGATTGAGGAAATCCAGCTCTCCGTTATCATTGAATGCCAACAATCTAACCTATGTATAGATCGATGCCCCATTTCCCACGCCACTCGTCTTTTTGCCAGTCAATATCCTGTCTATGACCCTTTCTAATCTCACCACTGCATCCTCACAGATCTGGAAATGTATCACCAACCTCGCACCCATCAATTTTACACCTTCTGCCTGTCCCGCCTCAATGAAGTCGACTACAGAAACGTTCATATGCGCTAAATCAAGCCACACCATATTCGTCTGCACAAGCCTACTGACCTTCCCACCTCGCTTCAACCATATCCCCTCAACCCGCTTCGCCAACTCATGCGTCTTCTTCAACCTCCCTCCCTCACCATTCCGCCCGAGCCCGAATTGCTCGTCCACCGCAACACGAGCCGCCGAGGCAATAATCCCAGCTTGCCTGATACCACCGCCAATACTCTTGCGCACCCATCTGCAATGCTCGAGCGTCTTGGCTGGACCGACAATCATGCTACCAATTGGTGCGCCGAGCCCTTTGGAAAAGCACAGCTGTGCTGTGTCGAAGCAGGCTAGATAGTCGGTCAGAGAGCCGGCTCCTGAGGCCACAACCTCCCAAATGCGTGCTCCGTCGAGGTGCATGAGGATGTTGTTCTCGCGCGCGAATGCGGAGATGCGCTGGCATTCGGCTAGTGGTGTGATGATACCGTCGAGTGTGTTCTCCAGCACAATGACACGAGTTGGACAGACGTGGATGTTGTTGCTGATGACGACTTCGCGCTGGATGTCTTCCAGCGTCAGATACCAGCCGTTGGTTTCGGGACGGACGGGCTGCATGTGGGCTTGAGAGAGGCTGGAACAGCCACCAGCCTCGAGAATCAGGACGTGTGCCTTATGATGGCAGAGGATGGCATGGGGCGGTTGAGTAAGTAGAGAACGCAAGGCGATCTGGTTGCCCATTGTTCCGGACATGACGAGAAGACCGGCCTCTTTGCCAGTGAGTGAAGCAATGTAAGCCTCGAGATCGTAGGTTGTGGTGTCTTCTTGGTACACATCGTCCATGAGTGTAGTTTGTGCTATGGCTTGTAACATGGTGTAGCCAGGAGTCGTGATCGTGTCTGTACGAAAGTCGAATGCTGCCGGTCCCGGGCTTTGCCATGTCTGCGAGACGATGAGCGGCTTTTCCATTGACGGTGTAGTCTTCATCGTCTCAATAAGTTCGATACTCGGCATTCTTTATGTTGGATTCGATTCAATACAGTCACATTCGACAGTCAAGAAAAGAACGGGATTAAGCAAGAAAGCAAGGAAAGTCATCTCGAGTAGCAAGGTCCGAGACCGCCGCTTTTGCGGAAGATAGCCCATTATCGTGCCGTCAAGATGTCCAAAAAGGCGAGTCACACGATAATCATCAACTCGTATTTTGAGATGGAAACAGCGGAGAAAGAGAACAAACCGGGAACGACTAGTACGACACTATTGCCGGAACGATCGAGCTAGCAACATACGGGACCGGGCAGAACTATTCCTTTAGCTGTCTGAAACGTCTCTGAATCAGACGTGAGCCGGGTATAAGCCGGGTTCCGGCCCGGTCGATCTTTGTTGCGGACCCTGCAGCTCTTATCTTTCTCGGGGCAAGGGTGTGGGGTAGTCTCTTCTCACGCACCTCTGGTTCAAGGCCCCAAACATGACCATGATATTGGTGACATCAAGTCTGTCCCATGGCTTCAGTATCGTGTCCTTGGTCCTCTCAGCCCGGAGCTCTTGTTTCGAGGCCGTCAATCTATAATAGCAGCGAATCTACTTTCCGACCCTTGTTTCTCCCTTCTCTGCATACCTGAACACTCGACTTCCCACTTCCCACGATGACAAGGACGAAAGCAAAACACGTCGTCTTCGACGTCGTCGGCACCCTCGTCGACTTCTCCGCCTACATCTCCGCTATCGATCGTGCCATCGGTCCCGCACTACGTGCCGAAACCATCACACCGCAAGCTTTCGCGCACAGCTGGATGACCTCCGCCGAACTCGAGCAGACCTTCCTCCGAATCTCCGAGCGGCCTACTCCCTACAGAGCTGTTATGACATCGACTTTCTACCGCACTCTCATCCTCTGCGGCGTTCAAGAGCCACGGAAGATCGCTACGGAAGAGCAGCGTGAGGCGTGCGTGCAGGGATATTGGGACTTAACACTACGAGATGGGGCGAAGGAGTGTCTCGAGATATTGCGGGGAGCAGGATTCCAGACGTGGTTCTTCACAAGCTCAGACCTAAAGCGTGTACAGGGGTATTTTGCGTCTGCGGGCGTCGAGGTGCAGGAGGGTAGTATCATTAGTTGCGCGGGCTCAAATCCTGATAGACCTGTCGAGAAGCCTTTGCTTGGTGCGTATCGACCGGTGCTGGAGGGTTTCGGGAAGGATGATGTGAAATGGTTTGCGGCTGCACATATGTGGGATGTGAGTGCGGCAGTGAAGACGGGGTTCAAGGGCGCGTATTGCTCGGCGTATGAGCAGGAGGCGTGCTTGGATATACATGGTGACACGATGGAGGTCATGGCAGATACTTTGGCAGAAATGGCGAAGAAAATTGTAGTAACATCAGACTAAGTTCCACGAATCAATGCAAGCCTTGGTAGAGGGAGTTGTGGACAACGACATAGGAAGTGTAAAGTATCAATTCAAGCTCAATAGACTTCAGCTCGCCATCTCCGCATCATAGATTCATAAAGTTTTCTGGCACTTGGCTTCCTTCCATCATCATTGGCCACTCCGACCAAGCCAGCATGTCCGCATCCCCAAAGAATGCTTGTTGAGGACTCCCACCTTGATGTCTTTCTCCGCCTCCCCCGCCAAAGGCGTCCTCTGTCAAATAGCCGTATTGATCGAAAGAGTTCATTGATCCTTGAAAATGTGTACCACGATGATGTGGCCCAGATGCCCGTGTCGAACTCGGAGATATCTGTTGGGGAAGAGAAGATGACGCAGCCGATATAGTTGGCGTAGAACCCTTCCTCCACAACTCACTCCACTGCTTGAAGCTCTCATAATTGCTGTTTTCTCCTCCGACTGGTTCAGGCATTGCAATCTCGGTGGCTTTATGCAATTGTGTCAACGCCTTCTCCAGTGCCTCGATGAGAGCTACCTCTGATTGAGCCGATTTCCCTGCCACAGACATGTCACGAAGCAACTGGAGTCCGTCTTGTAGCAGTTTTCGGCATTGGTCAGCTTCGGCTTGGTGCTGTATAGAATATGCAATCAAGACGAGCAAAGTGGCCCTACAGGAGCTATACTCAATGTAAGAAGCACGAGCAAGTCCGGAGCCTGTATCGCGTATCCTCTGTAGCACATCCAGTGCCTCGGAAGCGGCAAGGACGCAGTCATCAACGAGCTCGGACCGACGCGACCCAGAGACTTGTCTTGCATTAGACGTGTTAGAAGATATAGGACGGGAGTTGCCTTGATCCTCGCCAGGAGGAGACGCAGCCGCGGGAGAGCTTCGCTGATTACGACTAAACAGAAAAGGACGTCCAATAAACATTCGGACTAGACAATACTCTAGACTGAGGTAGAGGGCAGCGTGGTGATTCGACCGTCGAGCCTGTGCCGTTCCCTGACTGGGTAGAGCGCATAGTTCATGTGGGAGGCTGGAATACCATGCTATCAGCGTTGTTCTTATAGAGACAAGATCCGAGAGAACAGTATGTAGGCTATGCTTTTGTAAATCTCGAAGTCGTAATCTACGAATCGTGGTGTCAGTTAAGAATCCTCTCATATCTAGATATCTCCTTTGACGGCATACATGATAGCACTGCATTCTGCAAGCAGGTCCGACAAATGTGAGGAAGCCACTATATAGGGTACAAAAAGAGCCCCTCCCGAGTTCTGAAGTCCCTCGACAACTCGAGGGACAGACGTATCCACATCTGTTCGATGTGTCGAAAGCGGCCGGCCATGGAAAATGGTAATTTTCCTGTATTTGTCAGCATTTGGTCTTCAGGCCTGGTCATTGAAGTTACCTTTCAAGAGCGTATGTCGTCCACCAAACCCGATTCCTTGTTTCAATCATGGCTTCATTCAGAGCATTTCCAGTGTACTTCCGATGCATTCCATTCTGCATTGCCAGTCGAATTGCTAGGTTGAGGTAAATGCAACCCAAGCCAGACGCATCTACTGGCAGCGAGTATACACCAAACAATAGACAGGCCTGAACACTCTCTAAACACGATATTTCGATGATTTCTGGTAAGAGTCGGATTGCATGTTGGTACCATACCGTACCTATCTCTTCTTCCGAGCCGACCGTTACTGGTTTACTCATCTTCCCTTGCCGAGGGGAGTCTAGATACGCATATTGCGTGCCAACCGCAAGGACTGTGAGAATAATGCTTACACAAGCAGCTGCTTTAGGACCGAGATTCGCCGGACTACTATAGAGCATATCCAGCTTTTCGAGTAGCCAGCTATGATCGACGCAAAAGTAGTGCCATTCTGTGCGCCTGAAGAACACCTTAAACAAGAACTCGGCAATCTGACGAGGCGGGCATGCTGAAATAGCAGCTGTCAGATTGTTCGAGCCAGTATTGCGCTGTTCCGGACGCCAGTAATCAAACTCTGATCCCGAGTTAGGAACGCTCTGTGTCTTGAGATCAGTGGGACGCAAAGTCGTGTATTGGATAGAGTGATACGGAAGACATACCTCGTTCCGGGCGTCTGGGAGTTGATTATCAATATGACGCTTGATCCGCATCGAAAAATTCCAGTATGAGAACTCGCCAGAATAGTCTAGCCAGATGTTAGCAACTATGCGTGATATGACTAATGTAAAACAAACGTGTAGTGGTCTGTTCAACTGGCTGAATAGTAGGGACTTCCTCCTCTATTGCTAGATCTTCCGTGTCTTCGATGTCTGAATTTGATGAGGTCGGTTGCGTTGGAATTGACTTTGCTATTCGAGCAAGATTCTCAGCATCAAGCGAGATTCCCTGGATCTTGTGCTTTAAGATTTGCTCCATATACATCATCCGCTCATACATGTCTTCATTATCGCCGTTATTGTTGGGTACTCGGCTGCTGCATTAGAAACACAAACAAGTGTTAGCGAATGAATATGAATCGAGCGTGTTTTCGTGTAGCATTACCCTCTGCTACTTCGTAAAGGAGTGATATGCGATTGTGCTCCTACCGAACCGTCTTTAAGTTCGCACATGCGGCGTGCATGCCTACAACGACTACATGGGGTTCCTCCCTCGCATCTATGGCTGACTCAGTATTTCGTAGCGTTGTATCCGAAGGCTCGAAGTATCAGGCTCGACGAACCTCTCTTTGAGTCGACGGCATTGATCACATCTGGTTTAATATTTAGTTTCGTGATAATGCATTGTACACATCCCCTACATGTAAGGTGTGCGTACGCCCTGGTAGCCCTTTTGGACTCTTGATTCTTCTCTTTCTGATGCTTCTGCGCGCGTGTAGGAGCGATCGGTCTTGGACTACTGGTATGGGTAGGCCAAGTGGTTTCCATGACTGATCAGCTTTGCGTTGCTAGGAAGATAGTCTGGCATATCCTATGTGAGCATAGCTCAAGTATCAGTCTACTACCATTCTACTACCATCTGTTGCACAACGTATGGTTAATCTCAAGAGAGGCGGAGGTACCAAAGTACTGGGTCATAAAAGATAAGCAGGTAGATAAGTAGATAAGCTTAACAAGAACAGCACCTCATACGTGCTTATTTATATATATGGGAGAGCTACTGCTAACTGTATCCTCGTCGCTTCTCGCAAGGTACCAATCCTTGGTGTCTTCAAGCTGTATAGAGGTTGTTTTCAGAGGAGGCTTCCGCTCAAGCTCATGGTCACGTGATGCCACCAGTGACGACAGTTTTCGTGATCAGATATTCTTCAATGCCGTATTTGC
>Ga0268246_10000486_pt1 | contig 16967 bp, 17 predicted proteins | sample AgamicOrSfe_FD_200242 | JGI IMG/M metagenome (GOLD analysis project Ga0268246, IMG submission 200242) | Agave microbial communities from Guanajuato, Mexico - Or.Sf.e (v2) (version 2) | ecosystem: Host-associated > Plants > Phyllosphere > Phylloplane/Leaf | place: Guanajuato, Mexico | collected...
TGGAAGAGCGATCCATTGCCACTGATCTTTGTGGACGTGGACCTGGCGACACGGGATCTGGTGGCTGGTGGGCTGGTTGAAGAGGACGGGATCAAGCGGGGTCTTGGAGGGCACGAAGTCAGATTGACGAGGACGAGCGAGCGTGGATGGTCTTTTCAGAGTTCATGAAACTGTGCGAAGGGGTACTACACTGCGCTCTGGCTTTGGGAGATGCGGAGGCCGAGAACTGAAGTACGATGGTAGGGTGGACACGACAACACGCAGACGCTGACGAAGCTGCCGAATCTCCTCGCCCTTCTCGACCACCACTGCAGGCTGCGGTCACTTCAACCAAATTGCTTATCGACCCACCCTTTGACATCCGCCAAAGAAATCTCAGCGTCGATGTAGCAGACGCAGCACAATCCAGGTGGTGGGAGATCAAGACAAGCGGCACTAGAGAGCGCCTCGAATGGTGCTTGAAGGGTACCCGATATATGCTTGATATCTATCATGCTCTGAAGTCTATCTATGGATAATACTGCCTATCATGTATCCAGCTCCTGATATGTACACCCATCCCACATGACTCCTGCCTACTGCAATCACCATTTTACCCTCCCTTCATTCACACCTGCCCAATATTCCCTCCCTCCATTTCTCTCCCGCATTCTCCTGCTGTCTCGCAACCTCATTCCAGTATAGCTCATACTATCGCTTGCCGTAGCTGAATGGCGTCCGGAGGATCAGAAGGATCTGAGACATGATGAGGGTGCTCTCCTCCTCACTGGAAGGCCAAATGCCCAGGGAGTCTTCGAGATATCGCCTTACTGTTCATCTATACGGGACATGGACGAAGTGTTGATGAGCTCGCAGAGAGTGACTACGTGTGATGTAATGTCTTGAAGTCCCAGGAAAGTGAAGGGGAGTGGAAGGTTGATGAAACAGCTCGCTTGACCTGCTGGAACGAGATCTGCTCTTTCCCTGAACGGAAATTTGAAACATCACGTGACATATATTCGTCATGCAGCACAACTTAGCTCATGCCATCCTCATCTTCTACGGAAGCTACATCCCAGCCCGGGCTGCAAGCTCAAGCTTCATGGTCTCTCAATCACATCAGGACGCCGAATGGCTTCGTCAGGAGATAAGTCGATGGTTCTGCTGGCAATCTCTTCGGAAAAGGATGAGATAGCTATGAAGATGAATGTCAAACTTGCCAACATAGTACGCAAGTGAAGTCGAGCGTTCAGAGTAAGTCACAAAAAGCGGCTCGAAAATAAGCGCGAGCGAGACATCTACGTCAACGGCAAGTACGCTAGAAGGGTTTCGATAGGCCAGATTACCCAAGACCTCCTAACGGAACGTCAAAGTGTTAGTCGGAAGAGGAAGACTCTTGAATCAAACTCAAAGGGAAGAAGTTGACACGACATAGACAGCGGCGAAGCGTGGGCGCTGACAAGTAGTGCAGACCAAACTAGTAAGCCAGCAGAGTCAGGATTAAAGATTCTAGATGAGCTATCATTTTGCGCATTAATGTATCATACTTTCTCCCATGCCCACAGGCCCTTCAACACCGGTATCATACCATCCTGGTGTCTTTCCTGTTCATGTCCCGCTTTCGCGTCTATTTCCTCTCTTGCTCGTACCAGCACATCTACCTTCCAGCCCCTGAGGCCCCATAAACAACCACTCGCGCCGACTAGCATACATCCCGCGAACAGCTCCGCACCAAGGTATACCTGACCCATGCCAGTAACAAGCTCGAACGCAATACTTGCAGCGAAGGTTGTCGGAAGCGCCAGCACCAGCCACTGCATATTCAACGCCGGTCCCAGCAGTGCAAGGGCATTCCCTGGCTCCGCTGAACCTACACGTAAGCTTGCAACCACCTCGGCTGTGACTGGTGCGATGGTGGCCCAGAACGTGCCTACGAAGATTCCGCAAAGTACTGCGAAGACCACAAGACCAGCGAAAGTGTGCGCATTCGGCCAGATGATCAGCGTGCACAATCCCGAGAGAAGAGTGCCCAGCGCCGCAGCGTTGAGGCGGCCGATGTAGTCGCTGGCTAGACCGACTGCGGGACGGCCGAAGCCTTGAGCTAGGTTAAGTAGGGCTGTCAGGAGTGCGGCACGGTCGGCTGAAAGGTGCGCCGTGGCTCGGGCGGAGGCGGAGAGGGAGAAGAGGAGTGCGATGTAGCCGAGCATGCTCAAGGTTGAGTAGAGGAGTAGGAGGATGTAAGGCGGTGATTTGAACAGCTGAGGTGCGAATGTGCGGACTGTAGGCTGCAATAGATGAGGTGCAGGTATAGGCGGATTCGCGGCAGACTGGCGACGAGCTATTCGTGTGAAGATATTCGGTCGTGCTGGTGTGGCTGGATATTCGCGGAGTAAGACAGCGCACAAGACGTTCGCGACGAAAGCTAGAATCCCTAAAACTCGAAACGTCCACGACTGGCCGATACTTTTGAGCATTGCGACTGTAGCGAGCGAGTAGATCAGACCTCCAATGCCGCTGCCTGCTGTGGCGGTACCGTTCGCAAGCGACCTCTTTGCCACGAACCACTGGCTGACAATGCCCACACTCCCAACGAACAGAAGGCCAAATCCTACCCCGAACCCCACACCTTGACTCAAGAAGAGCTGCCAGGTCTTGGTGGCAAAGCTGGCGCCGATGAGACTTCCTGACTCAATTGCTGCTCCGAGCAGGAGAGTAAACCGTAGGCCGCAATATCTCGAGATCTGCGCAGCCACTGGCGAAATCAGCACACCACATGAGATGCTCAGCGCGCCAACAAATGCGTAGTCGAGGGAGGAAGCGCCAGGAAAGACCATCTCGGCTAAGTAGTGGGCGAGGAAGACACCATAGCTTGAGGATATCCCCCATGTATGGACGTTGATGAAGAAGACTGCAGCGACACAAACCCAGCCATAGCCACCGTCTGGTGGAGGTGGCGGTGGATTGGAATTCGGAGTATCATGCGCAGATATCCGTGTCGATGAGGAAGAGAGTGGTGGAAGACGTGTGGACGTAGTTGTATCTACACGACTGATGTCGAAACCGTGGATGGAGGCTGCAGGTGCTCCCGCGAGCGATGCATTGGTGGTTTGCCGCTCGAGATCGAGGTTGTCGGCATGGCGGCGGATGGTAGGGAGAGGTGTTGGTTCGTCATGCGTCGTCTCTTTGTGGTCATAGACGTGCTGAGGCTGCCGAAGTGTTATGTCTGTGGCGAAATCTCGCTGTCGTGGAATGGCTTCATGTCTCTCCATGCACGACACACGTGCCAATCGGCAAATGCCGAAGCGCTACCTGAGTCACTCTGTACTTGTACTCGTACTACTCGTACCTCTGTACTGGACGTTGTAAAAGTCCAAGTCAACTTCCAAATACTCTTGCGCAATGATAGCTACCTGTAACTCAGCTGATGAATTATAGCATGCCGCCATGTGGTGGGTTGAGAGAATATCGTGGCAAAAATTCAAAGAAATCTGCCGTTATCTATCGCCGAGCAATTCCCGAGCGCGTGGGGCCGATGTAAGTGGACGACCTGGTATATCCAGATTTTCTCGACAAGAACTTGCCTCGTCTGAGAGCGTCCGACAAGGACTCTTAATGTTGTCTTGTCAATACAGGCAATTATGGTAGAGCATGTAGAAGAAGAAGGCACAAGAAGTCGAAAGGATACAGAAATTGCCCGAAAGCTTGCAGAAATTGGCTCATCCCACAAACAGTGAAGTAACATTGATTGCTATGTGTGTGTTCTCACCTCGGTTCTCACTCTCTTCAAATGACAGGAGATCTCTGTTGCGCCTGCGTCGAGCTCTCATGCTCAATGTACTGTCCTGCTCTTGTGGTTGTGATATCACACGATCAAATAGATCAACCTCTTTGAGAACTTTTTCCAGTCGATTCCCCAGCACTCAGCAACAATCCGAGCTGTCGATGAGACAATCCGAGTCATTAGCCATTCTGGCCGTGGACAGTGATATCGAAGTCATGCTTGTATCTCCTCTTGTACCTCGCCGCCGCGATCTGGTACTCCGCGCGATTGTCTTCACCTGCTTCTGGGCCATTCGCAAGATGCCAAGTACTTCTGCACAACTCGCGCAGATCGTCGTTGATATCTGCCACCATGCTATACAAGCCCCAGATCGCCCTCTTGTCGTTTTCGTCGTAGAGTGTGTGATCTACATTCTCGTCGGCATCATCCAGCGCTTGCAGCCATTCGCCATGTTCGGCATGAGTAGGGCGCGCCTCCGCGTGATACATTGGGACGTCATTCTCGCACATGTACCGTAGTTGTCTCATCTCATTGCAAAGTTGCATCCATCCCATAGTACATAACGCGTTATCATCGATAGCCAGGTGAAACTCGTGCCTGACTAGATTGAGACGTGATATCCAGCGTAGTCGATGGACTTCCTGTAATGCACCAGGCGATAAGGTTTTCATGATATCAAGTTGCTCACAAGGTGCTCGCATCATTTCGACAAGATCAAGGTTGTAGTCTCGAACTAAGGTATATGGTACTTCTCGCTTTTGCATCATCATAGATTCTTCGTGTAGGAGGTACATTTCTACCCCCCAGCCGTAAGTAGCGATGTCAGGCCTTCGAAGCTCAGTCTCCAGAGTCCGAATCTGTATATCACGTTTGCCAGACTGGATCTTTGCTTTCTTGAAACCCCACAATCCTTCGAAAGGCTTTAGGAGTTTGTCATATGATTGATTCTTGTTCAAGTAATATAGTTTGCCGACTGAGATCTCAATCGAACTACGAAAGCCAAAGTTGTCTGGGTCATTCTGGTGGGTTGAGCACATCAGTGAATGTAGTAGAGCTACAAAGTGCGGCAACTGCGAGGCGGGCAAGAGGATATGGTCGAAGGCTGCGTGCAAGTCCATTCCGATGCGATTGTCGATTATCTTGATACCCAGAGCGATCCGGGCTGGAGCTCTTACGGCCTGCAACTGAGGCAGCCTGATATGACCCATCGAAGTCCGACGCTTCAAGTGATCATGCAGCCCTGTCGGATCGAAGGCCACCTGGACCCATAGATTCTCGTTGTGGAATACTCTGTCGGCTTCTTCGTTGACCCACTTGCTCACGCGCAGAATGTTCGGATGTAGATTGAATAATCGCGTAGGACTCCTCTTGGTGCGTCCTGCTGCGAGTTCCTGCTCGTGGGATAAGACAGTGTAAGCTGTAGACAGCAGGTAACGATAGATCTCCGTGCGTAACCCGAGGGGCAGCTTATTGAGAGTCCCAATGCTGCGCAACGGCAAGGTCGATGACCGAGTGGTCGGTGCCATGCGAAGCTGTGACAGAGGTGAGGATGGTCGGATGTCCGCGTTCTGAAGTAACAGAGGTGAAGTGAGCAAGATAGCCGTTTCAGGGGGAAGTCACGTGCTCCTTCAGGCAGCAATGACAAATCAAACAGCGTCAGGCAGGCGCGTCCGATATGTATCTCAACTGAGCCAACAGCCTGGTATCAATCCCACTAAGTGCTTCAATGATCTTTTTGAGGAGCTCATCACAGAGCATACTTCACGACTCCGCAGACAAACAACATTCTGTGTTTCCTGACCATCGAAACTATGTCTTATCCACCAGAAATCGGCCGACTCATCATAGTGCTGCGTATCAGGGCCATGTTTCGTCATCCAAGTCTGGCAGAGCGACCAGAAGCCGGTTTGCAAGACCTTGCAGTAAGCACTCAGTATATGCTTTTAAATAGCTAGTTCCAGACAATCCCTCTTCACTTAGCAGCTTCAGCGGGACCAAGCGGCAATGCACACTGTACACCCCGTTCGCCAGAGCTTGTCTATCTCAGCAAATCCTCCACACTCCTCATGTAACTTGTGGCCAATGAGCTTGAGGCTGAACTCTGGACTAGACATGTTGTCGACCGTGGCTTGCATTGTTCCATCTCTTCGTAGATCCAGAAGCCACCCACATGGTGCGTAGGACTTTGATGCGTAGATTCAGTGATGCAAGAAGATGGTACCCAGTGTGGTCGAAGTCTCCATTCAGCGCTCTTCCAGCGCACCTTGTGGATCTGTTTGCTTTCGAACATATTGTGCCAATGCCCTGGCTTTCCTGCGCTGAACAACACTTGCTGTCAACTGCTCCTCCCCAGCATCATGCTCATCAGAATCAGGAAGACCAGCCGACTCGGACCCTTTTATTGGATGCACCAGCAAGTCGCTGCGATCACGGCCAGGAATTGGCGAACTGATAAGCACAAGGATGAAGTCTGCATCGATACGCTGGGCTATGATGTTATATGGTCCATACTCAATGACGAGGGATTGCAGACTGTTGCTTTTACTTTCCGCGGCGCGGGATTGTCTAGAATTGCGCAAATCGTTGTTGTCGATATGATCGTCCCAGAGCATGGATACAAGAGTCGCTTGATCGCGGACTTGTGAGCCATCTGCTGGAGTGGAGTAGGCAATGACACGACCTTTCGTGGTGAGTACGCTATGACGCACATCAGTACCATGCGGCAAACGGAATGTGAGCTGCTCACATGATACGAGCGTAGAGTTGTGGATGGGTGTTTTGCGTCAGAAATTGACTCAGAGCATCTGTGTTGAGCATGGTGATGATTTCGTTGTGCTTAATTTCGCGCTGCAGGATGAAATGCCTGGAATGTATGTCTTTTTCTTCCCCCAAGCACACTGCCGTAATGTTTGCAGCAGTCTACCACACGCGACAAGGGAGTATTTCGATGAGTGTGTATCAGTATCAATGCAATGCAAAAAAATTCACGGGGACAGAAATCAGCAAAAGGCAAACGTAGAAGATTGGTTAGATAGTACTAATTCGGAAGGCTGGGGGTGAAGCCGACTTGAAACCGGAAGTGGTCCGAGCTTCAAAAATGACGTCTCAGAACCCCGCAGTCCAATGGCTCGGGGAACAACATCTCGTCTGAAACATTGACCTTTTCTAGCATATGTCTGCTTTCCTGAACCGTGCTACTGCAAGAACATCTTCAATATTGAAACAATGTGAGGCTACTACGGAGTATGGGAGTGGCGAGACTATCTCACAACAATCACTAATACACGACTCTTAGTCACGCCGCGAACATACGCCACAATGTCGACCGACACTTCCTCCTACAAGTTCAACCACACTATGGTGAGTTGCCTCGTGTCGAGACTTATGGCACAAGCTCACGAGGATAGCTACGGGTAAAAGACCCGAAGGCATCAGTCAAGTTCTACGAGCATCTCGGCATGAAAATGATCAAGAAGATTGAACAGCCGGAAGCAAAGTTTGATCTCTACTTTATGGGCTATGATGGAGCCAAAGCTGCATCTCATGGCAAGGAGTTTTCTAAGCGCGAGGGCTTGATTGAGTTGACGCACAACTATGGCTCCGAGGACAAAGAGGGTAGAGTGTACACGAATGGTAATGAGAAGAGTTTCAATGGTCAAGATGTGAAGCAGGGCTTCGGTCATACTTGCATTTCTGTGGATCACCTGCAGGCTGCTTGCCAGAGGATAGAGGATGCTGGCTACAAGTTTCAGAAGAAGCTGAGTGATGGTAGAATGTGAGTAGACTCTGACCTCGATCCGTGGCGAACATCCAGCTAACCTTCGCGCAGGAGGTCGATTGGTAAGTACAAACCATATCGGGTACCCACAATACCGGCTTACAGTCTCAGCGTTCGTTTTGGACCCTGATCAGTACTGGTAAGCTGCACAGCTCCCTGAGATCTGATGATAATCTGACGACGCAGCAAGGGTTGAGATCATCGGCCAGAATCCTGTTGAGAAGACCGAAAACATCAAGGAGACCGATACAGAGACATACAGCATGAATCATACGATGGTTCGCGTCAAGAACGTCGAGGACTCGCTCAAATTCTACCAAGAGGTTATGGGCATGACATTGCTCCGCACCTCTGAGAACAAAGACGCAGGATTCAACTTGTACTTCCTCGGCTATGGCTCGCCACCATCTGGTGAAACCGCAAACGGTGTCAACCCTACTGCGAAGCGTGAGGGTCTGCTCGAGCTTACCTGGAACTACGGAAGCGAGAAGGAAGAAGGTCCCGTGTACACTGATGGCAACAAGGAACCTCAAGGTGGGCATTTTAGGATTACTCCGCAAGACTCCCTATTGATCAAGGTACTGACATTTCGTGTGAAGGTTTCGGCCACATTGCTGTTGCAGTGGACAACCTCCAGGCTGCTTGCAAGCGGTTTGATGACCATGGTGTGACGTGGCAGAAGCGGCTCGAGGATGGTCGCATGGTAAGTTTCCTTCTTCGGACTTTTTTTACTTTTTTTTCTGTTTGCAGACACTGACAAAGGCCGCAGAAAACCGTGGCCTTCGTAAAAGATCCGACGGGATACTGGATTGAAGTCATAGGTCAGGGAATGAAGGATTGAGTGGCTGATGATGACATTATGGTGTTGATGAAACAGAAAATGAGTGGCGAATGATGACAAATGCGGAAAAAAGTGGGGACGAAGGTGACATGTCTGTATGATCATGATTATATTGTTCTGAGAGAGCTAGCGTGCTGGTGTGCACGTTTACAGCACATGATTGCTGTCAAGAGAAAAAAATGCTGTCCTGCAAGATGGAAAATAATCATTGCTCACTGTCTCCATGCAGCAAAATCATACTACCAGTGTCTTGTTCCTCGTCCTCCTCTTTCTTCATAACCTCTAACCATCTTCGAGAGGAGTCCGGATCGGTTACTTAGCCAGTTCAGCTCCTGCCATCACTGCAATGCCTGCCAACGTGCATGATAGCCGTGACGGCTCGACGTGGCATGTGGTCTTTGTGAATGGTTGCAACAATGACCTTCTGCCGTTTGAGTCGGATGAGCATGTCATCTTCCTCTTTGGTCCATCTGATTTTTGCGGCTTGAGTGTGAGGTACCCGTTGTCCTTTAAGTACTCGGCCAGCACAATTCCCATTGACCTTGATCGTACGCAAGGTATCCTCAAGTCTTTCCCTGCGGTGGCGGCGATAGTATCTCCTTGATCTCCGGCGTACTGATGCAGACTTTTCCTCTGCCGCAAGTGGATTGACTTGCATGACCCTTCTCTTCTTGTGGTCGCCACCAGGTTCGGCCGACCTCCACTTTGCGGGGTCATTGCATTCGGAAAGCAACGCTTCAAAAGAGTCTAAACGCTTGAGGCGATCCACTCTAGGCACAGAGACACGCATCCTGCCGACTTCTGGACCGGGGGCGAGGTTGAGCTCTGCCTGGAGACTTTCATGTAGCTCCACGATAGTCCTGTTAGACAGTCCCGTCTTGACAAGGCCATTGAGTAGAGTGTTGACCACATCGATTGAGCCCTAGATGGGTTAGATGTGACCGTTGAGTTGGATATAAGGCACATCGATTCATCGTGTGAACTGATTCGCTGCGGCGGAGGAAAGCTCAGGGTAGCAGCGATGTGAGAAGACGATACGCAGGCCTCTGCCATGACGACTCGAGCTTTTTACAGTGTAGTTCTCTAGTAACCCAGCTCGTCAGATCAGATTCTCGGCTTGACAGACCAATCATCCGAGCGAAAGTGTGTGCTTTTTTGGAAGGCACGGCACTCTCCAGGGTCATCTTATGGTTCATCTCGACTTCCATAACTAAGACTAAAGATATTTACGTCTGAGATGAAACGAGTGTTCGGGATTCCTTGGGGAGAGTGCCGTAGGAAGTCAGCTCACACTGATATTCTAGTACATTGACTCCGCAGCAAGCTCGAGTAGGAGCTGGCTAACGTACATACACTGTATACATTCCGGACTGTTAGACTTCATGGCATATTGGCCGATGTCCTGGTTCGAGCCTGTCTGTGGGTCATTCTGGCAAGCATGTCGCATGTCCCACGACAAGCCTGGGTAGGAGAGTGCCGTGCGGACCATGCAAGAACACTGTTACTCAAATAACTGCCTTGGGATGCTGCTGCCATGGCTGAAAATGGATCGAGACCAAGGGTATATTGTGACAAGTGGCCAACACGAGGACGACTGTCTTTCGAACAAGCTGCTCCGTCCGCTTGCGTTGCGGGTGTCAGAAGGAGGTATCATTTGCAGAGGGTAGTGCATCCTTGAGAACCTCGTGTGTGTCGGCGGCTGTCATTCCCGGTCCGTGGACCTGTACGATGAGATCCTGCAGTCAAGGGACTAATATCACCAAGCTGCTTTATAACACTACAAGCATCGGCATTACTCATGCGATAGGCTTCATAACAAATCAAACCTCTGGAGACATTCTCCCATGCGGTCTTGTACTCTTGCTCTTTCACCTCCAGCAGCCGGAATACCTCCTTGCCATACCTGTCCTGCTGCTTCGGCTCGAAAGACTTCTGAAGGTGGTAGTGACGTTCAATCCAAACGCATCATTTGTTGAATGTCCCGTAGGATGTCAGCCATACAGTCCTGCATGCTATCTCGTCATCTTGATTGAGAGTGGCTTCCTGCTTCTCTGGTAGAGTTACCTGCTTGAGTTTGATGTCAGTGCGCGGAAATCGCTTCGAGACATTCTTTGATTTCGCAATGCATTTGCTTAAGAGTCCTCCAGTAAAGATCTTCTCGACGTCGCCGGCAGAGACGACAAGATTGATATCTTTCCAGTATTTCCTGATTCCTTCATCCCATTGGAGGACACTCTGCTTAGGAACATTAAGCAGAGTTGGACGGTATATACGCTTACCCTGTATCCTTTCCACCATGAAATTTCATAACCCAAAAAATTGCCAGCGATTCTGAAGCTGTCTTTTCGAGACCAGGTTAAATGGCATCTAGATCACTATAGATGCTCAGACCTCCAAGTCGTTCGAGTGCTACCACTACCTCAGGCTTCTCGAGGTGGTCTGATGGAATACCCAGGTGTCTGCGCCTTCACTGATCTGCCACTCAAAGGATCTGCGCTTGACCAGTGGTAGCGTTGTACATCTGAACATTTGACGGCCGAGTGTGTCTGCCTTGGTGGCATCGTTCTCGAGGACAAAGCCGAACTTCACCTTCGCATCCGCAACAACTGGGCCAAGCTGCTCAGGCGAACCTGAATCCATACGTGACGTTCTTGTAAGACTCAGGTGTGATGTCCGTATCGTCGACCATGTCTTGGTCAAGCAAGGGTGCAGTGCTGCCCTGGATGCAAGCTTCAGTAATTCGAGCTGCGCCTCCGTGGACTTTCCCTCATTCTTCTCTTTCTGTGGTGGTCTTGCATTCAGGACAATAGTCTCAATAGTATTGCGGATCCAGTCAATCTTCCCTTGCTTGGTCGTCGCGTCCATACCATTGTAGTGTTTGAGCATCTCATCTCTTTCTTCTGGCTTGAAAAGCTTGTTGGGGTCGCAAGACAGGTCACCAGAGGGTTTGGACGAGAACTTGTCGCGAAGTGCAGTGCTGAACTGATCATCCTCTCCTTCATTCTCTGCAGCGCCTGCGTCTTCACCCAGCTCATGCACTGAGACGACGGAATTGTTAGCTGTCTGGTGAAACAGGTCATCTAATGGTAAAGGCAGACCATTGCTCTTCGGTTCGAAAGCATCGTCGAGCTCATCAGCTTTCTGCATTTAGAGCTCGAAGCGAAAGAGTCCTGGTTGTTCTCGGAAGATATTCAAGGCCTTATGCCATGGGACATCGTCCTCGTCGCCCCAAATTCGCAAGGTCTTATCTACGTCTTCGGTGTGGCACCCCTCTTCAATGACGACTCGAGCTTCTCACTGCGCAATTCTCTATTGTGTCAGCTCAGCATATTACTTTCACAGCTTCGTAGGCCCGTATGCTGTTTTAGCCTACGAACTATCGAGACTTTTACCAAAAAAGGTCAAAGAACAGGATCTGTCACAGTCACGTTTAGTACATCATGTCTTGACCTCACACATTCCGACGCACGAAACCATTCTCAACGGAAGTGAAGAATAAAGCCGTAAACGAGATCGATTCTGCAGAGTTCTATTTCATGTACAAAGAGAAAAATCTAGCCCTCGAAAGCGAGGTGCATGCCGACCTTGTGCGTCGACTCGTTGAGCTTCTGAGTGTCGAAGGACGCGCCAATGCCGAAGGTGACACCTGGTCTGACAGCGAGGTTGTACGCAAGAGCGGCCATACCCCTGTCATCGATCTTGGCCTGTGTACGAGCATTAGCTATCGAGATGAGTGCACACCAAGCTTCAGATACTAACCTTAGCGAAGGACAGAGGGTCAATGCGGTACTTGGCAGCGACCTCCATGCCGACGGTGCTGCTGCTCTTGGAATCCCATGCAGCCTTAGCACCGACCTCAACGGACTCGTTGACCTTGTTGTAGTAGCTCGCGGAGAAGATGCTGAGGTTGTTGGTGGCAGTGATGGCAGCGTTGTGCACGCGGTGCTGGTAGCCAATGGCGGCGGAGTACCGGGTGACAGCGGCTTTCTGGACATCGTAACCAGCTTCACCACCGACGACGAAGCCCTCGTGGCCAATGACAGCGTCTATGGTGGCGGTCGGGCCCTTGAGGAGGTCGGTGAAAGCGCGGAGGTGGAACGAGGGCTGCTTGAAGTAGAGGTTGAGTTTGGCACCGGTGGCCTGGGTGTCGGGCTTGAAGGTGGTCAAAGCCTCGGCCTTGAGGCCCTTGGCGATGTTGTTGTCGAGCTCGAGCTTGGCGTCGAGCACGTTGAGGGTGGACCAGCTGAGGGTACCGGTGATGCCTGCGCGAGAATATGCCATCAGCGCCTGTACGGTGGAGGGTGACGTTACATGTTTTGATGTTTTGCTTGACATTGATCGCTTGGGAATGAAGGAAACAGCGTAGAACAAGAGATTTGGATTCTCAGCTGTCCCCAATCTCAGACGACGTGCTAATGTGAGGGAAGAAATACCGGAAGGCCTGTCGGTGTATTTGCCCTCGAGCTATACAAAAGAATTTAGCAATGCTCCATTGGACGCGCCAGGAAATGCTTACAGAGCCGACTAATGGCTTGTCGTGTGCGCTCTTGCCCTTGACGGTGTAGTTGACGCCATTGGGAGCCTTGGACTTGATCTCGAGGTTTGCGGCTGTAGTCGGATAAGTTAGACTAGCTCTTTCAGATCATGGCGCGAGAAAACATGCCAGCAACGTGGTAGAAGTCCTTTGCGAGAAGCTTTGCACATTCATTAGCTCAGTTCGGGCCTTAAGCTACAACCACATACGTCGTTGGCGTTCTTCGCAATGTCGGAGTACGCTGGAAGAGGCGCGGTGAAGAAGTTCTCGACACGGTGTGTTGCGTTTGACGCAGCAGACTCTACTTTCGAGGCACCGCGGCTGAATGCGGACTCGACACGGTCAACGGCACCCTTGGTCTCGGTCTTGAGTTCTTGGTAGAGAGACATGATGGAGGATGTGTAGGTTGGTATGTAATAGGGACGAGGTGGGATGAGACGGGATGTGCTTGAGCTGTTGATTCTTGTTGTGAAGCTTCACAAAGTCGGCGCAAATCGGATCGCATGTGATTCTCGACGTTTTGGGCAACTGGTGAGCATAGCGGCACCAGCGAGTGACACAAATAGGAGACTTTAGTCAATAGCACGTTCATCCTTCTGATCATGGGCCGCAAGTCACACGGAGTCAAAGTTCTGTATGAGTAGGATTTCATTGTGATGGTCGGGTCACGACTTGTACATGTAGAACTGCATGTATATCGTGATGTCCTCTCCCATCGTTCCCAAGCTGCCTATCAACCAAGGCAGGTTGGTCAGTAGATACTGACGATCGAGACTGTGAAATAGAATCTATAGCACAATCAGTAACAGGTTCAAATCGCACGTCCCAAAACAGAACTTACGCCAGCACCATAGGTCAAGTTGCCAAGCATCGACAAAAGAAAGAATAACAAGCTCAACCCCTCGCAACTCTTCTCCCGCCAGTTCTTGACGATTTGCGGTATCCGGGCTCCGAGATAGAAGACAGCGCTTGCGTATCCAAGAATCTCTGCGCCTAGAGGTGTCTCATGTTTACCTTCTGCAGCATCACCTGCCCCAGGTGCCGGCACTGGCTGCCAAATCGAAGCCTTCCAGCATATCGCCCATGCAGCAGTACCTATTGCACAGATGACCAGGATGCTTCCCAAGTTCTTCATGAGTGCCCTCGTGCTACTCTCATCCTCCTCATCCTCTTCATCAATTTTAGCCAACGCCGGAACATTCTCGCTGTCAGCTCGCCCGCGGCTAGCAGCACTGCTCTTCCGTCGTTGGCTTCCAGGCAGTCCTACGTTCGAGTCGCTACTACGTGTTCTGTTCAACAGTGGCTGTTCCTCGTCGTCCTCATCTTCATTACTATCCACGACTGCTGATGTCGATCCATCCTTACTAACTTGTTTCCGATTCTTGTAGTTGTAGTACAGACATTGTACTATCAGTACAGCATCGGCTATACAGAAGTAGATTGCAAGAGCAATGACTGTAGGCACTAGCTGCGCCCATATCGCGCCGATGAGGTTGCACACATCTCCGACGAACCAGATGCAGAGGAAAGGTATCGAGATTGCTTCAGCGCTTTGCGTGCGGTAGTTCTGGATGAGTTGTGGTACCTGGAAGTATTGTCAGATTGATATGACTAAGAGCATATGACAAATCACGATACGCACAAGAACGACAATCCAGGATACAAGTGAGATGGATCCGAATACTCCAGATAGTGCTTCCTGTGTAGTGAGGTGGTCCGCTGCTGCGACCAGGAGTTCCATTGCAATAGGTGAAAGCAATGCAAGCAATGTCTAGGTAAGGATAGTCGTGTCGTGTGCTTAGATCAATTGACTCAGAAAAATGATTTCAGACAAGGCTTATCTATCGGAGTTCCTTCCATCAGCATAGATCGCCGACGAGGACATGCATGTCAGTTGCGATTAACATTGGAAAAACAGCAGACGACTTTAGATGATTGTCCACATCTTTCTGGTTTTCACGGTGTGAGGATTTCCCCAATACTTGAGCAGTCTGCTAAATACGTAAGAGGCTGGGCAAGGCGAATCAACATCTATCCTCAGAGACGAGCGGTGGTGCTAATATGCGTGACAGCTTGATATGCCATTGAGAAGATCACACGAGTCTTCCGCTGTATCGAAGACCATTGCCGAACTCACCAATCGAAGGTTGAAGACCACGAGAGCAGAGAGCAAGCGATGTTATGACCGTATAGCCTTCCTTCTTGCACCCTAGTATTGCATGAACGCGTACGCAGCAGATAGATGTCCCCCTGTATGCATTATGCACTACTGTCCAGATTGCTGCATTCGAGTATACATGTACGCACAAAGAGCTGAGTTCTCTGGCTATCATGCTTGAGCAAAAGCAGAGCGTCTACGTCTTACGTCCTCGTAGGCTCACCCAGCTCCCCCAGCTCCGTAGTGGTTCCGGGACATCAACAAGCATACTTGAAACACCGGGGACTTCGAGTGCCCGTGGTGTTCCGTCGTGATCTTGTAAAGCTGTAGGAATCTGGCTTTGCAACGCGATAGGATGTGCAGTTCAGGTCACATCAAGATCAAGATCTACAATCCATCCATGCAAAGTACGAAGTAGGAAGGCGAGGGAACAGGTACGGAGTAGGAGGATGAGCCAGATCAACGGCACCGAAGCAGTGCGGCAGACTCCGCGAGATGCCTGTAGCAGACAGGCGATGAAGTGTCGTCGATGAGACGCATGAGAGCGTCACGACGCATGCGAAGTGACTACCCAGGTACCTCTCGCATATTGCGGCCTTTTGCCAAAAGTCAGCGATGTTTCAAGCATGTAGATCATGAAGGAACAGCCGACGTGACACAAAGCCAGCAAACGTAGCCCAACGCCCAGTATCAGACTTCTTACTCTCGCGTGCGTGCAAGCGTTGAGAACTCAAAGCAATCGAAGGCACGAGAAGAGAGGGAAAAAAGTTTCTTCCCTTACAGCGTGGCCGAACGGCGTTTCGTAGCGAGTACACAGGTACAAAAACCCTGCCAGAACTGTGTAACTGAAGCTAAGCAGTTCAGCGTTTTGAGTGTGCCTGGGTGTGCAGGGATGCTGCCACTTTGCAGGGTTTTCGAGAATGTGATGAGGGTGAAAATTTGTGTTCCGCTCGCACGCGAGCAAAGCGACGTTGCTGAACTCTATGCGCGCTGGATGTATGATGGGCGTGGGCACGGATAGCCTGTCTTGTTCTTCGCTGCTCTTCGGTGCATGGGATAATGTGTACTTTGCAAGCCCGGGTAGTCGCACAGCTGTGCTGGCCATACTTACCATTCGGGCCATCTGTGGAGGCTGTGCTCAGTAGTGCCACTTACGTGCATTCGACTTTGTAACTTCGACGTAGCTGATGCATATTAGTGTTGAGCCAGCCATGCACGGCGACATCACCAGCAGAATTCGCCTAGCAAAAGTTTCAGAATATTCCCGTACAAATGGCAAATGGATAAGTGGGCTCCTACAGTGCTGTAAATTGTGACAAAGCGCTTAGTGTGATATGTCACAGCACATCCTGCCCCTCTCAGCCCTCTAGGCTGTTTGTGCCTGATGTGTCGGAGTATACTGATTCATTGAAGCCACAAACCGCATCCCCCACGGCGAAGTTCAGAGGGCGGGTTGTAGCCTCACGACTTCTTACCGCTCCTGGCGCAACCTACTGTGATATCAACGTTCGAGACTTTTGAGGCTCGAGGCTCGAAGCTCGAGTCTCGACTCCATGTTGATAGAGTGGAAGAAGTGGCTACGGCACTGCAAGAACAGCCGAGTTCAAAGCGGTTAGAAAATGACAGCCATGGCTCGCTCAGGAGCGAAAGGGCATTAGCCTCGGCGCCCAAGGTGCTAGCTTGCGGAGCACGAACCGCCGTTGATATTCATTTGAGAAGAGATCTGTTCTGAACTTCCTCGACGAGAGATACACCGTAACCGCGAAGCTAGCAAGATGGCACACGATTCGTGTATCGCAAGGCACGCTTCTACTCCCTGCCGCCGTGTCATCGGAATTGAGGAGTATGCCGGCCGTGATTTTGGCCGGGGTTGAACTTGTACCTTTGTACTTTCGG
>Ga0268246_10000487_pt1 | contig 16851 bp, 24 predicted proteins | sample AgamicOrSfe_FD_200242 | JGI IMG/M metagenome (GOLD analysis project Ga0268246, IMG submission 200242) | Agave microbial communities from Guanajuato, Mexico - Or.Sf.e (v2) (version 2) | ecosystem: Host-associated > Plants > Phyllosphere > Phylloplane/Leaf | place: Guanajuato, Mexico | collected...
TACGTACAGGACACCGTTGTGTTTACTTCGTAGTCATACTATATCACTATCGCTGAGACAGTCACGACCACGCACCAATGGCCGAATTCGCGACTCCCTCTGCGGCCGCCATATCCACCATGGATGCGGGCGCTGAAACCAATGGCACCTCGAAGCCTGCTGTGACCAAGCCCGAGAAGCCTGATGAGGATGCCTTCAAGAAGGCCGTCGAACAGGCCAGAAAAGCATTGAACGATGCTCAAGAATCATCCGTACGTCCGGAGTAGCCTCAAAGGTTGTCGCGGTGTGCCGCCCAAATACTGACCGGATATGCTGAACAGAAAGCTGCACAAGGCCGCGTCAATGCTGGCCGCCCAGGTAAAGACTCACCGGCGAACAAGCGCCGCGACGAGTTACGCTCCCAATTGGGAGAAATCAGGACGAAGCAGCAGGGATTCAAGTCATCTCGCAATGGCACTCAGGACAAGATCAAGACCCTCGACACACAATTGAAAGCCCGCATCCAAGAGCAGAAGAACGCCAAGAGCAAGATTCCCTTCCGAAGCGTCGAGGAGCTTGACAGTCGCATCCAGAGCATGCAGAAAGAGGTTGACACTGGCAAGATGAAGCTCGTTGACGAGAAGAAGACTCTCACCGAAATCTCCGCCCTCAACAAGCAGCGCAAGGCTTTTGCAGGCTTCGAAGATGCCGAGAAGACTATCACCGATATCAAGAATCAGATCAGTGAACTCCGTAAAGAGCTCGACAATCCTGAATATAAATCCCTCTCCGACTCATACACCACCATCACCACCGAGCTCGACTCATTGAAAGCCGAACAGGATATTGCATTCAAAGACCTCAACGCCAGCCGGGACGCCCTCACCAAGGCGCGTCAAAACCAGGACGAAAAGTATACTGCATTGAAAAAGCTTCAGGATGACTACTACGGCCAGAAACGTGCATACATGGACTACGACCGCGAAGCCAACCGCCAACGAGCCATCAAGCGCAAGCAGGAGCAGGACAAGTACTTCCAGGATAAGAAGCGCAAGGACCTCGATCGCGACCTCGAAGACGCCGCATACCCCGCCTACGCCGACGAGATCCGCTCCTGTGATAACTTAATCCGCCTTTTGGATCCTTCCTCCGCAAGCAAGGTCGCCACCACTATCGCCGGCCAGTTCGCCGCCGTGGCATCCCGTGTCGTCGATGCCACCGGAATCAAGGGCACTGCCCTCCCCAAGAAAAACGTCGACGAAGAAGAGTTCTTTGCCGGGTCCGGCAAGAAGGGCAAGAAGGCCCGCGGTGGCAAAGCCCAGCGCGGGCTTGGAGACGTGCAACAGACGGACGCTACGCCGAAAGATGTCGATCTTGGCCGATTTTTCGAACCCACGGTCGTGCATCAGTTTGAGCAGGTTAGCTTGACGCCACCGTCGAGTCAGGAGGAGGTCGCGAAGGTGTTGGAGCAGTTGAAGGAGAAGAGGGAGTTTTGGACGAGTAATCAGAAGAAGAAGACGGATGAGGTAAGTGTTTCACGCTCATGCTGCTCTTTTGGAACTTGGATGCTGACATGTGTGCACAGAATGTCGCAGCCGTGCAGAAGCGGATCGATGCTCTCATGTCCGGCGCGCCGGAAGAAGAAGAAGCCTCGACTGCAACTGCATCCACGACAGCAGAAGCGTCCAGTTCGACTTCCGCAAGCACAAACGGCACAGTCCCACCTGTGGCAGCACCCGCGCCCGCCAGCGCCGAGTCTGACGAGGCAGAGCTGCGCGCTCTAGCTGAAGAGGTAAGCTAATCTTTCCGTTCTATCAACTGCCCATGATGTATACTGCATTGCCATACCTCTCCGCTTTTTCCTTCCGCGAGCCATGGCTAATCTCAGTCTTTCAGGATGGCACCGCCGAAGAATCCAACACTGCACCACTTGGCGAGCAAGATGGCGGGCACGTCGACGGTGAAGCCGAGACACATGTTGCTGAGACACATATCTCCGAGACACTTGAGGCTGTCAAGTTGAATGGTGAGGGTGAGGATGGTGCCCCTGTCGCTGCTGCCGTCTAGGCGTAGTGTGGCTGGGAGGGTCACGGGGCTTTGGGCACGCTGTGGCGGGACGATGGTTGTGTGATGAGTAAAAGGAGGAGCATGGTCAAGGACCGGCGAGAGGAGAGCGAGGAGAGTTTGAAGTCTGATCAAAAGGCAAGGCTGTGCTCTGCCGCCAATGGCAACCGCTCGACGGCTACATCCAATGTCAACGCCAACTCATCGACGACTACTGTTAACGACACGACCGAGCGTTCTGCCCACGATCGTGCGCGACAGAAAAATCATGGAACGGGATCTGCACCTTATATTGGGCGCTATGGCGTTTTTCGAAATCTTTGTTATTCTACGGCCTCAATCTCAACTTTCTATCGCGATCTCCAAAGCACACACTGCGCATGGCATGGCATGAATACGTTTTGTATATACGAGTAAGAGGAGGGAACATACGACGGGAGATGAGTGCAGGCTAGACAAGGAGAGGCAGAGGAAGGTGCATGTATCCAATTATCACTTCCGCTCACATTCACACATTCACCACTCCTATTCATTGTGCACACCACTCCACATTCAATACCTCAAGAGTTTCAGTGACCGCTTCCACTCCGACCAGACACTCTTCTAATATGGCGCGCTTTGGTTGAGCTGGATCGGGCATGTTCGTTACGGGTAGGCCGCCCTCCTCCCACATTTTCCCCCCAACGGCATTTGACGTCTCAGTTGCGCCCTTGATTTCTCGTTTCTCCAGATCGATTTCCTCCCTTCCTCTTCCTCTCCTTGCTTCCCTTCCTTTTCCTTCCCCTGATATGTACATATCTCCCCCCACCCCACGACACCAAGCATTGGCCACGCAGATTCAAAGAGGACGGCGACCATTGGGGAGAGTTGAGGATGTGAAACATCGGTATTAGGAACGAGAATACAAGCAGCTCAAATCACTCGAAGCCCTACACGTGTACCATACAAGAGGCTTATGATAGTAATACTGTAGAGTGCGCTCTAAGGTACAGATAGCACCTACGTCTTCGTTGAAGAACTTTTGGGGAGGAGAAACGTTGGATAAACCATATCTACCAGTCAATCGTAACCACAATCTTCCCCTGCGTATCATTCGCCTCCATCAATTCATGCGCCTGTCGAATCTCCTCAAACTTAAACACCTTCGCAACATGGTTCTCAAACTTCCCCTCCACCAGCCCCTGCAACGCCTTCTTCTCAAACAAATCCCTCAACTCCCCCTGATACTCCGCACTCCGACTCCTCAGCGTACTCCCCATAAACCTGGCCCTCTTCCTCACAAACGCGCCAATATCCACACCATCCGGCAGCGCCGTGCCACCCATCGTGCCTAATTGCACCACGCGGCCATCCAGCGCCAACACCTCGAGGTTCTGCTGGAAGTACGGCGCGCCGATGTAGTCGATCACGATGTCCATGCCCTTGTCGTTGTTGGCGGAGATGAGACGTTTGGCCCAGTCGGAGGGGTGCGTGGAGGTGTTGACGGCGAAGGTAGAGCCGAGGGTCTTTGTGCAGAAGTCGCACTTCTCGTCCCGGCGGGCTGTGGCGAAGACGGTGGGGGACGGGGAGGTTGCTGCGAGGGAGAGTTGTTGGCCGGCTATGCTGACGCCGCTGGCGCCGGCGCTGAGGAGGATTAGTGTGGGAGGATGGTATTGGGAAGGGGGTGAAGCTTACTGCCAGAGGATAGACTTGGTGGTTGTGGGGTCGTACTGCCCGACGAGGTAGAGGGCTTGGAGTGCTGTGAACCATGTCTACGGGAGCATCGAATTAGCATACTAGACACCTTCCACGCCTGCCTAGTAACCGATTGACTCACCTCACAAGTACCGCCCAGAACCTCCCACGATAGCTCTTGCGGTTTCCTGATCAACATCTTCTTGTTCACCGCAACATACTCCGCGTATGCACCACCATATGTGAGGCCGAAGACCTCATCGCCTTTCTTCCAATTATGTCTCTCTTCTTCCTCTGAGCCATGCCCTACTTCCTCTACTATCCCGGAGAACTCGAGACCCATGATGTGAGTGACCCCTGGTGGGACCTTGTTGGTGTCAGCAGTGCCTCGATAAGTTGAAATGATTCATCGTGCTTACAGGGTACTTGCCCTCTCGCTGCAGTGTATCGGCACGATTCAGACCAAAAGCTTTCACGCGGATCAGACATTCTGTAGCTTTGGGAGATGGTCTTGGGACGTCTGGGTTTATGAAAAGAGAAGATGGAGGCCCCGCTCCGTCCTTGATGTCTGTTGAAGTCAGCGTGGAATCCTCGTACGGATACTTTTTCAAGACATACCAACTGCTCTCATTGTCTTGGACATGTTGAAAATGCTATGCTGAGTGTGATGGGTGAAAGTTTGGGTAAAGTAGCTCTACTGGCTCTGATGGCTTTGTCATCAAGAGAAATTATAAGAACGAGTTGATAGACATGCTATGACGTTATTCGGGAGCTTCATTGCCGGAGCCAGTGCCGAGGTGTAATGAGGCTCAATCTTCACAATATGGCACAGTCTGAAACATCACGACAAAGGAGGAAAAAGACTCGTGAGATTCTATCATCATTTCAAAGTATATGCTATGTCTGACAAATATCCAGGTCGTTATCAATGATGGAAAATGGAAAAAGCTTCCAGCTAGTCAAAGTCCACCGAGGTTTTTTTCTTCTTCTTCTTCGTCATCAGTCATTTACATTCACATCAGCTTTCAGTGGAGTGTCATCGTCATCATCCTCCTCCTCTTTCTCGTGCAGTCTAGCTGAGGTCTCGTCATTCATCAGAAGTTCGCTGGCTCAAGCATGAGCGTGGTCTCGAACATCATAACGAGAGTGAGCATGCTGTTCGTTCTCGCCATGAATATCTGCAAATCGTAGAGAGTGTCGTAGAGAGTGTCGTAGTAGAGGAGGTCGTCATCATAAGTTGCTCGGACTCCGTTGAAACCCATGCCGCTCGCTCAATAAGCCAATCAAAAAAGGAAAGGGTCGTAAATAGTCGTGTCGTGATGCTTCAAGCATCTTCGTTTTCAATGTCGCATCACAATTCACCCGCGCATCAGAACGTTCCAGCATCAACGACGTTGATACATGGATCTGGAACGATTGAGACCAGTTGGTGTAGCAATAGGACGAGCCATATTGTCACTGCCCTCACGCACAGTCCTCCTACGTTTTAGTCCACCATCATACTCGCCGCCTTGACTAGCAGGACGACTGTAATGGTCTTCCTCCTCCTCATCAATATCACGCAAGCGTTTCGTGCTTGCGGGAGTTGGGGTAGTGCCATTGGTGGGGTAGTAGAAGGTTTGAGGCGTACCAGAACCAGAACCAGAGTAGCTGTGTTGAGCAGAGTGCGCTGACATTGGTCGATAGTCATTCGTCGAGATACGGTGAGGGGTTGTGTAGGTGCTCTGATGTTGTAGAGGCTGCAGAGGTTGTGGTTGCCAGTGGTGCTGGGAAGCAGATGGGGCCGTGGCTGGACGCGGAGTCTCGTTAGGACTTGTCGAGCGTTGCTTGACAGCGTCAACCTGCTGCGAGCTGAGTGGACCTTGGTATGTGTTGGGACGATCGTAATTCTCAGATCCATTCACAGTATATCCAGAGTCAGGACGAGTCGTCTCCGTTTCATCTTTAATGATCGCCGATTCGAACTTGCGAGATGGCGGGGGTGGCATCTCCGTCTTGCCGTAGCCGTGATGAATGGGCGCGACCGTGTAGTTGGCACCGGGCATGTGGTACATGGGCCTGGTAGGATCGTAGACAACCTGGCTGGTCGGATACTGGATTTGCTGCAACGTATTCTCTGGAGGTGTATTTTCTGGTGACGTTGGGAGAGACTTCACAGTGCCCAGCGCCGTAGTGTGCTCGATGGCGGAGTGCGGCGCCGGATTGCCCCAATCGTACGAGGCTGTCGCACTGATTGGTGCCATCGCAGTGGTCGCACTTGCGGGAGGAGTGGGGAAAGTGTGAGCTCGATCAATCGAAGGACGATGAGCGTGATGGCCATTCAGCGGCTGAATGTGGCTGATTGAGCTGCTGGCAGAATGCATTGACGGAGCGTGAGAAAGCGTAGAACTCGTGCGAACATGGCCATAATCCCTGGTCGCTCCACGCTGCGTGGCGACGGCGCCTGTCTGTGTATACCCAGATTGAGCAAGGAGAGCCTCCACATTGTGAACGAACAGCGGGTACAAAGCATCAGTGATCTTTTCCCTATTAGCGTACTCGAGGGCACGTTCGAATGGGATCCTGAATGATGTTGATCAGTAGCTCGGCATTGGAAACACCCATTCTTGAGTACGTACCAGACGCCTTTGAGATGCATAGGGCCTATCTTCACGACCTTGCGGTTCTTTTCACCCTTCAACAAGCCATCACGACGGCCTCTTGTCATGTTGGCTACGTTAAGCAGCTTCGTTCCATTGATGTAGCAATTGTCTTGTATCCGTCAGCCAAAAATCTTCAATTGTGTAATCATTTCTCTTACCAGCACGTCGGGCAACACAGATTCCAGCTGATTCAACTTGAAAGCACAAGGTATTCTCATCTTCCCATAGTGTTGCGGTGATTTTCGGACGCTTGCCAGGAGGTCCAGTCTGTCCACTTGGATCGGGCTGATAGACTGGCTGAGCAAGCTCGGTCGTCATTGGGGCTTGAGGTAAAGCTGCTCAGATTGATTAGCACAGCTTTGCAGAGTGGAGCCGAGACGTTGGACATACCAGGAAGGGACGCAATTGATGGTATGGAGGTATGGCCGTAGTGGTGAGGGGCCATGGAAGACGCAGTACTGTAGGGGTAGTAGCTGGCTCCATGAGTTGGTGCATAGCTGCTGTGACTTGTTGACAGCATTGGAGGTTGGTAGGTGGCATAAGATGTAGCATTGTGGGCGGCTCCATTGTGACCGAGGTGAGGGTTGTGACTGTCTAGATATCCGTGGGTAGGAGCATATTGCTGGGTTGCATTCATGTCTCGATAAGGATTGTAGTCCGGTCGAGTAGTGGAGCTCAACAGCTGGTACTGCGGCTGCTGCTGTTGCGGCTGTTGCTGCTGGATAATTGGTTTGCGCTCCGGTGAGTCGTTACGGGAGTCAGCCAGAGCAACTCCGTTGTTTGTTGTGGAATACGTCGTGTAAGAACTCGTGCTTGAGCCAGCACTGGGCAGATCGCACAGGTTCCGAGGTGAGGATCCGTCAGAAGAGGTGCTGGTGTTTTGGTAAGGTTCAAATGCTTGATCAAGGCCCCGAGGCTGCTGGAGAGTATGGATTGCTGGAAGGAGCGCCAGTTTTGCTTTTGGCCTTCAAACACGAAGGCTTAGATTTTTGTCGGGTGTGTGAAACGAGCAAGACGGTGTAGTGGCTTGCTGCTTGAGATGATCAGTATGCTTGTCAAGCAAGAAAGACGTGCAGTACAGGGCGTGCAGATGCAGGGACTGACCTTGTCGAATCTCAGGAATGAGCTCTGAGACGTTTCTGTCCCTTGCTTCGCGTGCAAGGATGGGTCTTTGTTTTAGAGTCGAGGAATGTGATTCTTCAGGACTAAGCGCCAATCGTCAAGAGCCGTTGTTCTTATCGTGTGAAATCGAGTCCTTCGTTTCGTTTCGTGTCGTTGCCGTGTGAATCGTGAAAGATCTTCGAACGTGAGAGGTTTGCAGAACAGACAGTTTTAATCGTCGATAGAAACCGTAGCAATCATAAAAGTCGTAAATGAGTCGTCAAAGAAGAAACCGAAGACAAGTATGTGTCTTGGTTGCCGAAATGTAGAGTAGGATGCCTTATCACGACGCGATTAAAGGTCAGCATGAAGCCATGGGGAGCGAGATTCTCAAGCTGCGGGGTCGGCAGAGGAGGCAGGGCCAACGTGGGCGGAAAGGCCACTGCACTGCATCATGCATTTGCTATGCACAGCGACTCACCTGTAGGGTCGATACCTTATAGATTCAAAGGGCCACAGCAATTAGTGCCGCGACATACATGTGCGATGCAGGATACAAGGCAAATGGAAGCAAGCAACAGCATCAGTGCAGGCGAGGCTGTATTAGATGGATTTGGGTGAGAAGGATGAGGGGACTGGACTGGCTAGCTAGAGGCTGGGGTGGGCCCTCGCTGAACTATGGTAAAGGCAGTCTTTCGCGGCGTGTGAAATGTTCCTTATTCGCGCTCACACCGGTAAACCACCAAAGCTTTTCTTCCTCCTAGTTGATCACTACGCGGTCGAAGCTGAGGCTAATACACGCTCTGCCAGCCTCCCTCGCCTGCTCCGTTTGTCAGCTAGCCGGTGACGAGGTATACAGTCAGCATCCCGACTTGTGAGCTGGCACGGAATGACACCTGATCGCTCTTCGAGGTAGTTGGAAACGTGCGCTGGCAAAGGCCAACTTCAAAGTTCAAACGATGACAAGGCCAACATTAGCGTATGCAGTAGAGTTTGTACTGCATTTTGGCTGGCAGTATGGTATGGTATACTTGCCTTTTGGTATACAAGGATGACAATTACCATGCAATCATCCGAGTATAGTCGTATGGAGTATGGGTAAGCTATACTCATCTGGTATTCCTCCCCGTGCGAGTGAAATGTAGAGTATACAGGGGGGAGGATTTGCCATGATTGGCTATACATGATATAGATCTGATTACGGCTCAAGCCGTTGCGTGCTTCATCAGCGCGAAAACGTATTCCTATTACACGGGTAAGTCGGTACAATACTGGAGGGATATGACACAAACAGGCTCGAGAATCGAACTGAAGAGCACAGCTGTCAGTCTAGCAAGTTGTCTCAAGCTGTTGAACCTTGATAGCAAAGTCTGACAGTAAGGTTCACAACCTCCAAACCCAACCCCTCCAATGGCAGACGCTAGGAAGATGGTGTGCAGCATGATCCAGCATCCACCGGAAAAGTGGCACCTAGGCATCAAACGTATGCTTTGACAAATAGTCACATACCAGGTCGAAACCGACCGGATTTCGAGTGCATTATACACTGTGGATGTGTCAAGGACTGACAAATATAGCTGATCTCCTACCAATAAGTGTGTACATCACTATGTTTGCCATAGGTGTATAGATCATCGTACAAGAAGCAACTGCATTCGACGGCACAAAGTTGACAAGATGCTAGAAGCCAAGCAATCGCTTCAGCTAGGTATCCAGGCTAGGCCTAGGGTCAACCGTCAACCAAGCGGCGCAAGCATGCTTACCTGCCTTAGCCAGTCTGGCCTAGCCAAACGCCTCATGATGCCCCCCCTCTTCGTCTGTTGCGTGCATGATAGGACGGCATCGCTCCATGCCCCAGCTCCACGCTGACTTTGCCATCGATGTGATTATGGCATAATTGGCCATGAGTGCACACCCCACTTCGTCCTCAGCTCCTGCTTCGCCTTGCTCTCAACGACTGACCTGCGTAGCCGCAGTCTGCAGCAAACTCGCAGCAAACCTGCTCGGATGCAAGATGCAAGATGCACGAAATGGAATGTGGACTATGAGGAAAACTTGCATGCCAAAACTCAACGACATCTCGACTCGATATAGCCATGCTAGAGGAATATGTAAGTGGAACGAGCACAGACGGGGAGAGAGTCCGCGGCGATGCTCAACATCGTTTTGTGCGAGGCATGACACAACCGGCATCAACACCCCTGTCTCAGTTTTTCTGTGTCATCCTCTGAGCCTCTGTCACAAAGAGCGCGTTCGGAAAGTCGCCGCAGTCCCGCTTTGCATGGAGGGGCTTTTTGGCTGTATTGGGCGCAGTTCGGCTTGGTGGAAAGCGTGCTTGTAGAGTATCTGAGGTAGTTGTGATAGCAAATTGCCTTCTTAATCGTCTCGCTCTGATCCTCGTACCTATGTCCATTGCACAGATCGAGAAATACTCGCCATAAAGGAGGAAGCGGATGAGCTATACATTGTGACATGCTTGAGATCTGCTCGTTAGCTTGGTCAATCCTCGAAGATCATGATGGCCACAGCTTACCACATCCCCCCACCATCATCATCGTCGGAGTATCAGCAGAGACCGGGATCTCTGCATCTCTGCCTTTGCAGGCTTGGGCTGCATGGTGCATTGCATACTGCATGACAAACGCTGTAGCATAGTCTGTGTTGCAGTAGTACCATCGTAGCTCACACAACGTCGATGCATCGCCACGATACTCTACCCATCTGCCGACATCTTTTGCTGTCAGCTTTGTCACTGTTTCAAGAACGGCTTCACATTTCAGCCAAGTGACAGTTGAATCGTGCTTGCATCTGCGTCTTTTCTCGAAGGGCTGAATGTCACCGAGCCTTGCGTTTCGGCAGTCAAAAGCTTAATATAATTGGGTGCATGTTGCTTGCAGGACGATACTGTACTGTTTCATCTGAGTCTTGAGTCTTGACATCAATCATCATCATCATAAATAAAACCTGGGCAGGGTACGTGGTCGACTCCACACCGCTTAGGAAAACAAACATCACTGTCAGGTATCGCTACAGGATCATTTCGAAGTGCTGATGTTGAGATGAATTTCTTATATCACAGCTAGAACCAAAAAGCCATCATATCCTACTTCTCCTCCTTTTGCGCTAACCAATTATCACTGCAGCTCATCCTCACCTCCGTCATCTTCAACCTTTGCCTTCTTCCCACTGCCGTTCGCAGCACCATCATCAGCCTTCCGTTTCGATCTTCTCACCATGCTTGTTAAGTCATTCGCAGTCGCTTTGGCTTCATCAATGATCTTCTTCCGATCTGCTGGTGCCTGCCCTAGTAGACCACCCAGAATGCCCTTGATAGCTGCCATCGGGTCGTCCTCGCCTCCAGCACCACTGACACCACTAACAGCAGCGTTCAATGACACCGGCGGCGCGCGCAACTCATCCAGGCGTGCTTTCATATCCGTGAGCAGCTCCTCCACGTCTTTGATCTCCTTCTCCTTGTCTGCTTTAGCTTCTCCTTCCAGAGTGCCAACACTTTCCTTCTCGTCCGCTAGCCGTGTGGATGTGCCCTCGATTGCCGTCTCCATCTCTACCACTGCCTCCTTCATAATCTCCTCATCGAAACCCGCTGCCTCGCCTTCTTCCCTTCCCAATTGATCATCGTCAGCGCCCTTCGTCGTCGTCTTCGCAGCCATTTCAAGTGCTAATGCAAGCTTCAAGTGAATCTCGCCAATGAACTTGGAGGACGGCGGGAACAACAGTGACTTCAATGCGAGTGAGGAGCGGCCGTCTTCAATCGCCAGTGGGAAGTTCTCATTCTCGAGCGATATTTCAGATTGCAGGTCGTACACATCGGCGAGGCGTTCGAGTAAGGTTCGCGTGTCTTCCGCTGCTAGTTGAGCCTCGCTGAAAGGTTGTGAAGGCTTGTCTTTGGGCGCGGATGTGACAAGACTTGGATCGATTCCTGTCAGGCTTTCCACCTTATTCTCCAGCAATACGCGTGTCGAGTCTAGAATCTCATACGCGATGGCAAAGTCGTCGTCGGCCTCCTCGGCTGCTTGATCATCATCTACTCCGTCCACATCCTCGCCGTCGTCCGCGCCTTCGTCACCCTCCTCTTCGTCAGTGTCCCACTCATCATCATCGCCCTCGATCTGAAAGTATGGCTTTCCAGGCTCTTTCTTCTGGTCTGACTTCGATTCTGCCGCCAAGCTGGCGTCAGTCGTCTTGTCCAGCGAAGTTTCCGAAGGTCCTGCGTCTTTCGTGGCCTTCTTCTTCTTTGACTTTGGCTTCTGCTTCTCTCCTGCGACTTGACCGCCGAGGACGTCGCTTCTGCTTATGGCCAGGTGATAAAGCGCACGACCGTATGCGTATAGTAGATCTGAATTCTCAGGCGCCATCTCTCCGTTGATCGTCGCTTGCAGCTCTACAGCTTGCGAATATAGGTTCGCAGCCTCAGCGTAGTCTTTGATAGCATAGTGATGTGTTGCAGAGGCTTGGAGAGTCTTGAGTTCGTTGGCGGGTGTCAATTTGGGCGGCGCAGTCTTTGTGGCTTTCTTTGGAGGCATCTTGCTTGTCGAGTGGTCGGTAGACAGAGAGACTTGTATATTTCTATGGTGAGAATAACAATGAAAGCGCTAATTACACTCAGGAGCTTAGTCCGGGCGACGCGCCGACGTGACTCAGGAAACGCGACAACTTGCCTCCGCACGTCAATCAATCCCTTCACGACAGATCAAAGCACACTCCGTGACAGACAAAATGGCCGACCCCGAAGCGATTATCACTCAAGGTGGTCTCAAGACAATCTACGATGGCGGCTCAACCGACAATCCCATCTTCCAGTGCGTGCAGCTGAAGCCTATGGGTTCAGGCGCAAATGGAGTCGAACGATTCAGACTTGTTTGGAGCGATATCCGGAACTACATCCAATCCATGCTGGCAACTCAGCTCAATCATCTGGTCAACGAGAACAAGCTCAAGAGGGGTAGCTTTGTTCGCCTGAAGCAGTATCAGCAGCAAGAAGTCAAGGGCAAGAGGTGCGGCGTCTCTTTGTAATGTGTGATGCGAGACTGATCAACTTAGGATTCTCATCGTTCTCGATTGCGAAGTCCTCGAAGAATATGGCGAACGCGAAAAGCTTGGTCAGCCCCAGCCACTTGAAGGTGGCGCTACGAAAGAAGAAGAACAGACTCAGACGAAACCACAACCAAACAGCATCCCAAGCAACAACTTTTACGGCAACGATCGCAAGCCGCCACAGCAGCAAGAGCAGAAGTTGCCCACGCGGACAAACGGAACAACTACAAGCTCAGCACACGGAAACATCTACCCTATTGAAGCACTCTCCCCATACGCACATAAATGGACTTTCAAGGCACGCTGTACATCCAAGAGTGACATCAAGACATGGCATAACAAGAATGGAGAGGGCAAACTGTTCAGTGTCAATTTCCTCGATGAAAGTGGTGAAATCAAGGCAACAGGGTTCAATCAGGAATGTGACTCACTTTATGAGATGTTCCAAGAAGGCAGTGTCTACTATGTGTCCAGTCCTTGCAGAGTTCAGTTGGCGAAAAAGCAGTTCTCAAACGTCAACAATGACTATGAGTTGACCTTTGAGCGTGACACCCAGGTTGAGAAGGTACGTGGAGAATGCGAAAGCGGTGGTATAGTACTGTACTGACACACAGACAGGCGGAAGACCAGAGCGACGTGCCACAAGTCAAGTACAACTTTACAGACGTTGCTTCCTTACAAACAGTAGACAAAGATACGACTATCGACGTGATCGGGATCTTGAAAGAGGTTGGAGAAGTCTCACAGATCACATCCAAGACGACGAGCAAGCCATACGACAAGCGAGAGCTTACCCTTGTCGACAACACTGGCTTCTCTGTGCGTCTTACAATTTGGGGCAAGACAGCATCGTCCTTCGACACACCCCAGGACAGCGTCATTGCTTTCAAGGGCGTCAAGGTGTCTGACTTTGGTGGTCGAAGTCTGTCGCTATTGAGCTCTGGCTCCATGACAGTGGATCCTGATATTGATGAGTCACACAGGCTGAAGGGCTGGTATGATGCTGAGGGTCGGCAAAGCAACTACGCTTCGCATGCAAACATGGGTGCTGCATCTGGTGGTGGACGTAAGGAAGAGTACAAGACAATCCAGGCTGTTCGCGATGAGAATCTTGGAATGGATGAAACGAAGACAGACTACTTCACATTGAAAGCAACAGTCATCTACGTCAAGCAGGACAACATTGCCTATCCAGCATGTCAAACAGAAGGCTGCAACAAGAAAGTGCTGGAGAACAACCCTGGCGAGTGGCGATGTGAGAAGTGTGACAAGACATGGGATCGTCCTGAATACCGCTACATCATGTCTGTCAACGTCAGCGATCACACTGGCCAGATATGGATCAGTACCTTTGACGATGTTGGGAGAATGATCATGGGCATGACGGCGAATGAGCTTACTGCACTGAAGGAGGAGAATGAAAAGGCATACCAGGACAAGGTGACGGAGGCGAATTGCAACACATGGGTCTTCAGGTGCAGAGCGAAGATGGATAGTTTCCAGGAAACTACGAGGTATGTTGTGCTATGTGTTGTACAGTATGAGAAGCAAGACTAACCACATGGGCAGGGTGCGATATCAAGTTTCATCAGCCAATGCTTTGAACTTCTCGGTGGAATGCTCGAAGCTGGCGGACCAGATCAAGCAGTATGCGCTGCAAGGCGAGAGCAGTATGTTCGTGGACTGAGCACGAAGGGATGCAGCGATGATATGATGGTTGTAATGAGTAGTTCTGATAGCCATGAGTATGGATACCCTAGGTATGTAGGTTATGTAGCATACGCGAGAGTTGACTATGGATGCCGATATGGTTCTTGTGATAAGCCACAGTGACTGCCGGAGCATCATGCTACTTGCTCCTCTTGTGCGCTACTATTACCTGATCTGATAGTCGGAGGTAAGATGTCCGCAGTCCAAAAGCCAAAACCCCTCACCGGATGTACGACTTCCGTCGAGAGGGGTTTCGTGCACAACACGGACCGCATACAACCCTCCAGCACACTAGCATCGGACCTTGCATCACCACAGATGCAACCCCGCTCGCACCACTGCCAAGTGAGGGGGCTAGAGCAAGCATAGCACCGCATCTGTCGTGCAGTAGTCCGCAAAAGCGCATCTATGCACCTATGCTTCGGGCCATGTTAGGGAGCATTGCAGTGATTCTCGCTCTTGTTTTGATGCTGTGATCCTCGATGTCTGCAGACTGAAGTGTTCATCATGCTAGGATGTGCGGAAGTCCTCAATGAGATCGTGCATGTGTGGCGTCGCCGACGGTCCATGTCGAGTACCTCCGCAACACCACGCGTAGTGTCCTCCATCCTGTCAGTGTGGCATACTAGGATGCGCAAAGAGTACAAAAGGTCGTGATTTCCGCATCATCAAGGTCGCTGCTCATCCCTTCCACCACTATCTTTCGCCCACCATGAGGACTTCCCTCTCAACTCTCCTCAGCACCGCCGCCACCCTGGTCTGCCTGGCCGAAGCTGTGCCCTGGGGCTTTCCCTGGACAGGCTCGCAAGCACCAAAGGCTGTCGGCCGGCACTTTCAAATCAACGGCAAAGTCCAGTACTTCGCCGGCACCAACTCGTGGTGGCTTGGCCACTTGTACGAGGATGCCGATGTACAGGCTGCTGTGCAGGAGATTGCAGCTTCTGATCTCAAGGTCACGCGTGTTTGGGGCTTTGGAAACTCGAATGTGATGGATAATACCACGGTCTATTATCAGCTCATCAATGAGGTATGTTTGAGGCCGGTTGAGGTTGGCTTCGAAGTGATTGACTAACTGATATAGACTGTTGGTGGTCCGTACCATACGAGCATCAACTACGGCCCTCTCGGTATTGCCAGGCTCGATTCTGCTGTCAACAATGCAGAGAAGTACGGCGTCAAGCTTGTGAGTATTAAGTGTCTCGAATACCTATCGGGAGTGCCCTGAGACATAGTTGCATGCCTAACGCAACTCTTGTAGGTCCTGAACTTCCTCAACAACTGGAACGACCTCGGCGGTATTCAGACCTACTGTGCTGTGTTCGGATGCAACGGCACGTCCTTTTACACCAATACCGCCGCTCAAGCTGCCTACAAGCACTACATCCAATTCATCGTGAACCGCTACAAGAACTCCAACGCCATCTTCGCCTGGGAACTCATGAACGAGCCTCGTTGCCACGGCTGCGACACTTCTGTCATCTACAATTGGGCAGCTGAGACTTCTGCGTATATCAAGTCGCTGGACCCTACTCATCTTGTTACCTTGGGTGATGAGGGCTGGCTGTGTGCAAGCACGCCGTATGGCACGAAGGACTGGTATCCGGGAGATGATGGCAGTTATGGATATTCGTGTGCTGAGGGGGTGGACTTTGCGAAGAATATGGGTATCAACACGCTCGATTACGGCACTTTTCACTTGTACCCAGACTCATGGGGGTACAATGAGACATGGGTACGTCTTCCAGACCAGGAATCCTTTTGCTAAGTGGTCTAATATGTACTAGGGCAATGAATGGATCACCCAACACGACACCATCGGCCGCGCCTACGGAAAGCCCGTCGTCCTTGAAGAGTACGGCGCTCCCTACGCCGGCAATGGCTCTATTGAGACAGTCGGCGGTGTGACAGCGAACTCTACCCTGATCGAGTATCAATGGCAGCAGACTGTCCTTCAAAAGACCGAGATCGCGTACGACTCGTTCTGGCAATTCGCATCGAAGCTGTTGCCAGATGGTGAGGATGACAGCGATATCTACGGGCTATACTATGGCACTCCCGAGTATCAGCTCTTGGTGGTTGACCATGCTCATGCTATGGATGCGAAGCCTGTATATGGGCCTTGGTGAGCGATGCTGCCAAGATGGAACTAGCTTGAAGTAGGAGAAATGGTGATGGTGTGAAGAGTGTCGCCGTCTTGCGCCCACGACACCTCGAAGAGAAGAGGTGATGGTGTTGGTCCTTGAATGGAAGAAGAGATTAGTAATACAGAGGGTGCTGTTTCAGTTTTGCCGAATTCAGCCCGACCTCCTGGAACACGTGGTTGCCTCATTCGATGTGAAACCCTCGCCGATAGCACGCCGCCTGCCTCTTTCAGATCTACTTACTCCATGATAGTACGTACATGGCCGCTAAGCACATCGTGCGTGCTAAAAGATTTTTTAATGGCGCTTTATTCATATCCATCGTGCAGGTAGGATGTCTTCCTATTCGCTATCTCATTCGCTAAGCAAGCGATCTCATCCTACGCCCTCTCGGTCTATCGAGACTTCCGTGAAATGATGTGAAGGTGCCTGGGTATACAAAAGCTATCATATCTGCCTCAAACCGAAAGGAAATAACTTCAAGA
>Ga0268246_10000488_pt1 | contig 16829 bp, 19 predicted proteins | sample AgamicOrSfe_FD_200242 | JGI IMG/M metagenome (GOLD analysis project Ga0268246, IMG submission 200242) | Agave microbial communities from Guanajuato, Mexico - Or.Sf.e (v2) (version 2) | ecosystem: Host-associated > Plants > Phyllosphere > Phylloplane/Leaf | place: Guanajuato, Mexico | collected...
GGGATATCCGGATACCCGGATTGCAGTTTTGTACTTATATTATAACACAAGGATTCAACTTCCGCTTAATGAATGACTAATACACAAACTCTGTGCACTTCACCTCAATCTTGCTATACACCTGACAGATTCCCTGCTGTGCCGCCCCAACTACACATTACTTATTGCACGGCAATCGCCAGGGCTGTATGTAAGCTGAGATTTGCCTGTTGAACGAAGCTATCTCGGACTTGCATACTGATAGCTCCATCCTCATCTCGGCCAGAAGCTCTGTGTGTCACAACCGCAATCCCACCAACATGACATTAAGCACGTGTATAGGGACCTCGTCTCGATTCCTGCCAAAAGCGAGGTCTTGAGCAGTCATGTGTCCTGATAAGACTTGTGGGGGCTTTGTAAATGCCACGGCACTCACCCGAGTGGAAAGAGGAAGTCAGCAGACAGGCGGGTGAGAATGAGCACAGGGTGTGCTGAACTCAGCTCCGATCGTCGTCCGATTCGATTGCACTCAGCAGCTCGCAAGATCAGCGCCTCGCCTTGTCACAGCATACTGCACGCGAAGATTCGGTGGAGAAGACAGAAGAAGAAGGAGTAGGTTGCTTCGTGCAGCATGCCGCGTACAAGGTGCTTCGTGCAGACAACTAGCAAAAGCTGACAAGTATCACCATCGTCCTTCAGTGCCGCTGAGAACAACATAGGAGCAAGAGAATGGGTCTATATAATTTGATGTGCACCTCTCCTCAGGCTTTTTGGGCATGTGTAGAGAGTAGAGACACTTGTCTGTTCCTTTCAGCATCGGTGTTGAACAATCCTGGGTTTAATGGAGCTGTGTGGGAGCGCACCCCACGATCGGTTTAGAGCAGGAGGAGAAGGTGAAGGAGAAGATAGAAGAGGAGGAAACGGAGAAGAAGCAAAAGGAAAAGCAGTTGGCGACAAACCAATGAGGAAGGGTGTGCGTCAGAGCAATGCATAACAGCAAAGTGCCACGAAAGGACGCAACGAAGGGGAAGATGGAAAAGTAGTAGGTAAATCGGATAGCTGGCCTGAACAGCGAAGACAACAGGGCTGACATAAACACTAAGAGATCATTATCGAGGTCGAAAAGGTGTAGCTGCGCTGCATAGCTTAGCACAGTGCGCAGAACTCACCGCGAACGCCCACACCGAGCCGGAAGGCGTGGACGTAAGACGCAGCCTGTAATGGTATATACGCGCAAATCCAGTGCGAAGATATATGAGTGCGAGCAGGACCTTTGTACGGCACACTCTGGGATACTGCCAGACTCCTAAGCATTGTAATCAGGAGCCCGATAGCTTAGAAGCCTCGAAGCCTCCATTGCAACCTAACCTCTACCCAGGATAGATCATGCTCATGGCTAAGCTCTGGAGAGTGCCGTCCTGACTGATGTCGTCTCTTGGGGGGAAATGGAGGACATCTGGTGTTGTCAATGTAGGGGCTAAGCTACGGGTCTGGCCCTGGCGGGTGCCGGAAGTGAGAGATACAATTACAATGGACGTAATAGTGATGTTCAATATGCTGCTTCGCATGGTGGTGAGCCTCATTGAGAAGGTTTTCTCAGTAACGCTAACCCGATCGGGGTATTGACGACTCTAAAAGTCTACCATACATACCCATACCTTGACTATCAGAAGCCTCCACCGAATCCGCCACCCATTCCTCCCATCATGCCCCCAAGCATCAAGCCCCCGCCGAGACCTCCCATTCCAAGCATGAGGGGCATGCCATATCCCATTCCAAACCCACCGCCATACGGACGATTGTATCCATAGTCAGGCTTCAAGAATCTTGCATTCGGGTTCTGATACGGTCCAGACGCATAAGGGTTGTACTGCCCATTACCAGGCCGCATGCCATATCCACCGCCCTGCTGCTCTGGAGGCTCCAGATATAGATCATGTCCTTGGGCATCTTTGCCGATTAGCTGCGGCTGGCCAGTCTCAATGGCTTTGTTCATTGCTTGTCGGAGAGCGAGATGGCGCTGATAGGCCTTCTGTTCGTCCTCGGCTCTCTTAGCGCGATCCTTCTCTCGCTCTGCATGCGTCGAGCCTGTGAGCTTATCCTTCATCTTCTGGCCGAATGTCTCCTTGCCCTTGCTGGAAGATGCTGCGGTAGAGGTGCCCGCAGGTTTCGGGATGGCCGAGGAGGACTGCTTAGGGTGAGATTGTTTGTTGTCGTGGTACTCGTACTCATCATCGGTCTCTTCGGCCGCAATATCTGCCATGCTTGGATGACGTGCTTGAACACGTTCGCGTTCTGACGAGGAAAGGGTTGAAAGGTATTGGTCGTCGTCGTAGGGGTGGTGCCAGATCGAACGAGCTGGCTTGGCGTTGGTGTCTACGAAGAACTGGTGTGGTCGTGTTAGCTTAGGTGGATCGTGGCTGTAATAGTTGAGCGTACTTGATGCTGCGATTTCGCGTCGTACTGCCTAACCCAGCCAGGAGGTAGCTCGCGGTGCTCGTCTTCCATGCTTCTGCGGGCCTCTGGAGGAATGCCATTGCGTGCGACTGGCTGGAGACGACTCGGTCTCGATGGTCCGCCGGACGAGGAGTCACCGACAGCCTGAGAATATGCTGGAGGGGCGTCGCTGTAGTTCTGAGCCATGTTTGATAGAGCTCTGCAGCAGTTCGTTCGTTCTGGTTCCAGGTGATTATGTGATAGGGACAAATACTGAAGCTAGGATAATGTGTTACAGTTAAAGGTGATCGTGTTGGAGGGGCACTGCCGTGTCTCTCAAGAACGTCATTGACCGGAACTGCCTCCGAAAGCATGTGATGGAAGAGCCAATGTTATATACCGACACCAGCACGACCTTCTGTCTGCGCCTTCTGAAATTGGTATATCATTCCCAAAACCCCGGCCCCGCCTTCGCCCTGCATTTCCTCCAGCTCAGACGTTGCATCCTCCTCATTTGCAGGCGCACCACGGGTTGTCTTCCACGAGTCGCCGAGGTTGCTCTCCTCCAGCTCAGTCTCAGAGGCTGCGGTAGGGTGGGAGTCGTATATGTCGACAGCTGGCTGTAGCGATATCGAGTCATCGACTTTGCGCAGCTTAGAAGGTCCTCGCTGGATTTTCTGGCGTGGTTGAGCAGGGTTTGAAGGTTGGTGACGGGCGTCGAGCAGAAGTGATGGAGAAGGTGAAGCATTGAGCTGATTGATATTGACCGGGTTTCGATCTCGAAACAATGAAGCCGCATGTGTTTGGATAGGAGTGGTGTCTTCTATCACAGGAGGTGATCCAATCACTGTCATCTGTGATGTGGTGAGACCTGGAAATGCTGGTGGCGGATGAAAGTCCTTCTTTCGTGCTTCGCGAGGTATGGGTCGCCGAGTATTATTCCCATAGGTGTCTAGGAAGTTGAAGTACGAGGCGAGCATCTTATTGTCTTTTGTCGCGTAGTATTCGTCTCGAGGATCTTGAGTTGCCGGCCCCCGGGTGGCAGGCTTCGTCGTCATGGATGGGCCGCCCTTTTGGAACTCGAACAAAGCGAAAGAACACACATAGCCTAGGCCATCTACATGTACTGTGAATTCTCTGAAGAAGTCAATTAGACGTTCAGCACAGCCTGGTAAGCAGAACCATAGGATGAAGGGAGTGAAGATGACACTCGCGAGCTCCTCCAAAAAGTTCAGGACCTTGGGTCGATACAGTTGTGCGAACTCCTGCCGCACTTTGTCACTATGCAGACGACCCTTCCAGTGTGCTGGCTGGAAGTGAGTGTAGTCGATGACATTCTGAATGGCATACTCTGGGTCGAATACTTGATTTTCCTCTGGGACCACGCCTCGCGTGACAGCCCATATTGTGGTCAAGATTCCGAGGTAAAATAGCACTGTCCTGTCATGCGTAATCTCAAAGCCAAGGAACAGGTCAGGATCTAAGAGTGAGGCTATCGCAAGTACTGCACTGAGTGCTCCAGAGACAAAAGCCAGGAACTTTGCAATTTGGACAGTTTTGTGCTTCGGAAACTGGTCAATGTACCTGGCTGCGAAGGGATAAGACATGTCGATTCGTCGTTCAAACATATGCCAGACTTCATTGAACTCGCGGATTCTCCACTCAGCTAGCGGTGAATAAGCTCGAGCTCCTAGTGCAGCAGGATTCTTCTGAAATTCCTGTATGTGTGTCAGTAACGGCAACACGGTCAAGGATAGTGCAACAACCTACTGTGAAGAAACGCAAAACATAGATTGACACCAAGTACACTGTGATGAATGGAGCACAAAGTGCACTGAGGTAGCCATACGTGATGCAGCGGCCTCGCATTGTGTCTATCAACGCTTGACGGTGCGTGTCCTTGAGGAAGAGTTGATTCACTTGACCGTGCTGGGTAAAAACGTGGTCCATTATACACAACTGAACCCACCACTCGAAGTTGCGTGAGAACAACTGTCGTGTCCCAAGGAAAGGTATCGGCAGACCAAAGTCCAGGATTTCCTTATTGAACAAAGCAATCAGGTAATTCTCTTTCCGCATGATCCTGTTGGCAATGTCATGAGCATCCATACGCTGCTTCGAGTTCTCGCCCAGCACTCGACGCGCCTGTGAAGTGAGGTTTGTCGCGGTACGAGGGTTTGAGTCGCGAAGGTCCATCAGCCGACTGACTACTGTCTGCCATGAGATGGTCTGCATATCAAGATCAGGTATGCCTAAAAGATGATGATAGAAATCGTGCATCTGCCACAGTCGTCGAAAGTCCAGTATGTAGTGCAGTACTCGCATGATCCACAAAAACGACACTATCCAGATGAGTATATTACTGAAGCCACCGATCTTTTGAGTACATTGTGGAATCATCACGTTTGGAAGACCCTTGCTGCCTGGTATACTCTTGTAGTCGATGCAGAAAGTCAGAAACGAAAGCAAAATGCCGACAAATGCAGTTGTAAGACACTCGATTGTCCTTTCCAATATGATTGACCAGATCCCCTTCCCGGAATAGTATGTGTAGACTTCGATCAGAAATCTGTCAAGGTTCACAACATTGGTCCACCGCCACAAAGCCTGCTCGACAGGATCTGCAGAAAGCAGGCCAGCGAGCCGTTTCGGATCTGAGATCTTCTGAGTTCGCACATCGTGACGAGGTGAAGCGGCCTGTTGTGTATGATTTCGACTGCGATGTGTGGCTCGCGAAGGTCCTGGTACAGGTGGTGGTAGCTCCCTCGGTGGCTTTGTTGCTGCAGGCTGTCCTCCTCGTTCGGCCTCTGAAGCTCTTTCACCAAGTAGCATGGACTCGGGTACATCGTCATCGTCTTGACACTGTATCCTGTCGCTTAGCCGTCTTGTCCGCTGTCCACCTGGTACAGCAGCTCGAGACGGACCACGAGGAGGAGGTACTTCTGCTTCTGGGGAGATGAAAGGTGTGCTTTCGGTAGTCACCCTACTTTGCGTGGCTTCCGCGAGCAGGTCGTCTATGTCTTGATCATGGAATCTTTCGTCGAGATTCTGCTCGTCTATGCGGACCTCCTCCATATCATCATTCGTATCAGGGTCATCATTAGGGCGATCGTGTGCGCGGAGGAGGTCATAAATCGAAGGTGATCCTGCTGGAGGGAGATGACGGGAAAGTAGGTTGGACGACATCATAGGTGAGGATCTAGTGGAAGCACCCCTTGCAGGGCCAGCTATGGAATGTCGTCAATCCTGATTCTAGCCATGACCACACCTTCGCCACAGAGTGTATCTCTCCGAAGAACCCAAACGAGTAGTTCGGGTGGTGTGGAGATGCTGATTTAGTGATAACTCATGACTAGATGACGGTCGAAGGGTACTACTGTCGCGTGTCGTGTAGAGGAGTAGGATAGGATAGGTGTTTCAGATCGCAATGACGCACAGGAAAGCACGTGGACCTCGGACTGATAAGATACTACTGGATCCGGCAACCTTTGATATAGCACCAAATCACGACCGCCTCCTTCTTCGATAACGGCGACTGGATGGCCCTTGAGGGCTCTAATAGTGCTTCTGAACGAGCTCGTCGAGTTCTGAGCTTCCCTTGGACCCAGTGACGCATCTTGACTTTTGAGGCCCCCAAGGCTCGGCTGAAACGAAATGAGGATACAGCAGTACCATACAGCGGGCTATTCCTCGAGCATCCTGCAGCTCGCCTAAATCATCCTTGACGAATCGCACGATTGACTCTACTTCAGCGGTAGGAAGTATACCCACGTCCCAAGGCTCAAGAAGATCGTAAGCCTCAATCTACCTCAGTGCTTACCCAGCCTCGTGATCATCTGCATGAGCATACTGAGCTACCGAGCCAAGCCTCGTCTGTGTATATTGAACGCGATATGGATGATGTTATCATTGGAGGGCAGGTTATTACCGTCGAGGAGTCTAAGCCGGATCGTGCAGCATGCAGTTGGGGGCCGACCCGTTGATGGAGAGATAGCATCGTGCAGCAGAGTCTGACTGCTACTGCAGTCTCCCGTGATGTGCCATGATGTGCCGTTTGTGTAACACTCGTCGAGTTTCACATATACTCTGAATTGATTGAAATTGTTGTGATGTACTCATGGTCTGCCAGTCCTCGTGGTCAGCGGTATTCGCTTCACCAAAAGAAAGACATAGCTTTTGTGACTATACTCGAGAAACGGACAGACGGGCGTAATTCTTTGTACCTTTGCAAGGCTGCACTCGACATTCTCACGGTCCAGGATCCGGAGCAGGCGCACTGCTTACATCTACTTCGCGCCATGTCAACGGGACGCTGAGCCGTCTCTACTGATGCTCTACATACCAATGGACAGAGCTCACGAATTTAGGATAATACTCGCATAGGGCGAAAATTGCACATATAGATCGCAGACGCTGCTCGGCTGAGCTTCTCATCCAGGCAACCAGAACGCCACTGGACTTCTGCGATCAGGTAAGACGCTGCAGAGCCTCGTTGCCATTCGGCCTGCCTGCTTATATAAGGCTCGAGGAATCACCTCAGCTGGATCTATTACATCGCCAGCACATCAAGAAACTCCTTGCCTGAAACATCCCATTCCTTCATACTATCTTCAACCTCATTCCCTTGTCGAACCCTGAGATGCCTTCCTCCAAGCTCGCTGCCATGTTCCTGGCAGCCACTGCCATAGCTGTCGATGTCACAAAGAATGCTTCTCTTAACGTTCAGCTTGAAACAGCAACACAGCAGATTGACAGGCTTGCTCTACTTCCGTCTGACAGCGACTGGTTGTTCGACTTCATGGCTCAACCGTCGTATACTTTCTCTCCTGGCTCTGTTGTCAATGCCAATGCGGCCACATTCCCTGCCGCCGTGGATAATGAGCTTACTATGGTATGTGCTGGATGTCTGTGATTGTGTATATGATGACTTATACTAACATATACTGTTTAGGCACTCATTAACCTTGGACCTTGCGCAATGTTGCCACCTCACTTGCACCCACGCGCCAGCAATTATGTGATGGGCATCACTGGCAATGTCACCACGTATATGATTGAGGAGAACGGGGCGCGCATGGTTGAATCCCGTCTCACACCTAGCCGCATGACCATTTTTCCTCGTGGTATGAACTTGTTCTTCTTATCGTGAAGGAGATAGAAGTCTATGCTGACCATACTCGTTCCAGGTTCTATCCACTCCATGGTCAACACCCAGTGCACCAGTGCGCAGCTCATCTCCGCCCTCAGCAACACCGACACTGGCACTAGCAACATCGTCAATGGCCTTCAACAGCTTCCATCCGACATCTTGGAGGCTGCTTTCGGCGGCAACGTGCCTGACTTCACGAAGATGCAACCAGTCGGCGCTGGTGCCATTGCTGGTACTGCAGAGTGCTTGGCAGCTTGTGGTCTCTCTCACTGACGTTGATATATTAATGACATGCGCAAGAGGGATGGTCTGAAACTAGTGGAATCCATTGCGAGTGCGTTGTCTTTTGCTTATATTACAGAAACTATCTAGAATTACAATGTACTTGCATATAGGCTAGTTATCCTTCGATACACTCTTTGCTGTGCGATATTTATCTGCGATGCTGGTCTTGACACCGAAGCGCCTGATCGTGTCACCTTGCGAGAAGGACGGACCGGGCGGAAGTAGGCGGAGAGGTGGTGGTGTCGGTTGCTAGAGTGCCAGTAGACTGCCGCCGGAAGTAGGAATGGGTCTGGGCAGGACAATTCTTGTTGGCGCAGTCCAGCGTAGGGGCCTAGGCAGCGCAGCGGTGTCTCGTGCTGGCACAGCTTTTCGTCGTTGAGAGATTCTGTCCTCCCTAATACGCCTTTCGTTGGTAATACTTGTAGGTATCGGGAAACCCCTGCCCCAAAAGTCCTGCAAGCAAGCCTCCCTTGACTGTTGAAACTTCATCAGTACGGATCTCAAACCTAGCATCATGATTAGGCTTACTGTCTCGTTTGTCATCGGCCCAGGCCGTCTTCAGCCGCTCCCGTGCCTCGTCCAGCTGTATTCAGGCCACTGCGTTTCGGGGAGCTTACTGTAGCAAGACAGAAGACGTCACCAGCGTCTCAACAGAACACTGCCAGGGACGAGAAGGACGGCTGGTATTGCACATGGATACATGGAGAATGCCAGTCGGCACAAAGTGCCATCGCCTGCAGCATCAAAACCCCAGTCAGACCCAGCAGCATCATAAGACACTCGCCTATGTCGCCACTGCACTTCTCTTCTTCACCAGAATGCAAGGCCAAGGCTTGGGCAAAATCGACCTTTTATAGAAGTCGTCCGCGCGTTCAATGCTGCCCCACATTTGAAGCGGGCAGATTGCGACTTCTCCACAATACATCTCTCGGCGCTCTCGGCAAGAGGTCCGTCCGTATCGAATGCTACATGACTTTGCCTCTGCTTTTCCGTATTTCCTACTCTGTTTCATTCTCGAACCGCATATTTGCTTGATCTTTCGTCTTGTATATCTGTCAATCAAGTAAGAAGCCTGGGCCGGGCACACTTGTATCATATTAGCACGAATCAGGAAGTGCCGGAGCATGTTGCGTTGCATTGGTGGCGAATATTGATATCTTCGACTTGCAGGTCACTCCCGCTGCCTGACGAAGTCTGGCTGACCGACAGTATCGTCCGACCTTCAGGGTACTAGATATGAGTCTAATACGGCAGACTTGGACGCTAACGCGGAAGAATTTGCTTATTGTGCTTCAGAGGCATTTTGGAAGCACCCTCTTCAGGGCCTTCATTCTGCCCATTGTCTTCACCTTCTTCATCAGCTTCGCGAAGAATTTCTTCATCCCGCCGGTTTGCTAGCCCCAGAGCTGCCTGGAACCTGTTGGATAGAGTTGCTGATCATTTCTTAGGCAGATTTTGGCATTGGTCATGCCACGCCTATACGAAGTCTCAGCAATGCACTAGCAGATGCGAACGCTGGACACGATACGGTTGCATTCGTGAACAATGGCTTTACCAATGGTGATATATCAAACATCATCAATGACCTCTCTGAGACTGTACGGACGGCAGGATTCCTAGCACCAGTCGTTAGCGATGAGACGGAACTGCTCTCTATATGCAAGAGCAGTCTCAGGGGCGCTACGAGATGTTATGCTGCGGTCAACTTTCATTCCTCCACAACTCAAGGGCCTGGAGGCATCTGGAACTACAGTATGTTGCCTTACCATCAAAGAAGCCACAGTATGTGTGCCATGTCATGCATGTCACTAAGCCGCTGTCTAGCACTTCATGCCGATGGCGCATTGGGTACGAAGATCTTCGTCAACCACGACACAAACGATCAGGAGATCTATATACTGCCTTTCCAGCATGCGATCGATAGCCTGATAGCGACTTCTACTGGGAATTCCCTGCCGTCCTCCATCGAAGAGTACCCCTTTACCTATGAAGACAATGCTCAGCGAGCTGCCGACATCGTGCGACTCTACCAAGGCACAGTGATCAGTATTTTGGCTATTGCGTTCTATCTAGGTATGGTAGGCGTTACTTATCAGCTGACCGGACATATGGCCTCTGAAAGGGAACTTGGCATGTCGCAACTCATCGAAGCAATGATGCCTAACAAGCGACGGTGGGAACCTCAGGTTGCTCGCATTCTCGCGTACCATCTAAGCTTCACGATCATTTATCTCCCAAGCTGGCTGATTAACGGCGCAATTATCAGTGGTCTCGTGTTCCCTGACGCATCCTACGCGATCACGATCATATACCATGTGCTGCTTGGTCTTGTAAGCGATTTCTAGCCCCTTATGTGATACCACTAACACCTCCTAGGCTTTGACGAGTTACTCAATATTCTTCGCCACGTTCTTCAAGAAGGCACAACTGAGCGGTATCACAGCCACGATTATCTCGATCGTGCTTGCAATAATCGCCCAGATCGCTGTTGGCGGGAATGGCAGTACTGGAGCGGTGGCCATCTTGAGTCTCCTCTTCCCAAGTGCTCAGTACATCTTCATGCTCATTATGATGGCAAGGTTCCAGCAAATCCAAAGGCCGACGAACTTGGTTGAAACACCTCCAAACAGCGACTGGGCAATCTCGGGTTTAATCTTGTGGATCTTTGCTATAATTCAGATCATTGTATTTCCCATACTCGGCGCTTTGGTCGAGCGTGCGCTTTATGGTACTGGCAGCACCGATCGCGAGCTTTACGACAGCAAAACGTCGTCTGGGGCACAGGTCGCGGTCAAACTGACCGGATTTAATAAAGTTTACACACCTGGACGCACGAAACGCTTCTTCCAATCCTGTTTTCGTCGGAAGACTCCACAGGTACATGCCGTCAAGGATCTTACTCTTGATGTTGTCCAAGGACAGATTGCGATTCTGCTAGGCGCTAATGGCAGGTGAGTATGATATTTTCCGTCTCTGCAGCGTGAGCTGACACTGGAGTAGTGGCAAGTCTACTACCCTCGATGCCATTGCTGGATTGCACTCTGCAACGAGCGGGACGATCGAGGTAGACGGTCGTGAAGGCATTGGTTTGTGTCCTCAGAAGAACGTGCTCTGGGATGACGTTTCTGTGCTCGAACACGTCCGCATATTTAATAGCTTGAAATCGCGTGTTCTTTCCACCAGAACTGAGAACGAAGATCTGATTGCGGCTTGTGACCTTGCCATGAAGCAAGATGCAAGGTCTAAGACTTTGAGCGGTGGACAGAAGCGGTACGTCTTTAACCTGAGTAAAGCTACGAAATGAAATCTGATGGCAAAACAGGAAGCTCCAGCTCGCGATGATGTTCACAGGTGGCTCAAAGGTGTGCTGTATCGACGAAGTATCGAGTATGTATCTAGGCTACGCATGGATGGGCCTACCTGACACCTAGCAGGTGGAATTGATCCTTTGGCACGCCGGAAGGTGTGGGTATGTAGTCACGATCCCCATGCGTGGACCCAGCTAATAGCCAATAGGACATCTTACTCGCCGAGAGGGGACGTCGCACAATTCTATTGACCACTCACTTCCTCGATGAAGCAGACGTCCTGTCAGACGAAATCTCGATCATGTCGAAAGGCGTGCTCAAAGCGCAAGGAAGCAGTGTTGAGCTTAAGCACACACTTGGAGGGGGCTATCGAGTCTGCGTCGCTGGTACTAGCTTCATACCTGAAGCGCAATTTGCTGATGTGCCGACATATTTCGACTACGATCAGACTGTGTATCAACTCAGCGATCCTAGCGAGGTTTCACGCTTCCTTGCTGGCATCAGTGGTAACATTCAATATCGTGTTCAAGGACCAACGATTGAATCCGTTTTCCTCGACTTGGCTGACGAGTCGAGGGATGACTTCAGTGGCGGGGTCTTCCAAAAAGGACCAGCCGAGCCTGCTACTGGTTCTGTGGGCTCTAATAATGAGTCAAAGTCATCCGATGCTGATCCCAAGGAGAATTCTCTTCACCTACAACCCGGCTATGGCACCAGCTGGCTGGCACAGGCGTGGATACTGTTTGGGAAAAGGTTCATTGTTCTTAGGCACAATTACCTGCCATACCTTGCAGCCTTCATCATCCCAATCATAGCTGGTGGCTTAACCACAAGATTCTTGCATGGCTTTGCTGGGCTTGGCTGTTCTCCGACTGCTGGGATATCTGTTCAAAACTCTTTTGACATCTCAGACCAGCTCAACATTGATTTGGTCTACGGGCCACAGTCTGCTGTTCCAGTCGAAGCACTGACACTCCTCATACCGAATTTAAATGCCAGCTCATTGCACGCAGTAAATACTCTGGTAGAGTTCAATGAGTACATTGGCGCAAACTTCGCGAACGTAACGCCAGGCGGGTTCTTCCTTGGAGAAACCCCAACATTCGCTTACCTAGCAAACTACCAGGTCTCAACAGCGGCATTAGTGATGACTATAGTAGATAACCTGGTATCCGGCACTACCATCAGCACACAGTATCAGAGCTTTGCTCTGCCTTGGGCCCCAGGGGTTAGTACAAAACAGAACAGTCTTCGCGGTAGCACATCAAGCTAACTCGGAGTTGAAAAGGCCGGCAGCACGCTCCAGCTGATTTTGTACTTCGGGTTAGTTCAATACCAGATTACACCTCGTGACAGCACATCAAGCTGACTTCTGGGAGCCTCGCAATGTGTGTATTCCCAGCGTTCTTCGCTCTGTACCCTACAGCCGAACGTTTGAGAAGAGTTCGGGCTCTGCACTACAGTAACGGCGTGAGGAGTGCGCCGTTGTGGTCGGCTTATATTCTCTTCGACTTCATCTTCGTCATGCTTGTCAGCGTCATTGTTACGGTCTTGTTTGCAGGGCTCTGGAACCATTGGTATGGAATTGGGTATCTTTTTGTTGTCTTGCAAGTACATCCCTCTGCTTGATCGGTACATACGCTAACTCGATACAGTTTCTTGTATGGTCTTACAGCCACGGCTTTTTCTTGTAGGCTTTGCTCCTCCGGCGTCGATGTATCTTGCTAATGATTGACAGATGTCGTGTCTCTCTTCGTCACATCACAGCTGGCTGCCTTTGCTTTTGCTGCTGGAACCCAGGCCGTACTGTTCCTCGTATATCTAGTGGCTTACTTGTGCATAATCACGTATGCGCCGGCAAATAGCATCGATGCCGACATCTTGCTAAGTAACTGGATCGTCTCTTTATTCTCCCCATCTTCGTCGCTCCTGCGTGGCCTCCTATTATCCCTGAACGAATTCTCGGTGACTTGCGACGGGTTCGCCTTCGCAAGCAGTCCCGGAAACATCAAAGTCTATGGTAAGCTGTTTACAAGTTGCCAAGCTTGCAGTTTTTGGCTGACGCGCAGTTCAAGGTGGACCAATATTGTACCTAATCGTCCAGTTTATCGTACTGATGACCTTCTTGATATGGTGGGACGCTGGCGGACGACCCTCCCTCTCTTTCTTACGCCGCTCAAGCAAACAATCCCAGGACATTGAAGACATAGCAACCGACCAAGACCCAGAAGTCATACGTGAGACGCAAAACGTTGAGAAGTCTCCCGATTCGGCCCTCCGCGTCCTCCATCTGACTAAGTCTTTTGGCTCCAACAGAGCTGTCGACAATGTCTCGTTTTTCATCCAGAATAACGAGCGCTTTGCACTCCTGGGCCCGAACGGTGCCGGGAAATCCACCTGCATATCTTTGATACGCGGCGAACTTCGCCCTTCTCAGGCTTCCTCGACAGACGCTATTCAGATCAACGGCATTTCCCTTGCCCATAACCGCACCGCCGCCCGCAATCATCTGGGCGTATGTCCACAGGTAGGTTGAAACAACTCGTGTCTTTTGTGATGTCACTAACATCAGGACAAGTTCGACGCCATGGATACGCTCAGTGTGCGTGGGCACTTGCAGTTCTACGCCAAGGTCCGCGGTGTCAAAGACGTCGAGCACAACGTCAATGAGGTCATGCGCGCAGTAGGCATCACCCAGTACGCGGATCGGATGGCTATGACACTTTCAGGTAAAGGCAAATGCGAATTCGTCACGAAACAGTGCTGACTTCTCTCGCAAGGCGGTAATAAGCGTAAGACATCATTGGCAATCGCGCTGATGGGCAACCCCAACTGCCTTTTGCTTGACGAACCCTCGTCAGGCATGGACGCAGCAGCGAAACGTGTCATGTGGCGAGTTCTGGGCGGAATTACGGCTGGGCGCGCCCTGCTGATCACAACGCACAGCATGGAAGAGGCAGATGCGCTTGCAAACAGAGCTGGCATCCTTGCACGGAGGATGTTAGCAATTGGCACAGCTGACGAGTTGCGAAAGGCACATGGTGATGGACACCACATTCATATTGTGCACAAAGACTCGCCACATACATCGGACACTGATATGCAAAGAATGCGCGAGTGGGTACAGAGAAACATCGCGGGCGCGACAGTCGAGGAGAGGACTTATCACGGACAGCTGCGATTCAGTGTCGCCAATACTCCTGCAAGTTCAATCACTACTCGGACCCACGAGCCTTCCTCATCCTCGAAGTCACAATCTTCCTCGGGTCACACCATCCGCGCCCTCTTCGATCTTCTCGAAACACACAAGGAGGAGTTGGGGATCGCGTTCTACTCCGTATCTCCGACCACTCTAGATCAGCTGTTCCTCAATGTCGTGCGCAAGCATAACATCGCAGAGGAGAATAGCCATGCTGAGACGAAAGCGGGCAAGAGGCAGGCATGGTGGTGGCCTTTTGGCGGGAAGAAAGAGACGAAGAGCTCTGAGCGGACGGACAGGATTATCGAGAGTGAAAGGGGCAGTGAGGAGGAGCAGAGTGTCACTGAGGAGGTCACCATCGGGAAGGGGAGTGGTGCGTCGAGAGCTTCAGAACGGTTGACTAATTCATGACTATATAGCATTCAATAACGACATCAACAACGAGTGGCATTCTCTTTGATGCTTACTCAATTACAGGTAACCCAGGCATCTCATGACGAACACGCATGCCTCGCGTGCTACGATCATTCACCTCATTGCCACCCATGTCTTCTGCCGCCACACAATGTTTCGACCGCACCACTCCGCGAAACAATAGATTGGTTGTCAAAGCCGCGTCGCTACTCTTCTTGCCTTTTCGTGTCCATGACGATATTCTAGCAATACAGTGAGCCGTGACCTCCCTCAGTATGCAGAGCAGAAGACAGGAAAGACACCTACGGCACCCTACATCCTTTGCCTCATAGCGCCGAGGTGCCGAGGGCAGGGATGATAATCCGTCGCCTTCCCAGCAGTTTTGAGACGGCAGAAGCGCTTTGACTTGAGACTCAACCGCCACAGCGAGGCTTATCCCTTATTTGTTGCGTGTACTACAGTCTCAAGCCTGTCTGGGGCCACTATTGTGTGACAGGCCAGAAGACTAGAAGCATCATGGGTAGTGCCATGTACATCCTGTTCAGACTTGCATGGAGTGGTAAGTATAGGTCATGCGCATCGAAGTGAAATCTAGCATATTGGTCTAATGATGCAGCAAGTCAAGCTATCTACTGGTATAAAATCCATCATGCACGACAAGCATGGCGTTCAAGCATGCCGAGCATTGCCGCACTGCAATCTCGGTTTCTTGGTGTGCCACTTCCCTTCCATACACATCAGCCATTGGAGCCCGTTCCCATCCATGAAGTCATAACCTTGTGTCCGCAACACCAAGTGCCTGCCTCAATGACTGATATACTGAAACACAGCACTAACGTCCTTCTCCTTGGTCTCGTCCCTCAACAATACATCCTGCACGCCCGCTAATGGTCCCTTCTCCCCGTCATTGACAAAGTGATTCCATGTACTCGTATCACCATACAGCAGCGCCGGCGCCTTGAGAATCTGCCTTCCATCATCCTTTCTACACCTCTTACACTTGAACGTATCGTGCGTGTCACTCGTCGTTTTGTCGCGGTATTGGAACAGCTCACGCAGTGAGTCCAGCGTAAAGTGGCGCTCAACGTCCTCGGAGCTGTCGACCACGCAGGCTGATAGCGACTGTTTGTGCGATTGGCGTTGGAACACTTTCTCCTCGATGGTTCCTGTTGCGATGAAGCGGTACACGAAACAATCTTTCTTCTGCCCATCACGCCACACACGCGCCAGGGCTTGCTGATCAGCAGCTGGGTTCCAGTCTGGATCAAAGAGGACAAGGCGATTCGCGCCGATGAGGTTGAGACCGCAGCCACCAGCTTTGGAGGAAAGTAGAAAGACGAATTCAGGACCTTCAGGATCGTTGAACTTGTCGACGAGCTTCTGACGCTTGTTGACGTTCATGGTGCCGTCGAGGCGGAGGCAGCCGTAGTTCTTGGCTCGGCATAGGGCACCGAAGAGGTCGAGGGTTTGAGTGTAGTTGGATATGAGGACGATTTTATCGTTGGTGTTGGCGCGGATGCTGGCGAGCATGCGGTCGAGGACGGCCATCTTGCCGGAATACCAGGCTTTGATGTCACGGTCGCGGCCGCGCGCTTCTTTTGGTACGTAGTCCTCGGGAAAGAATTTCTCACATCCTGGTAAATCGGTGGACAGATCGAGCAGATCTGGGTGGTTGCAGAGCTTCTTGAGCATTCCGATAGCTTTTAGCGGCTGGCTACCCTTACCCTTTAGCAGTCCCTTGATGTCGGGAGATTGGATGAAGTGATTGTAGAGATCTTTCTGGAATGGTGCTAGATTGCAGAAGACGACGTGCTCATACTTTACCGGCAAGTACTTCGACAGGATGTCGTTTGTTCTGCGAATGATGAACTTGTTGACAAGAGTCAGGAGCTCCTTGAGACGCTCGTCCCCTTTGGCACGGTCTGCATCAGACCCTGCTGCATCGCGACCTTTCAGAATGGGAAGCTCGTACTGCTTACGGAACTCTAGCCGCGTACCGAGCAAATTGGGATTAGCAAAGTTCAGGAGAGCAAAATACTCAGACAAGTCATTTTGGATC
>Ga0268246_10000493_pt1 | contig 16683 bp, 10 predicted proteins | sample AgamicOrSfe_FD_200242 | JGI IMG/M metagenome (GOLD analysis project Ga0268246, IMG submission 200242) | Agave microbial communities from Guanajuato, Mexico - Or.Sf.e (v2) (version 2) | ecosystem: Host-associated > Plants > Phyllosphere > Phylloplane/Leaf | place: Guanajuato, Mexico | collected...
ATTGACAGGGCCGTTGCATAAGGGACAAGTTTCTTGAGCTTATCCTTGATCTGAAGAGGAGGAACGCCAGATGTATCTGTGGAAGACTGAGCCAGTGCACTGTCCTTGCGCTCTACAGGCTCATCCTGTGGCTTAATTACAGGTTTCGCGCCTTCGCCGGGACTTTCATCGAAGACCGGCGCGAACTTCTGGTCGCTGGTCTGATTGGTGCTGATATTTGGCAAATTCGTGCGGATGCCTCGCTCGTGCGCAATCTCAGCCATATTTGCTGCTGGTGCCACTATATCATCGCCAGCACGCTCTGGTCCTGGAACAGTAGGAATTTCCGGCTTTGTCTGCTGCGGGTGTGAGGCCTGCTTATGCGAGCTCTCGGGCACAGCATCAGTCGATGGCACAATGTCGTTCGCTGAGGTGAAGGTTTCAGGACGTGTCGCGCTTAGTCCACGCTCTTTGGGATTCTCAGCCACACTTGCAGTCTTCTCAGGACTGCACTCTGGTACAAGAACGGCAGTTGCGTTGGACTCGGTTTGCTGCGGGCGTAGAGCTTGCTCATGTGACAAGTCAGGTATAGTGTTCGCGGACGGCACATTGTGGCTTCGCTCTCGCTCATGCAAGGCTTCTGGCATACCAGCTGTAGCTGGCACAGCAATTTCACGCTTGCGCTCTGGTAAGATTACTGTGTCGGACTCTTTCCCACGTAGCGATCGCTCATGCGGTAACTCGAAAATGTGTTCATCTGGAGGTGTCGCTAGCTCTGATTCTGGAGATGGAATTTCCGACACTTCCGCAACTGCATCGTGCTTGCCTTGCAGCTCTCGAGGAGTGGGCATTTTGTCTTCCGGCGAGGGTGCTCCACTCCGGAAGAAGCGCTTAAGACCTCGCAGGTGCATGTGTAAGCAACAATCAAACTTGACCACAGCGTACTGACTGTGTTGTAAAATTGTAGAAAAAGCAGAAGAGAGGGAGGCAGGAGACCTGCCAACACGCCGACATTAGTAGGCAGCTTTCGCCCCGCTCAGAGGTTACGCTGTTTGCCAATAAGGTATTGGAGGTGTGCCCACTGCCTTGGCTAGATATACCGAGAATGTTCGAGCCGGAAAGGGCCGGGGCTGAGCCCGTAGAAGCGGGGAAGGGTTGTGGGGTAATTCTTGGCAGGACCAATGGCTGTACTATACACATCAAAAGTCAATAGCTCGAGTCAGAATAGGCAGGTACGAGTGTGCTAACGTCGTCAGTGTGGCAAGGAACTGGGAGAAAGTATCATCAGTATAGTACAATATATTTGCTATATGTACAGGTCTGGTTAGATAGCCTCGAGGACTATGCTGATATGGTGCTGTCAATGCAAGAACCACGAGGGAACTGTGGTAAGTTAGTCTTGCCCGTGCTACCATGTATCTCGAGGACATACCTTCTGGTCCCCAGACTGCCAAAGCCTCATCTCCTGCTGGTCCATATCCAATCACGGTGTCCCTGTCTCGATTAGTACAGTATAGTGATGTAAACCATGATGAGGAGCACTTACTCGTTGATCAAATCCCCATCTGCGTAATGCTAAGTCTCGATTAGTATGAGTCTCACCCTACCAAGAAACTACAATTTACCTCAATCATGTTGTGGTGCACGTCCCACCTATTATCATGTCAGTATTTATTGCTCCATAACCTTCTTTCCTCATGACCAACCAGTAGTCGAAGATCTGCGAGCCCAGAATATGTCTTCCAACACCCCACACCGATTCATACCCCTTCGATGCCAACCACTGATGTCCCAGGTTCTGCGTGTCAAAGTCATGGACCTCAAAGCTAGCATGGTGCACATGTGCCGTCTTGTTCGAGCTCATGAAGAATGTGTGATGGTCAACGTAGTCCTGACCGCGGTCAATGTGGCAGAATATCGCAACCTCCTTCTTGTCCTTTGGCAGTGGACTACCAGCGCCGCTCGACATCTCGGAGGTCTTTGCGTTCGCATCGTCGACGTACAGAATATCTGTGGGTACTAGGTTGAAGTTGCGCGTGTACCAGTCGAGCTGCGTGGGGAAGTCCTGCACGCACAGTCCGTAGTGTCCGAGCTTGTGCACTGCTGCAGGACCAGGCTTGAAGCGCTGGAACTCGCGCTTTCGTGGTGTTTCAACGACATCATTCACGAGAAGTTTACTGGGCAGTGCGCCGACTTGTGCTTTCTCCTGACCGTAAATGAGGTTGATAGGGAAGCCTTCGGGGTCCTCTAAGCACAGGAGATGCCCTCCACCAGGTGCATCTGTTAGTTCTTCTATCGCTCCAGCTTTGGGAAGTGTTGCTGCTTTTTCGAGGTCTGCGTAGCTCTCGACCTCAAAGGTGCCGCCGAGAAACTTCTTCTCGCCTGCCTCGGCGTAGTCTTTGGCACATTAGTATGAGCTAGCAAAGACACATTGTAGCACAGTACTCACAAACATCTGGATAGAGTTAGTCTGGTGAAAGTATGCGCAGTAAGGTTCACATACATTGATCACTTCCATAACCTTTGTACCACACCTGAGTCTCCGTCTTTTTCACAACATGCATACCAAAGTCCCTCAAGAATGTCGTGATGAGTGACAGATCAGGGTGACGATACCGCATATGAGCAACCTTGACAAGCCTGATCTGCTTCGTGGCGTCAATGCCATTACGCTCTCGCCATGCTGCTTGAGACTCTCTGTGCTGGGGGATTGCCTCTAGCTCGGGAACAGATGCTCCTCGGTTTGGAGACGGTTCTCGGCTTTGGGCCTTGTCCCATTGTTAGCCGGATCAATGGTTTCGTACCAGCTGGAGGACGACATACACCATCGCCGACCTTCTTCGTGAAGCTCTCGAATCCTGAAGACATGTTCAGGCGGGTTGACTTGAAGAGTATAGAATGAACAAAGTGGGGCCGTAAGTGATTAAGCTACTTCTTTTGCAGCAAGAAAACAAGAAAGATATACGTAAACCGGGGCGACAGGTGAGGATTACGGCGATATCGAAGGGGGATGTATGCTCGCCAACCTGATATAAAATCAACTAAGCTTTCCTAGACACATGGAGGAGCATGGAGTGAGATGAGCAATGGAGGCGGAGGTAAGCCCCACATTGCGGTTATTTAGTGATACATTAACTGCCGGCGGGACGAGAGGCTATTTGACACTAGTATGCTCACTCCTCAGACTACAGGCCTTGTGATATTATGGTGCAAGCTCAATTACCTCGCTAGCCAGTAGTTCCGGCCTTAATTGCCACAGCATAGCCCTAGATATCCATCACATCTGTCGCATAGCCACACCACCACCTTCAATCGCCTCCAGCTCAATTTCTCACCACATATCCTCTGCTCGAGAAGAAGTCGCACTTAGGCCCGACGTCGGGGTCTGGTATGGGCGACACCGTTGTGTAAGTCACTGCCAGTGCCTGCAAAGAGTCGTTGTACGATGATCCTGCGCCCCTATAGCTCGGCCAGAACGGCGCATTTGGGCTGCGATAGGGATTGGGGTCGTGCGCGATCGTGAAGCTGATCCAGTAGCTGCTTAGGATCTCGGCAAGCGTCTGGTTGTTCGCGGCTGGAAAGCCGGTTGTGTTACTGTTCAAGAAGGCCTGAGTGGCGGCATGTAGCTCGGAGCCTGGAGGATGTCAGTGACGACCAGAGGGCACTCTCCTGGACTCAACGCTGCGCGCTTACCTGCTGACATGATCATCTGACTTCTATTAGTACGGACTCAGGCAGGTCGAGTTCAGAGGACTTACCTTGAACACGGCACTTGTGTTGAAGTAGCTGCTGTCCGACATAGCTTGAGCTTGATATGCTGTTGGACAACAGACCTATTGAAGAATGTCAGTCTACATAGCATGAATGTGGGACCTGGCGGCTTCAGGCTGAACATGAAGAGGAACTGGCGAAGCTGGCTACCGGGTAACCCACTATGAAGTCAGAGAACCAATCTACACGTTGGTAGAACGTGCTGTTGTAGTTCGACCGCGGGTAAAGCTGATAGAGCCGATTGTAGAACGAGTTCGAGGCGTAGGGAAAGACCAATTGAGCATCCATTGTCTCCTCGATCTCTGTGGTGATATTGATGTTACTGTATCTCACGCCCTATCGCTTTTGTCAGACGGTGCTGATGCAATTGGGAATAGAGCCTGACCTCGTAGGCATCCCTATCTGTGAGCAGTGGCACACGATAGAAGTTACCAGTCTTGAAAGCTTGGTCAGGCAGCATTTGTACGAACTTTCCATCCACGACCGGGCCGAAGTAGAAGTCTCCAGTGCCTAGTTTGCAGTTAGTACCAAGGCGGATCTGGAAAAAGATATGACTGAGCCGGGAGAGTGCAGGTGAGGCTTTGTCGTCTATGTGAATTGGTATCACCCACCTGTACCAGGAGAGCCGGCCGCGTAGGAGATGTTCTGGACACGCTGATTGATCACGGCAAGACTAGCTTCAGGTAAGCCCCTCAGACAGTGGAGGGTGGTACAGTTTGCTGCTTTCAAGGTGTTCTGGAATTGTATCTCCTGACTGCTGGCGTTGAGGAAAGGTTGCCACCTGCAAGAAGTGTGAGCATGTTGGCATTCGTAGTCGACCGTGACACCCACCAGGGATACTCGGGGATGGCTGCTGCAAAAGGAGGGTCATCGTAGGCGCCTCCTGCTGTCAACTGCAGGGAGACACTACCGCCACCGGCCGAGCCACCCCATATGACTACATTGGCAGGATTTCCACCGAAGGCTAGTATCCTGTCAGCCATCATCCTAACACATAGCTATTCGACTTGCCTCTGATATTTCTCTGAACCCACTGACAGACGATCAGTCTCGTACGTCCATGCCACAGTACTTATGGCGACTCACCTCCAATGCAGACCGCTGATCGAGCAGACCAGCATTCGCAACTCCATCCGCCATGACCTCAGAACCTGTATATAGTGTATCAGTCACCTGTGATAAGCCTGCAATGGCATTACATACCGGCGAGGAATCCGAACATGCCCAGTCGATACTGTATCGACACATACATGATCTGTCCGTTCGAAGCGTTCACAAGACCATCCCCAGGTGTCTGTGCACTACCACTGACATAGCCGCCACCTGTTGAAGTACTTAGTCTACCACTCGTGCACATTCATCATCGTGGTGACTACCATGAATCTGCAGCAACACAGGCAAGTTGGAGCTCACGGGCTTGCTTGGCACAAGGATATCCAGAATGAGGCAGTCTTCGGACATTGGTTGAGTCTCGAACTGTGCCTCGACTGTCGCGGCACGATTGAAGGCGAGGGACTCGGGATAACTCTGCCAGCACCATGGCGCAATCTGGGTGGCATTGACAGTCTTTCCAGTGAAGTTGTTGTTGAGCTCGATGTTTCGAGGTCTCTGCCATCTCAGCTCGCCCACGGGCGATTGACTGTGTCGCAGTCAGCTGATTGAGGATTTCCAGAGGGTTGGAAATGGCTTTACGCATAAGGTATGCCTCTGTAGTAGTTGATGCCAGCGGTAGCATTTTGATAGCCAGCGTATTTGACCTGATCACCCTTGTCAGGCTGGGGGAGGGTACCGTCATTAGACAAGAAGACAAACATAGCCTAAGTCAATGATGGGTGCGGTGGAAGGTCCACTGGCAGCCTGTAGTGACTGGCAGGTAGCCGTCGCGACTAGTACAGCCTGCAGAATCGTAGTAGATAGCTTCATCTTGCGCAGTGCAGGCTTGGTCTATTGGTGAAAACATTCTGGCGTTCAGCGGCGAGCACAGCAGCATATATGCCCGCCAAGCTTCACACATCATTCAGCAAGTGAGGGGTAGTGCAGTGAGGTGACGAGAGACGGCCCGATTAGGCTGTTCACGGAAGGAGGGGAACGACGCAAATGAACTGTTCGCTTTCTACATACATCATCTTTATTACATTATACATCTCCCAGGTCCAGGTCATACATCTGCTCGACTTCTCCTGTCTGTCTCGAGTGCACAAGCAAGAGCTTGATCACACAGCTACGAGCATCAGTCCTTGTCGTTCCTCAAACCCCTTCTCATGATTCTATCACTTCCACTGGCACAATCCATTCCAACCCAGAGCCCGCTGCCATCTTCCATGTTGCCCTTCTTGTTGCATTGTGGACCTGACCTGCAGTCTCGCCCATACCAGAGACGACCATTGTCATCGACAGTTCCAAGACGCTGACAGCCAGCAGTAGTGAAATATGAAGCACTCCCAGTAACCACCGCAGTGGCCACAGATGTGGAAGTTGATACAACCACGGCTGTCTGTGTTTGCATAGTCGTCTGGAAGATCATCGCTGTTTGTGTCTGCATTACAGTCTGTGTGCTTGTGTCGATGTTGGTCGTGAGCAGGTAGAGAGGACTCTGAGTGGGTGTTGGCGTTACCATGGGCGTAGTCGTCGAGGTGTGCATTGAGAGCTGAGACTTGGACATCACGACCGTCATTCTGTCTGAAGCAGAAGCCTTAGCACGAAACTGAGCCTGTTGGCAAGCTGGTTGACCATCGAAGACTGGACATCCGAGGGAATCGACTCCTGTTCGCATGCAACCCATGCTGCCCATCTCAGCAGTGATCCAACAGCCAAATGGCATGCTTGCCCGCGGAATGAGCTCTGCTGCGGAGCGTACCGAGCTATCATCACGGTGATTCAGCTGATCGTCATGCTCAGAGACGCCAGCACTGGTGCGAGGAAGACCATAGGGAGGGCGGTGATTAGGACGAGGAAGTGTTATCCAGCTCGATGGTGCTGTACTGTTCAGAACGTTGTTGACGGAGGAGGAGTTGGTGATATTGTGTCCAAAACCATGATCAAGAGTGTGGTTGCGATTGGGTAGGTGGTGCCAGGTGGAGGGCACGGTCGCGTTTACAGCCTCGACCACGCCGTGGCGCATATCCACATGGTGGTCACGGCTAGGGAGATGTGTACCGTTGGTGGCGGCGGGAGCCGTGAAGCTAGAGGTGTTCGGAAGTGCCGAACCTGCACTCGTGCCGGCGAGGAGGAGGAGGTTGACTGCGAACATCGTGACAAAAGGGCTTAATAGTCCAGGGAGAGTTACGTATAGGTTCAGGATTGCAGTTCAAGTCTATGTTTAACTGAGCATCGCACTTATATAGTCCATGTGATGCGCTCAGTCTGTTTACCATGGAATATGATTTAACTTTTCATGCTTGATAACGCGACCACGTTCTATGTATTGACTTTAGACAAGTTTTCTGAAACACATCTACGTCTTCCTGAATGATTTACGAATGATAGATCGTGGCGAGACTATATGAAACGTGAAGCACACTTGCGACATGTTCTTACCTCTTTCGGATAGAGTTCCGGAGGGCGGAACGCCACATTTCGGCTCTCCGTTGTTTTGTGGGGAGAGTACCGCACTACCTGCCGGCGCTAGACTGCGCTAGAAGCTATGCTGTCTGAATCAAGATCCTGGTGTATTATCTTGACGGCCTTGCCTCCTACGCAGAGATACAGCCTCTGTGGTACTCTTCAGAAGACGCGTAAGGCCGGGGACGGCAATGGATGATCGTGCGGCGGGATGAACTGATACCGGACAAGTACAGTGCAGGGTTTCTGGTCCAAGCTGGGGAGTGCCAGCACGCCAGCTGCGCTGAAAACGGTTGTACACCTCAGCCCTTTCAACAACGGCATCAGTTATGCGTACAAACCAAGGCAGCCCTGCACAGCTGCTGTTTTCCAATATCACAGGAAGCTGACTGTGTAGTCATGGATGTGTGTGTCTACTTCACAGAAATTCCAACACGTCGTCGTCGTCTTCGTCGATCTAGCTCCAGCTCATCTGGAAGATCGCCCATCTCAATCGGTTGCCGCGTGCTAGATACTGATGTTTCAGGCTTCTGATTCGCTCGAGGCCATCTTGGTTCCACCAGGGGAGCGTCGTCCGATCTGGAACAGGACGGAGTTTTGAGGTCGCCGGAAGCCGTTGGTCAAGATTTCTGATCCTTGCTTGCATGCAAGACTTTGTGTCAAAGCGTCACATATCACATCTGCATCTGCATCTGCATATAGTTGTCACTTGTCACCAAGGTCCGAGCTGGCTAGACTAGTAGTTTAGGCTCACTTTTCGCCCGCCCCTCTTACCTTAATCACGCCTGAATCTTGAATACTACTTCCTTTCCCTTCCGTCACTCGTGCTTTGCCATCTACTGACACTCATTTTTGCGATATCTACTCTTCGGATCTGCTTGACTTGATATCCTATCTCATACCCTCTCGCTAAACTCTCTGGACAAGTGCTAAGACTACAGGCACACTGACCCTTTGAGCATACCATTTGCTGGATATATCAGCACGCGTCGATTCAAAGGCACAACACTCACTTCGCTCCGATGCCTGCAACAATGCAGATCCGACCACTCTCATTTCGCGCACGAGCACAGACAGCACCAGTGATGGCAGCACATAGACCTAGTCCACTAGATGTGAAGAGATGGGATGTCTACCAGCCTGCTACAGCATGGGACGGTCTCAGAAGAGTAAGCATTCATCAAGATCTGGGCCAAGTGCCTTGACTTACAAACCATTAGGACGCGGAGCTATGGTCACAATCTGGCGACTGCACAGTTCATCTATACGCCAAAGGCCAATCCAAACGTGGTCCATCCTTCAGAATATCATATCGGTCTCTTTGCAATGCTCACTGCATAGATGCTCTACAAACTGCCTCGTCTCAGTCATACTTCTCCCAGACCTCACCTCTCAACAGCAACTCTACAACACCTGTCACAAGCCCCCTCGACTCGCCGCCTGCTTCTCATGAGCTCTACCTCGCAGCTCCTGCACACCTCAATCGCGAAGAAGCGTACAGATTCAACCTTACGACAAGAAACTTCTTTGCATGGGTTCGGGGTAAACCCCTCGTCGGCGAGAGTCTTGGCTGGGCTCTCGTTGCTCTTGCTGAGCGCATACACCTATGGTCTTCAGTCGATATTGATGTTGTGCAAGAGGTGCTATATTATGCAGAACGAATTGGATACCTGGATTTCGTGGACTCTGCACAGAACTCGCTGGCCATGCTACACTTCGCCGAGCACTTTCAAGATAGAACACTGTGGATAGATGCGTTTGCTCATTGCGTGGGCATGAAAGAACAGCTGGAAGATAGCTATGGGTTCGAGGTATGACAGGTATTAGATGCATGCTTGGTGTACGGTGCTAATCGTTTGTAGCTCATCACCAGAAAGAGTAAGGCACTCATGTCTCGAGCATACTTGGAAATGGATTTGCACATTGGGAGAGCCACGAATGCGATCGCAACATTCCTGGAAGAAGAGTTGTCTTCAACACATCTTGGCCTGGTGCTGGGCGCTCGCAATCATCTCGACACATTTCGCACGTTCGTGCAAACGTTCTGCGTTGCCAAGTATGGGTACTGGCCACCCCAGCAGCATGGCGTGTATGATAGAGACCTATACGCAAGCATGACGGACGACTTTACAGCATTATACTCATATCTGGCCGATACGTCAAAGTCAAACGCGCGGACACAATATGGCGCGAATGGGGGCGTCTGCGTTGTCCAGAACCTCGAGGCTTTCAATGCACGACAACGCCTCCCTCCACTTCCATACTCATTGCCACTGATTCCACAACTTGTTGAAGGCAACAAGGGATCACAGCTCTCGCGGAGCTTACTACACCTTCGAAGCAACAGTAAAGATGGCAAACTGGAGCGTATCATGACCGCTCGGCATGGTCTGGAGAATGCCACGAATCGAGATGATCCGCACGTTATGAGCTCTGCGTTCGTACAAGCATACATCAACTTCGAGGGCGATCTTGCGGTACGATGCGAAGACAAAGTTTCGACAATCGAAGCGCGAAAAGTTCGATGGCTCCTCGTATATGCCATGCTCCAGGTACTCACGTCGATGAACCAAACGCCGCCGGAAGTGCGACATTCTGAGAATGCGCCTTATGCATTGTGCTGTTTGACAGAAGATTGTCCCTCATGGGGCAGCACACCGCTCGCAGACCTCACACCCACCCGCACCACGTCTCTACAACTTCCAGCCTTCAATCGAGCCACGACTACTCAATTGAGCCCGCTCACCACGATTCAGCCAGACTGTGAATTCGCAGACTACTTTGCATACAAACCTAGTATCAGCGCCAGAGCACCATCGCCGCCACCACGCAAATCACCTATGAGACGACTCTCGACGCTGCGACGTGCAAGTGTCAGGCTGAGCAAGAGAGGTGGACGACCACAGTCAATTCATAGTCACACTGCAGATCCCATTTCCAGAACTCAAAGCATGATGATTCCGGATTCACCGGTGTCAGTGGCTGGGTCAAGCAAATGCAGCAAGTCACCAGCACCATCACTGTCCTGGAGCGCGGAAGGTGCAGAATCGTCAAGCACCGAGGACGAATCTGGTTCTTTTGACTTCGACGAGGCTTCATTTGCCAACCTCAAGAACAACGACTTTGATCTTGCTGCAATGATCGCGAAGGCGCAAAGTCATGCTCCTGACTTGAAGTCGCATCCAGCGTTCAACACAGTGGATGCTTTCCTTGACGATTTCTTGCTGAGTGCATTCTAAGGAGGAATCGGATAACGACATAACGTGGGCAATTGTACATTAGCGGGACTGGGTAAATAGGCTTTATGACACAGCCTAGGCGTATGAAAGAGCGGGAGCCTTTATTAGAAGCTCGGTCACGTATGAAGCAATACAATGACTTATCCCTTACACTCCTCATTCTCACGATTATACTGTGCCAGTGTCACCGCTTTCCTGTTTTGTCGTCGTAAGGGCGTTTGACAGGGGAAATTTAGAATCACGGGGAAACTGCCAGAAGGCTCTTAGTTTCAGGCACGCTGTTTATTTGAAGCTCTAACTCTTCAGTTCTGACAAAGCTTCTGCTTCATCATACATCCCATACACAACCACATCTAACCTCTTTTTCTTTTGTGTTTCAATCTTGTACCTCTCTTTGATACCCTCTTACCTGAACACCTCATACACACCGCCAACATGTCTCAAGAATCATTCGAGTTCCAGGCTGAGATCTCTCAGCTGCTCTCCCTCATTATCAACACCGTCTACAGCAACAAGGAGATCTTCCTACGAGAACTCATCTCTAACGCATCAGACGCCATCGACAAGATCAGATATGAAGCTCTATCAGACTCAAGCAAACTTGACTCCGGCAAGGACCTGCGCATCGACATCATCCCTGACAAGGAGAACAAGACACTGACGATTCGCGACACTGGTATCGGTATGACAAAGGCGGACTTGATCAACAACCTCGGAACCATTGCCAAGTCTGGTACCAAGCAGTTCATGGAGGCTCTCACCGCTGGCGCTGACATTTCCATGATTGGTCAATTCGGTGTTGGTTTCTACTCTGCCTACCTCGTCGCCGACAAGGTCACTGTTGTGTCCAAGAACAACGACGATGAGCAGTACATCTGGGAGTCCAGCGCTGGTGGCACTTTCACCATCACCGAGGACACCGAGGGCGAGCAGCTCGGCCGTGGCACAAAGATCATCCTCTACCTGAAGGATGAGCAGATGGACTACCTCAACGAGTCAAAGATCAAGGAGGTTGTCAAGAAGCACTCTGAGTTCATTTCATACCCCATCTACCTTCACGTCACAAAGGAGACTGAGAAGGACGTTCCTGATGAGGATGCTGAGGAGACTGTCGAGGATGCGGACAACAAGCCCAAGGTCGAGGAGGTTGATGACGAAGAGGAAGAGAAGAAGGAAAAGAAGACGAAGAAGGTCAAGGAGAGCACCATCGAGGAGGAGGAGCTCAACAAGACCAAGCCAATCTGGACCCGCAACCCTCAAGACATCACATCCGAGGAGTACGGTGCCTTCTACAAGTCTCTCTCAAACGACTGGGAGGACCACCTCGGTGTCAAGCACTTCTCCGTTGAGGGTCAGCTCGAGTTCCGCGCTATCCTCTTCGTGCCCAAGCGTGCACCATTCGACCTGTTCGAGACCAAGAAGACCAAGAACAACATCAAGCTCTACGTTCGCCGTGTCTTCATCACCGACGACGCAACCGACCTCATCCCAGAATGGCTCAGCTTCGTCAAGGGTGTTGTCGACTCTGAGGACCTCCCTCTCAACTTGTCTCGTGAGACTCTCCAGCAGAACAAGATCATGAAGGTTATCCGCAAGAACATCGTCAAGAAGACCCTTGAACTCTTCAACGAGATTGCCGAGGACAAGGAGCAATTCGACAAGTTCTACACTGCATTCAGCAAGAACATCAAGCTCGGTGTCCACGAGGACTCCCAGAACCGTGCTCAGCTCGCCAAGCTACTCCGCTACAACACCACCACCTCTGGTGATGAGATCACCTCTCTTGCCGACTACGTCACTCGCATGCCCGAGCACCAGAAGCAGATGTACTACATCACTGGCGAGTCGCTCAAGGCTGTTCAGAAGTCACCATTCCTTGACGCACTCAAGGCCAAGAAGTTTGAGGTCCTCTTCCTCGTTGACCCCATCGACGAGTACGCGTTCACTCAGCTCAAGGAGTACGAGGGCAAGAAGCTCGTCGACATCACCAAGGACTTCGAGCTCGAGGAGACTGATGACGAGAAGAAGGAGCGTGAGCAGGAGGAGAAGGACTACGAGGGTCTTGCCAAGTCACTCAAGAACGTCCTCGGCGACAAGGTCGAGAAGGTTGTTGTCTCTCACAAGCTCATTGGCTCTCCTTGTGCCATCCGCACTGGTCAATTCGGCTGGTCCGCAAACATGGAGCGCATCATGAAGGCACAGGCTCTCCGTGACACATCGATGTCCAGCTACATGTCCTCAAAGAAGACCTTTGAGATCTCCCCCAAGTCTCCCATCATCAAGGAGCTCAAGAACAAGGTTGAGACTGATGGTGAGAACGACCGCACTGTCAAGTCCATCACTCAGCTTCTCTTCGAGACCTCTCTCCTCGTCTCTGGATTCACCATCGACGAGCCTGCTGGCTTTGCCGAGCGCATTCACAAGCTCGTCAGCCTTGGCTTGAACGTCGAGGAACCAGAGATCGCCGAGACCGCTGAGGAGACCGAAGCTGCAGGCGCCGCACCAGCTGAGCCTGTCAGCGAGATGGAGTCTGTTGATTAGATGATTGAGGAGGTCTTGGACAACTAATGTTCCACATAATAATGACTTAGCATGGCGTAGAGTGGGACAAAAAGGGAAACACGTTATACGTTGATGGTTGACATGATGGATGAAAGCTGATGGAAGCATGGACATGTATATTACCGCTTCTCTTCGCAGATATGAGAATTGAATTTCTCTTCGCATCACCTTGCTGTCGCTGTTTCTGATGTGATCATAAATCTATTACAAATACCATGGCTCGCCTTGCTCATGCCGTAATTCACATGCGAACCTGGAAGGCCTCTTTCCCCACAAGCGATCCGTGGACTCTCTCATCTCTACTTCACCGATTGCAACATACTTCCCTCTCTTTCATGACATGAGAAGCTTTTGATTCCAATTACACTCATACATTCCCTTTGTCTATGGCAGAGACTTGTATCGTCTGTCTAGGCGACCTTGCCGGTGGCGGGTCGTCCTCTCGTCGCTCTTCGCTAGCTGCTCCACCACTTGGGGAAAGCGGACCCGATGCCGTGTTGTCTCTTGCTGGACTCGATGACAATGCGACCACGACGCCACACAGAGACACCACGCATGTCAAACAAGAACACACAGATGAACTCACCGAACTCGACCCCTCCACTGCTATAGCACACCTTTTACCGTGTGGTCATAGCTTGCACAACGAGTGCTTGAAGCCTTGGACTGAAAGAGCGAACAGTTGCCCAATTTGCAGAGTCCAGTTTCGACAGATCGAAGTCAAAGCACGGGTCAATGGTAAGCCTGCATGATTGTATGCGAATGCTCCCACTAACGCGTGACTCTATAGGGCCTACACTCGACTCGTATGTCGTACAAGACAAGAAGCAGGAGGCTGAAATCGACCCTTCCATGATCATGGACGAGGACCTCTTCGATGAGCCCGCTATTGAAGCTTGTATCATCTGCGAACAGTTTGGCAGCGATGACGACCTCCTTCTCTGCGATGGATGTAACGCTTCGTGCCATACATATTGTACTGGTCTGAATGCAGTTCCAGCAGGACCATGGTTCTGTATGTTCTGTGTTGAGGATGACATACCAATCTTGACACCAGCTCCTCGTTCTAGCCGGTCTGGTCCACGAGAGCGAAGGGGCCGACAGACTCGTACAGGATCCCGCAATGATCCTTCCAATCAGGCCTGGGCTCGAGTATGGCAGAGTGTATGGGATAGACTGAATCTGGATCTCGACTTTCCATTCGACGACGAGCTGGGCGTGGCACAGAGGACTGACACACAACGGCGAGACTTTGCGCAATGGCAACAACGATTCCATATCGCTGAGAGGCTAGGTGGTGCTGCACGATTTCGAGACACGGCAACGACATTGCTTGACAGACCACTACCACAACCAGAATCCCAAGATGAGCTTCGTGCCTGGAACGCATTCGACAAGGCGAAAGATTTACAAGAAAACGATACCACATTAGTCCAGAGTCCGACTTCTCGCAAGCGCAAGTCAGCTCCAGCCTCTCCTGCAGATACTGTGCCAGAGCCTGAGAGAAGGCTAAAGAGACCACGAACAAGGAGGGCGCAGGAGCTCGCTGACGCTTCGTCTGATGCTGGCCACGAGTCGTCGACCAGTACACGCCGCATGAGTGAACCGGGAGTTCCGGCTCCAGCAGCCAATGCGCGAGGAGAGGCTGGAACTCAAGGACCCAGCTTCTTTCAGTCTCTTCTCAACGAAGTTCAACATACACCGACGAACAGTATCACACGCTTGAACAGACAACTGAACATTGAGGTGCCGACCGCGACAGATTACCTATCACCAGGTCCTCACTCGCCTGCTTCTTCTCCAACGACATCCAACCACCCTTCACCACGTCTTCGGCCAACGTCACCGCCACCCAACTACCACTCCAGACCATCCTCACCACCACCATTAACATCGCGCATCGAGCCAATCTATGCATTACCATCACAATCTCATTCTCCACTGGCACGACCTGCTGTTCAATCGGACTCAGAGGACAGCCCTACAGAATTAGACACAAGGTAAGCACATCTTCCCCCATGCCCATGATTGAGGAGGTTTCGGACAGTCGTGTGTTGTGATCACGACGCTGAGTTCGCAGCATGTCGCACGCTCCCTACTGGCTTCGGCCAACGGCACGCCGTCTGCTCTGCTGCTCGTCCCCGATCGTCCTCGCCCGACGTATCGCCTTCGTCCACAAGTCGCAATCGAAACCTCCGAGACCTCCGAACCTGCCAAAAGCACGCCGCACACGAACACGCACTTACCTCTTCCACTAGCATCCTACGCGGCCGCCGAAAAGACAAAGGTCCTGCATTCCCCATCACCTCCGACCTTAGCTCACACTCCTCTCCTCAGCCAAAGAAAGGCATCTCACTCGCCACGAAAACAGAAATCCGCGACATTGTCAAGGCGGAGCTGAAGCCTATATACAAGTGCAGACTCATCAATACGGACGAGTACACGGATATCAATAAACATGTGTCGCATCTGCTTTATGATGAGATTGGTAAGAGCGGGTACCACATGAGCGAGGATGAGGATGAGAATACTCAGCGAGATGGGTGGACCGTATTGGCAGCAAGGGAGGTTGCGGAGGCATTGAGAAGGTTGGGGAAGAGTATGGATGAACCTCTGCAGCCGCAACGAGAGTCTGGTGGTGTCAAGGTGAAGGTGTCGGGGTGACCTGCTCGAGTCGGTGCTCAGGAATTGGCGGCGCGAATATAGATGTCATGATGATACTAATGCACAACATGGGATGGCGCTTTGGCATTCAACCCGTGTATGGGATGGACGGGAGGATGGACGGATTGAATGGATCGGATGGGAATACAGGACGATGGAAGATACCCCTATAAGTTGCTTTTACATGTAATGCATATTCATTCACTGGAAGTGCTTGTGGTACGGTTGTCTCATAGTGATGTGTGCGCGATCGCTCTTCTTCTGGTCACTTTCGATGCAGTTGTAAACTTATCTAGCTCTTCCTGGTGTACCTCATGCTTAATCATCAACCACTCCTCACAAGCCCATTTCCGCCTTCAAATGCCTCGCTCCAATGCCACGACCTTCAACACATCGTCTCTCGTCTCGATATCCACTCACAACGACGCCCCAATCCGCCCGAACCTTGCAAGTCCTCGACGTCACGCCTCGGATCGTGGTAGTAGCGGCAGGAACCTCGTCGTGCTGCAATGGCGCTTGGATTTCGGAGACGCTAGCGAGCTTCAGTTGGCGCTATGACTGGACGGCATCTAGGTGATGGCTCGGCTTGGTCCTTTCTGAAGTGTCGGCATGGCCCGTCACGCTGCAGTGATAGAGGTGATTGGGCTTGCCATGCAAGGCAGTCTTCCTTGTGTCGATGGCCGAGTATTGTCTCGTATTCGAGACTTGTGAGATCTGTGTCGTCCTCGTGGTCTAGTGATCGTGCGCCTCGCGATACGGCTCCACCTCTTTCGCGGTATGTCCATTCTTCTCGCTTGCTTGCTAGCCTCTTGCTGTTATGCAATCACTGTCGCTCTTCTCCCATTCGTTGCATCAGCCAACAATAACAGCAGCAGCACTCTCCAGCTCCTTCTCAATCCCCACCATC
>Ga0268246_10000494_pt1 | contig 16624 bp, 11 predicted proteins | sample AgamicOrSfe_FD_200242 | JGI IMG/M metagenome (GOLD analysis project Ga0268246, IMG submission 200242) | Agave microbial communities from Guanajuato, Mexico - Or.Sf.e (v2) (version 2) | ecosystem: Host-associated > Plants > Phyllosphere > Phylloplane/Leaf | place: Guanajuato, Mexico | collected...
GTAACGAGGACACTGTCAGTCTTACCATTGTAGATGTTCCTGCTCCACAACTCTCACGAGCGTTGGCACTTCGCACTGTGTTTGACGATTCGTTCGGTATCAATGCTGAGCTGGAAAGTGATGGCGTAAAACTTCCCCAAGTCAACGAATCTATTCTCCAGGAGATGCTGTCAGCCAAAAGCGCATGTGAGCCTGAACTCGGTATCCTGCAAGGACCTCTGGGCCAGACAAGGCAGGTAGAGCTTGACGAAATGGAGGGTCTCCTGGAGACCATCGGGAGTACAGCAGAACCATCCAGCTTCCTACGTCGCGTGCTCTATCCGGTGGCTGGGCAGGATATTGGACCTGTTGGCAGGATAAATCTGGAATCTTTGCTCGAAAATAGCAGGGTATGGTTCCAGCTCTGTTTGCATCCAACCGATGAACTACCCTCCGCATTACCAACACCAGCATGGTCGGCTGCTTCAGTTTCTCGACAACTGCGAAGTGCAAAGCTGCCAGAGTGGGCGAATCGTCGCAACCGTCAACTCGACTTTACTGCAGATTTTGACCTGGACGAGTACTGCACACGATTCGCACCACTTGGTTGTGATGAAGGACGTGACGGTATCGAGAACTTCATTGCTGAGCGCGGATGGAGCAATGGTGAGGTCAAGATTGGACAGGACCGTGTTTGGATGCGCGAAAACACCTGGGCAGAAGCCGAGAATATGCTTGACCTTCTCAGCCAACAAGCTGCCATGGCCATGGATGGTCCCAGTCCTAATGAGATGTATCATCTAGATGGTCAGAACAATAGTGGCTATCTCGGCTCTCCATTCGGAGACAACGCCATGATGGAGAGTCGAGAGAACCTTCTCCCAGCACAAGGCGCTCCAATATCACGAGGCCTTGCCCGCGGTGACTATGGTCTCGGCACAAAGGGTGACGAAGTCAAAGGTTACGAGGTCGAAGTGGACTCTGAACTTGGAGATCCCAAAAAGATTGTCGAGACAACTTTGAGTCGATCGAGACGTGCCTGGATTGGTTTCGTCTGGGCACTGACATTCTGGATTCCGTCTCCATTTCTCAGATATCTCGGTGGCATGAAAAGGCCCGATATACGAATGGCGTGGAGAGAAAAGGTGGTCCTCTGCATGATCATCCTTTTCATAAATGGTCTTGTGGTTTTCTACATTATCGAGTTTGGTCGACTGCTGTGCCCAAACTATGACAAAGTATGGAATAATCAAGAAGTAGGCTACCACCAGGGTAACAACGACTTTTGGGTCAGTGTCAGAGGACGAGTCTATGATATCTCGAAGTTCTGGAGACTACAGCATAGCTCAATACCGTCCGTCACTGTATCATCTTCACAGATGCAACCATTGGCTGGCCTTAACCTGGACTCGCTATTCCCAATCCCACTATACTTGGGTTGTGCTGGTTTAGTCACTAATCAGAACCTCCTTCTTGCCTCCAACTCCAGCACTACTGTGGATGGCTTCGCCCATACCTATGGTCCCGCTGCGCCATATCCCGGAACTGATCTAGCCAATGACAATTGGTACAACCAGTCGTTCATGACGACCATGCAACAGTACTACAAAGGCGAATTGGTGACCACAACGAAGAAGATCGCATCACTAGGAGAAAGTGAGCAATATAGCTGGGTTATCATTGATGGGAGTGTGTATGACATGTCCGACTATGCTTATACTCTTTCGATCGAGGCCAGCTCGCCTCTGTTCACATTCCTTGACTCTGATCTCTGGAACATCATCTCAGCGAATCCAGGTCAGGATATCACCAAAGAATACAACAAGTGGGCCTTGCAAAACAGTACTGCAGCTGCATTGAACACAAACTGTCTGAATAACCAATTCTACATTGGCAAGACTGATATCCGCGACACGCCTAGATGCGAAGTGCAGAACTATATCCTCCTGGCATTCACCATTATGCTATGTGCCGTCATTCTCATTAAATTCTTGGCTGCACTCCAACTAGGATCGAAACCACGGCCGGCGCCACAGGACAAGTTCGTCATCTGTCAAGTACCTGCATACACCGAAGGAGAGGAGCACCTACGAAAAGGACTCGACTCACTTACCTCCTTGAAATACGACAACAAACGCAAGCTTATCTGCGTGATCTGCGATGGTCTTGTGACTGGAGGTGGTAACGACCGTCCAACCTCAAAGATTGTGCTCGATATCCTAGGGGTCGATCCTAAAGTTGACCCGCCTGCTTTACCGTTCAAATCTGTCGGTGCTGGTAATGAGCAATTGAACTACGGCAAAGTCTACTCTGGTCTTTATGAGCACGAAGGGAATGTTGTGCCCTACCTGATCGTGGTCAAATGTGGGAAAGAGTCCGAACAGTCGAAGTCGAAGCCAGGTAATCGAGGCAAGCGAGACTCGCAAATCCTGTTGATGAGCTTCTTGAACCGTGTGCATCATCACGCGCCAATGTCACCACTAGAGTTGGAGATGTACCATCAATTGTCAAACGTCATTGGCGTGGCGCCTGAACTGTATGAATACTTGTTCATGGTTGACGCAGACACCATGGTAAAGGAAGACTCCCTGAACAGACTAGTCGCAGGTTGTGCCAATGACAACAAGATCATTGGTATCTGTGGTGAAACCAGCCTAGAAAATGAGGAGCAGAGTTGGTGGACCATGATCCAGGTCTACGAATACTTCATTTCTCATCACTTGTAAGACTATCATGGACACGTTCAAGAAGATAAGCTAACACTTTCGCAGAGCAAAGGCATTTGAGAGCTTGTTTGGCAGCGTGACCTGTCTGCCAGGATGGTGAGTCTGATCCGGAAGACGATCAGGTTCAAAGATTGCTGACACGGTTTGCGCAGTTTCTCCATGTATCGCCTACGGACTGCCGACAAGCATAAGCCTTTGATTATCTCCGATGCTGTCATTCGCGACTACGCTGACAGCGAAGTCGACACATTGCATAAGAAGAACCTCCTTTCCTTGGGTGAAGACCGCTATCTGACCACCCTCATGATGAAACACTTTCCAAACTACAGCTTCAAATTCGTTCCAGAAGCGCAAGCACTCACAGCGGCGCCAGAGACCTGGTCCATCCTACTCTCCCAGCGTCGTCGCTGGATCAACTCTACCGTCCACAATCTCGCAGAACTTGTGTTCCTGAAAGATATGTGCGGTTTCTGCATCTTCAGCATGCGATTCGTGGTATTCATCGACCTCTTCGGCACAGTCATCCTGCCGGCCACATTCGCCTACTTGGTCTACCTTATAGTCCGCGTGGCTCTGCACCAAGGCGCCTTCCCACTCATCTCCATCATCATGATTGCAGGAGTCTACGGTCTACAAGCTCTCATCTTCCTGATCAAACGCCAATGGCAGCACATCGGTACGTTCCTCCCTTCCCTTGCCAATAAATCTCAAGCTAACTCTCCACACAGGCTGGATGATCGTCTACATTCTCGCCTATCCTGTCTACTCCTTCATCCTCCCCGTCTGGTCCTTCTGGCACATGGACGATTTCTCCTGGGGTGCCACCCGCGTCGTCATCGGCGAAAAAGGAAACAAACAAGTCATCGCGCTTGCTGACGAAGGTTTTGACCCACGCAGCATCCCGCTAACGCGCTGGGACGACTACGCCGCAGCAAACGGCTTGCCTAGCCGACGCGGTGCTGAGTATGTGGGACCTGCCGGCCAGATGGACACGGGTTATTTGCAGCAGACTGGATTTATTGGAAACAATAACGGGTTTGGGAATGAGAAACACTACCCGATCGCTAACGTGAGCCCGTATCGCGATGATGGCGGGTATGAAATGGATGAGATGAGGAGCACGTATTCGACTGTGAGACCTGCGTCGACTATCATGACTGGGCTGCAGACGCCGTATAATGGTGCTGGTGCTGGGGGTGGCTTCTACCAGCCGTCGGTGGGGCGACCGGCGTCGACGGTCATGAGTATGGGTGGGCTCACGCCTCAGCAGATGCAGATGCAGCAGATGCAACAGATGCAGCTGCAGCAACAACAACAACAACAGCAAATGATGATGCAACAACAACACCAACAAACCACCCGCCCAACATCCTTCCTCCCCAACCCCCTCAACCGCCAAAGCACATACTCCTCCCTTTCCATGCCGCTCTCCAGCTACGGCCACGCACAGCAGCAGCAATACCCTCAACAACAGCAGCAGCAGCAGCAACAGCCCCAACAACAATCCTACCACGACTATCCCTCCTCCCTCTCTCCCGCCGCCGTCCCCACGACCCCTAACGCCGCCGTCAGCATGCGGCCGACGTCTACGATGGGCTTGATCTCGCCCTACGCCTCTCCGCCCGCTGGCTCACCGACGCGGAATCCGTTCGTTACTACGCCGCTCTCAGCACAAGCGTCTTCACGTCCAGGATCGATGTTTGGCGCGCTGAGTGCTCATCAGAACGCATCCACTATGAGCGTAAACAACATGGGCGCCCAATACCAACAGAATCAGCATTATCAACCCAGTAATGCCGAAATCACAAGCGCTATTCGCAGTTGTCTGGCGGTGGTGGATTTGGATGAAGTCACGAAGAAGCAGTTGAAAGCGATGGCGGAGATGAGGTTGCCCGGGGCGGGAGGGGGATTGAGTGAGGAGAGGAAGAGGTGGATGGATGCGGCTATTGATGCTGAGTTGGCGGGGATGTGATGGCCGTTGTGGGTTTTGTATATTGTATATTGGGATTGGATGTGTATATTGTGATTGATGATTGATTGGATGGCTGGATGAATGATGGGGTGTATGGATTGATGGGGTTTATGTATGGACGAGGCTATGAGTGTACATGCAGAGTATGGAACTGGCGTCGCATATATTGATCATTTATCGTACATACTCTAAGTTTGAGCTGCGGCAAGGCTCGAAGAAAAGCATGCAGGTTTGCTCACGTCACTAACGTCGCCAATAAACAGCATGTTGCCACTGTTTCGAATGGTGACATTTCGCTTCATCTCATCAAAGGCTATCACTACAGTAAGGTAGCTGAGCGTCATCACTTCGAGAACGACTCTAAACGTGCCCGAGTCCAGCAATTCCGACATCCTGAGACAACTATCGAGTCTCATCATATCGTCGCAGCGTTGACGTCCCCGCATCGTCTCTTCCCGTCGAGCTCTATTTAATCTCTGCCCTTCTCGTCATGTCCCTCTGCTTCCCGGCTTCGTGTCTTATGCTCTGTGTCTCATGCTCTGTGTTGATTTATTCCTGCAACTATCCAGTCCACATCCCGGACTTTCTTAAGTCGCAGAGGTGCAAGATTTGGCACTGACGTGTCACTCCGTCTCTTAGGCCAAGGCCTTCAGCGAATTTTAGGTAGATGTAGTGTTGTCAGTGGCTGTTCCGAATACCCTATGCGAATACGCGAACTGCCACCGATGGCGTATATTGTGCATTCGAGCGATAAGAGTAAGCATGCTGTTGTCAGATCTAGTTCCAGTGGCATCTGTGGTCGCCACAAACAGCTCGAATTGCGATTCCGCGCTCAATGTTGCCTGGCGTGCGATGTTGACTATCTCATGCAAGGTCCAGGTACTTGACGTTCCCGCCACAATTCCCTCCTCACTCCCCTTCAGCCACCAACCTCTCCAACTCCCTCACTCTCGCCTCCAACATCTTATTCTCCCTCTGCACGCTCGCCGCCTCCGTCTGCCAGAACGCAACCTCATCTCTATCCCGCGCCGCCGCCATGAAGCTCCAATCCGTACCGGGACTCGGGCTCGGACTTTCTGCTGCAAACGAGGTCGGTCGTAATGAAGGCGATGCGGTTCGACTGGAGGAGCGGTAGGAGGATTGTCTGGATAGAGATATTGGTTGGGTTGAGGAGGTGCGCGTTGTTTGGGATTGGGGTTGGGAGGGAGGTGCGGGGACGACGGAGGGACGGCGGGTCGAGGAGAGAGACGGGGTGCGGCTGCGGGAGAGGGCTTGGCTGAGGGAGTTGGAGGGAGTGGATGCGACCGGAGTCGCTGATGAGGGTGTTGTCTGGTTTTGTGTCTGGATCTGCGTTTCTTGCTGGCGTATCTGGCCTAAGAGGCGATTCTGCATGTCTTGTTAGCTTGGGTTGGTCTTATGTCCCACGTTACTAAGAAGTTCATACCACAGCAGCTTCCTGCTCGCTCTCCAACTCTTGATGCAATTCACCTAGACTTGGGGCACGGTGGTGGTGCTGTGGTCCGGCGTCGTCGTTGAGGTTCCAGCTAGGAGGTAGGTTGCTGATTCGGCGTTCGATGCGGGGTGACTGGCGTGCTCGTGAGGATGGGACTGGACTTCTTGCTTGCAGGAGAGGGGACCGATTGGGGAGGGCTTGATTTGCGAAGGATGTGGAGGGTGTGAAGTCGGGGGACATGTTGATGGAAGATGGAAGATGGACAAGTGCGGTTGGCGTGATTGTGAAGCGTGGTTTGTTGTCTGATGTCACAACTACAAATGTGTCCGCCGATAGCAACAGCTTCAAGAGGTTGATTTGACAAAGTGCTTACCCTGCTACAAAGATGAAACCGGGGAAACTCAATAGGAAGGCGCGACGATTTGCCATTTGCCGAAAACACGCCATTCTAGCTTCAACGTTTCATGCAGCTAATCTAATCACAGTTGATCGTGCTCAGAAGGAAAGCCATCTGTCTCCTCGCTGAGATGCTGTGCTTGTATGATAAAGGGCATCTTCCCGCGGTCAGCGATCGGTATGAGAGAAATGTGCTGCTTTACCCACTGTATGGAAGGGAAGATACAGCAGGGATTTGGACTTATGCTTGATATGAGACAAGATTCAAGCCGGAGTCCGGACAGAGATCCTACGACTCTCGTTGGCTGCTTCGAATTTGACTTTTTGACGCGCATGCTGGATCAACATGTTCGGATCATACACGCCTAAGTCAATTCGATCGAGGTGAAAAGTCGGTAAAAAGGTCTGCTATCATACGCTGGAGTGAGAGGATGACGAGATAAAATATATCTTTTCCGGTCTTTCATACTCTATCGCAGCAGTGGAGTAGATGCACAGCGCGTTCTGATTTCAAGCCTCACAATCTCAAAATTGCATACACAACCCCGCTTCTCCCGCTGCCTTGCAGTAGTCACAAAATCAGATTACAAGAACACACCACGCGCAGCGCAAGTCCAGCTCCTGAATCCGAGTGACCACTTGAGATAGAGATTATCTGTCTGCACACTTCTGCCCTCGTGCTTGTCGTCTGCTGCTCGAATGCTCGATGCTTCCTTCTTCCTCGGTTCCGTTTCAAGTTCTTTGCTTGGTTTCGTCGGCAATTTTCACCGACCTCGTCATTAGCTAATTCAGCTTCCGGGCACTACTGCAACTTGCTGCATCGTCTCATATACACCATCAACAAAGTCTCCAGACTTCTACATCATCGTGCGAATTCTCGCACTCTCTGTCGCATTGATTGGCCGCGCAATTGCAGTACATCAGTGTCAATGTGAAGCATTTGGCAGCATCATCTAACGTCGATAAACTCACCGAGCACGAGCACACAGCACGAGCGCAATGCCAGACTATCGTCCTGCTGCAAATCGCCGAAGCGTAGGCGTGCCCAACTCTCTTTTCTCCGGCTTCGACGCCAATCTGGACCTCCAACTCAATGCTGGCGAAATACCCAAACCAAACACATCACCAGAGAGAACACGCATCATCGACGACAAGGCGACGCTGAAACCTCCAAGTTACGCACCATCATTGAAAGCACAGGTCAAACCACGACTGTCACACTCACGCCTACCATTCACAAGGGCTTCTTCTACACTCGATATCACTTCCTCATCAGTTCGACCCGCTGCGCCAAAGAAATCCAAGACATTTTCTCTCTTCAATCTCTTCAGTAAGCCAAAGGTAGAAAAGGCAAGAGGTTATCATGAGGCAACATCAACGTTACCTCCTTCACGACCACGCTCACCACCAACGCTGTCGGTACCGGTGAGGCCATCGACGCAACTTTCGCATCGATCGACAACACCACTTCCACCTATCCCTCTCGAAAGCTCAAGACCGCCGCCAATACCTGAGCGTTCACCGTCGCGTACTTCCATCAGATCGAACAGTACAGTCAAGTCAAGAGTGAACAGACCTAGACCAAGCGATGCTGGACATCGACTTGATGCTCATTGGGAACCTCCTCCATTGTTCCAAGCATATCCGCAGGCTGTGAAGCATATGGTGACTGAAATATCAGGGTCAGCGGATGAAAAGATAAATCGCACAATTAGAGAGGAGATCAAGCCTAAGTCGAATCGATTCAGTGGGTTCTTTGGCAAGGCGACAACTCGATTCGAGACACCGAGCCCAGTACAAAAGCAGAGAGAGCGCAGAATCTTTATGCTTGTGACGTCCGGTCATGTTCTGCAATATGCTTTAGATGGACCTTCAGATCGACTGCCGGAAAGAGTACTGCGTCTTGGAAAGCAATCGGTCGCTTTTGCTTCAGATCTTGTCCCTGGCAAACCTTTTGTCCTTCAAGTCTTGCAATCTGCTGAGAACAAGGCTCACATAGAGACCGACAAGAGCTTTCTGTCAAAGCTTACCAGTCAATCTGTCGCACCCAGGACTATTACATCGCTTTTGCTAATATTCGAAGAACCTACTGATCTCAATACATGGATGATTGTGGTGCGGCGTGAGATTGAGAAACTAGGTGGACGAAAGTTCTCGTGCTCGACGGTACGCACACAACCTGACAATTCCGACACAATGTCGATTTCTAGTCAGCGATATCGAGGTCTTCAAAGGACAATGAGTATGAAGTCGAACAGGTCGAATAAGGCGCCGTCTATCGTCTCGATCCCATCATTGCCAACTTCTCCACTTATGTATACAACATCTCCAGTATTGCCATCAGAAAGCAGTACAGCGTTCACGAGTGGCTCTGAATGGTCATCGGCAGGTTCTCGTAATGGTCGTAGTGAGAGGTCATCTGAAGGCACAAGTTATACTGAAAATCCTTCCTTTGACACACAAGCTTCTGGAGAGGAGCCACCTATGCCTTTGTTATCCAAGTACAATTCAGCTGGAGCAAGAAAGGATGCGAGTCCAGAGTTTAACATGCACGACTTCTTGACACCTCAACCAACCTCGCCTCATCCAGATGACGATTACATGTCGCCTCATGAGAACCAGTCAATCCTCAGAAAGGGTGATGTCACTGATGCGCAAGAACAAGTCCCGCGACCTAGCTCTCGTGCGAGTGAGAGATTTCAGCGTCAATTGCAGATCAAGACTGCGCAGCCAACATCAGTAACACGAGGCTATCGAGGATGGTCTCCAAATGCCGCACCGCGATACCCACCTCTGCCACCCCTTCCAGCTTCTCCAACGACGCCAACTATCGAAATCACCCGTCCTCTGCATATACGTAGAATCTCGCAGAACTCTGCTACAGCCGCGACACCTGAGCCTCCCGTAGCGCAACAACAACAATCACCCATCGACTCTCCCATGACACCACTGACCCGCCAAAAATCCTCGCCGACCCTCCCTCAGGCACTCCTCGCAACTCCAGCATCAAATGCCACAACGCCAGGCTCAGGCAAGCGCTCCCGTCCAACATCCGCCATTCGCAATTCCTCCTCGCCAATCCCCCTCCGGACCAGCGAGCTCTACCTCTCCACTCCGCCCTCATTCCTCCCTCGCTCGCCAATGTCCCTCAGCACACCCCTCACCCCGCCATCACCCGACTTGCACCCACTTCGGCGACCAGCAAGCCTTCCCGTCCGCGCAGACCCGGTACCCTTTCTCGCATCTGTTCGACCCAACGGCCTCGTGCTTTCCTCGTCGCCTGGTTCTAGCGCTGGCAGCGGAGGAAGTGTCCGCATCTCACCACCAGGCTCAAGGGGTTCGCCCAGCAGCGGCGTGACGCTGACGCCAAGGGAGAAAGCATATCAAAGAGCGAGTATACAGGTGCCGATTGTAAGGCCGGGCACGATTAGAAGGGATGGGAGAGGTGGAGAGGCAGGTGTGGGAGGTGTCAAGTTGAGGAGTAGGAAGAGTGCGCCGTTGTTGAGTCTGGAGGTGGCGAGACCGCCTATGAGTGGACCGCCGCCGAGTAAGGCGTTGCCGGCTGTGCCGGTCGCGTGATGGTGGAGGCTGGATATGGAATTAGGAATGAGGAAGTGGCTTATAGTGGGCTGATAGCAGGGATATGTAAGATAGCGGCATGTATGCGCATAGCACCATGAAGGGGAAAGGGAGAGACACCTATATGGAGTGGTACATGTATGTATCCGCAGATGCAGCCATCAGGTGGGAAGGAGAAGGAGAAGGACGTTGTATTGTAAGGTCCGGCTTGTGCATCACATCATATTATGTATCATAGCATCAGCCATAGTGTCTAGCGCATCTGCTTGCCTTTTCTTTGAGTGTTCCCGTTCGGTTGCGGTCATTGACGCCGACAAATCAAGCGAGGTCTGAGGTGCTTGTTGGACACTACAGTATATAGGCAGTGGCGAAGAACTATGCTGTTTGAGTCTGATTCTGGAAAAGGCACTGGATGACACGCGGTCATGCGTTACTCGACTGCAACTACCACTGCTTCTACACTAGCCTGACTAGCATCGCAGAGGTCGTCAGGTCGTCAAATCACTGTTTGCGATACTACTTTCAGGATAAGCAATTTTGCTGGAGGGTGAACAGGCAAGCACGCGATGCACGGCGAGCACGGGATTTGACTTTGGCACGAATTCTAGATTGTTTATTGTACTATCAATCATGGCAATAACAACAGGACAGATGGCCGAGTTGGTTATGGCGCCAGCTTAAGGAGGTGTTGGCAACAACATCAGATATCTGCTGGTTCGAAAGATCTTGGGTTCGAATCCCAATCTGTTCATTTTTGCTGTTTAATCAACCCGTCTTTTTGACCGTCGTGGAGGTGTTTGACGTTGTGCCTTTTTTGCTGGTCATGTGGTTGATTTGCTCCGGGGTATACATACTGTCAAGGCGCAACACAATACATATTACCCTTTTTTCTCATCCATTGTCTATCTTACTCCGAATACAGGTTCTTTCACTTTCCAGCGTTTTTGATCTGTGCTGTTGTCTGTTGCGGTCCTGCTTTATTTATCATCTAGTCTTTATTACCACAAGCTTGCTCAGTCATCAATATCATGATCTCTTCAAGGCTGCTCCGGATGTCTCTATCAGTCGACGAGACAGAAGTTGAAGACTTCGAGTCGAGGAAGTCAACGGACCGTCATGTGCCGTTGATGGGGTAGAAGTCGTGGCAGAGCTGTATTAGAAGAGGTCTATGACAGAGGCAAAGAATCAGTGAACATTCTGTGCCAAACTCTTTGCAAAGGTCAATTGAAAATAGAAAGGTATCACCACGACACCTGTGATTGTACAGCCACGTTATGGAAATATCGCTGAAGAAACCTAAAACTCAAAACATGGCTGAAACATATCTGAGCGCAAGGGATCGACATCAAGCTGGAAGACTATAAGAGACTTCCCTGCTCTTGCACAATGGTTTCGCATTCGAGACTTGTTGACGACAATATTGCGACCAACCACCTGATTATAACACGATTGAACACGCCTACTCAGTACCACCAAAGCTGTACAACACGGCTTTTCACGCAAACATGCAGTCAACAACACTGTTCAACGACCGGCTTCGACCGGGCGAACCCCAACAAACCTCACCCCTGTTCAAACTGTCTCAAGAGCTTCGTGATATGGTGAGCAAATTTCCTATAAAGACCTAATTCATAAATTAAATCTCGTCATAGATCTACAGCGAAGTGCTTGCTCGTGAACCAAACAAGCCACTGCCATGTACTGCCCTGCTTCGAACCAACAAGCAATTACATGACGAGGGAACCTTGGCTATGGCAAGAACTTCAAGGTTCATTCATGTCGAGCTGCCTATCAAGTCCTCGCTTGTCCCTGTCTTGATGAAAAGCGTCAAATCGGCTCTCCTCGTCAAGGACTCGGAGACACGTTACGTCTCGAACCAAGGCGGTTGTGCCATGCACCTGCGCATTGGTGAAGAAGATGACAACTCACTAAAAGCCCACATCATGCTTGCGGACGAGATCGCTCTCTACGATTTCCTGAAAGCTTTGATTGCGCTCGAAAATCAAATACTGGAAGGATATGCAGAGTTGTACGATGAAGAGTTGGATAACCATCGTGTCTTTGTTCGATACCTCACATACCGGATCGACTTTCCACCATCCGGTCATCTTGAGAAGAAGCAGCGTCGACTAGAAACCCTATTACTGAAATCTTTCTTCGACCTCTTCTGGAGCGGTTTCCGGTATGTGACCATCACAGATGCAAGGGACGAGGGCCAGCGGGATAGACTCCTGGAAAGTGTGCGGAAGGACAGATGGTCGAGTGCTCAAGAGTGTATTGATGTTCTTCAAAATCTCAACCTCTTTGGAAGACTTTCATACCAAAAGGGCGACTACTATGCAGCACACAAACACTGGGAACACGCCGAGTACACCTGGAACACGACAACGTGGACCGATCAAGCACAAGAGGCGCACATTTTCGAAGAACCAACAGTCGTCGCTCCAATGTTCAACGTCCTCTTCCAACTCCGAAGCAACCTTGCCGCAGTGTTTCTCAAGTTCGCCAATGACCCTTATCTTGCCTCCGAGGTGCGCGAAAATAAATTCCAATTGGACTGCCAAAAGGGTTATAGATGCTGCTTACAACCATCTGATCTCTGCCTCGAATCCAAGATGCACGAAGACCAGCTGCGCTTCGCTGCCGTAGCACATGAATATTGCACATTCGCCGGCAACTCGGTCAAGAGATGGCAGCCGACCAACATTCAATTGAGCAATCTTCACTACCGCAGAGCACAAGCCCTACGACTGCGTGGCTGTCTTCGCGGTAATCTCCAAGCTGCAGGAGTGGCCATACAGGAAGCAATTCGTCTGTGTCCAGTGGATGCGGCGTTGCCTGCAGAGTGGAAGAAGATCACGGACAGGATGCGAGCTGAGATTAAATCAGGCACGTCTAAGGCATTGGAGGTTAAGGAGGTGCATGCTGGTGAAGAGAGAGAGTGGGCGTTCTCTGTCACAGCCGGATGAGTGGTAGTGCCACGTACAGAAGCTGCCGTACAGGAAGCAATCGCAAAACCTCGATATCCTGGCAATGCACTTCACTCCAAAGACATTCGCAGCTGAAACTATGGATCAACATAATCATGTTGTGGGAATTGACACCAAAGGAGCATTCAATTCCAGCGGCAAGGAGTTCAACAACAGATTCCCACTCGCAAGAAACGACCGACAACGAAGCAGAAGCCATCAACCCGAGGGACTCCAGCCTTGACATTCTTGCCTTGCACTTCACTTCGCAGACACTCGCAGCTGCAATGATGTGGTGGGCATCGAGACCAAAGGAGCATTCAAGTCCGCTTGCAACGAGTTCAACGACAAATTCCCGCTCGCCGTGCTGGCTTGTGCCACTTGCAAGACAAAGCAGCCGCCCCGCACAGGTGACAGATCTGGGACAGCTCCGCAGGGCGACGAAATCTGTGGAATGCGAATTGTGATGGTTTGAGGCCGCTGAGCCAGAAAGAACTTTAGGAGGTATTTGAGTTGATGGAGGCTATAGTGTGACGGAGAAAGGAATCGAAGTGATGAAGAAGGACGAGTTTAAGGAGTTGATTTCGAGTGCGAGGAAGAAATTGAGGAGGGTAGGGCTGCGGCTGCGAACGGGAGTCGGGTTATGCAGGAGCAAGAGACGGGTGTGTCTGAATACCGCATATCGTTCCTTCAGTCTCTGTCGGGAAGCAGTATACTTCGCCAGACAATTTGTAAATCACTAAGATATCACCACGGGTTCAGTAACCAAGACCTAGCATGCCTGTGTGATCTCAGTTCTGTTGAAACCTCACACACTGATGTCGGCACGGTTGAGTATTGTACACACCCTCACACTCATTCTGATTTGAATGCTTCTCTATGGGAGGACTGCTGTGGACGGGGTCGAGTTTCAGACGGGTATTGGTCGTTCTAGGTTGTTAGCGTTTTGGGCAATTTGTCGTTTCATGTGGGGTAGCATTGAGGTCGCAAGCACACTCGTCACCTCGTGACAACTTCATGCATTGTGCTCCTCACTCACTCGCCCTCCAGCAGTAATTATGGACGTCACCTCTTTCGTGCACAACAACCGCAATCGCGCCTTTCTCATTGGCGACTACAACTCATACCATGCCCACCTCACGCGACAATTGCTAGCATTGCGCAAACGACTTGGACGAACCACCCCCAAAAACGCAAAATACTCGGAGAAGGCTGCTATAACGTCAGCAGATGTCGCAGCAAACTATGAGTGAGCAGAGAACCTTGGGGGAAAGAGACCGAACATCGTGCTAATCGTTGCAGATTCGTCCATCTCCTCCTTGTACAGGCCGAGCGGGCATGGGCCCAGGCTATGCACATGAAATCAAGTCACGCTGAAGACAATGCCGATCAAAGAATCACTGGCTCAACCAGGCAGCACATCATCTCGAGGTTACACAAGGCAGCGAAACACGCGAACGAGCTCGTGGAGATTCTGCAAGATAGAGCAACTACCAAGGCAACAGATGGCGACTACCTCGAAGCTCGGGCTTATGCAGAATGTTTAGCTGGAACAGAACAATTCGAGAGACAATCGTCACAACGCAAGGAGGATCCTGCCAGTGCATGGAGGCAGTGTATCGTCCACTTCTCACAAGCACACGTCATCTATACTGCTCTATTATACACATCGCAGAAAGATCTCTTCAAAGAAGTCATTGGTGGGACGGTTGACCCCAGCATAAGGTATGCTGCGTACCAGTCTAGACTCCCACGCACTGTCGCGATCTCGACTGTGGCTAAGAAGCACTTCCCACAAGAGCCTGCGGATGTGGTCGACATGATTAAGAAGCTCTACCCGGCAGCATTTGATGATGAGCAGACAAAGCAGACTACAGAACAGGATGGGACTAGCAGTGCCACTGCTGTTCCTACAGTAATATCCTGGCGTGGTCGAAGTGCACCTATAGCTGACGCGGCTATCGGTCAAGCTATGGCTGCCACGGAGATAGCAACAGCACAATTATCTGCTGTATCTTCTGGAAAAGGCGTGAATGGCGATACCAACGGCGTATCGAGTACAGTATCGACTGTATCAAAAGCCTTTGCCGCTGCCTATGATCCAGTACTTACCGCAGCACAAGACACTGTGGACGCTATCCGACGCTCAATCTCTGACCTGACAAAGGAAGGTGTATCAGAGTCAGATTCGAGAATGCAAGACCTGAGAGTTTCTGACCTGGCAGCAAATTATACTCTTGTCAGCTGGAGGATTGGGCGAAATCGTGTCCTGATATCATCCACTAGCAGTCATGACGATGGCCTGAAGTTTGGCTTGGAACGCTGGCCAATCAAAAAGTCTCGGAAAAGCAAGTCGCGGAAAAGCAAGTCGGGTCAAACCAGTCAGCCTGAGACTAAGACTCGACGTATGAGGAGACTAGCGGAACGTATCGTGCTATACGATGCCACATTGCAGTCCATTGACTCTGTGAAAGACTTGCGCGGTGCTGCTCGTGATTCAGACTTTATGGTGGAACTCGATGGCAAGCGAGCATACTTTCAGGCGCTGAAATGCTTGAACCTTGGCTACTCGCACAGTGTGGTTGCAGAACGCAAAGAAGCATTGGCATTGTTTGCAAAAGCACAAACACTTGCGCAGACTGCATCTGCCGGCCTGCAAGCGACATCGAAACAGGTCGACTCACCTCCATCCCTTGACGTGCATGCAGATCAGCTCCATCAGCTTAACACGCATCTCGAGTTCTTGCTCCTTCATCAGCGCGGCCTCGTGGGATTGGAGCAGCAAATCGGTGGTGGCACAACCAAGGAGTCATCGGGAACGAGAGTCAGACCAGTGTTTCGGCATCTGCAGGAGTATCCTGCATCAGGAAAGGTGGACTTGAAAAATATCATTCCTTGGCCACCAAGGCCTGAGCCCATACCTGTCAAGCCTGTCTTCTTGGATCTTGCTTGGAACTACATCAAGTATCCTGGGACTCACAGCGACGAGCAGGCTAGCGAGCCGGCCGCGCAGATGGAGGGTATCGTGAACGGCGTGGTCGATACTGCTAGACAAGCGACGAATGTTGTCAAGGAGGCTATCGGCGTGGACAGCACGGAAGAGCAAAATGAGACTCCAAAAAAGCGAGGCTGGTTCAGCTTTGGAAGAAGCTGAGACGTCTTGAGTGGTATATAACAGACTACTAGTAGTATAGCCCATATATGAATATATGTCTTGCAAGCCATCTGTACCTACTGAAGTCCTAAAAGACATGACCGAGGCTGGGGGCGATTCGCTGGCAAAATAGCGGCGTCTCCCCAACCTGGATCTCGATTCCGGTTCAGCCACGCCGCGCTGAACCTGATCGACGACTTCTTCTGCATCAACACAGCAACACATCAACTCCAGCCTATCCCACCTCACTGTGCACTAAACGCTCGCGGCTTCACTCACACACTCTTCACACACTCGCCCACCATGGCAGAGTTCGTGCGTGCCCAGATCTTTGGTACGACGTTCGAGATCACCAGCAGGTAGGACTTCGCGCACGCTCAGACAGCGGCTTGCATT
>Ga0268246_10000495_pt1 | contig 16620 bp, 8 predicted proteins | sample AgamicOrSfe_FD_200242 | JGI IMG/M metagenome (GOLD analysis project Ga0268246, IMG submission 200242) | Agave microbial communities from Guanajuato, Mexico - Or.Sf.e (v2) (version 2) | ecosystem: Host-associated > Plants > Phyllosphere > Phylloplane/Leaf | place: Guanajuato, Mexico | collected...
GGCGGCTTGTCCTTGCCTCTTCGACATACAGGCCCGACAAGCAGACCATCCTGCTGGAGGGAGCGGAAGGGAAAAAGGGAGGTGACCGTCTCGCCTCCTCCATTTATATAAGACTAATACAAACCTTAGCGTTCTCATGGAGGGGGCCAGTCGGTCACTCATTTCTTCGCCCTCCCCCTCTCTTTCCCTCTACTCAGACAGCCCCTCTCTTTTCCCCTCTCATCCTGACTACCTTAAGCCGTTTGTGGAGCGGCTTGTCCATGCCTGTACGACATACGGGCCGACAAGTAGGAAACCCCACTCAAGGGGAACTGAAGGGAAAAGGGAGGTGACCGTCTCGCCTCTTCCATTATATAAGACTAATACAAACCTTAGCGTTCTCATGGAGGGGGTCAGTCGGTCACTCACCTTTCACATCTTCCCCTGTGTTTCCCCTCCACTCAGACAACCCCTCTCTTTTTCCCCTCTCGTCCTAATCACTCAAACTTCCGCTGGTGCAGCGGCTTGTCCATGCCTCTTCGACATATAGACCCGACAAGCAGACATCCTGCTGGAGGGAGCGGAAGGGGAAAGTGGCAAGTGACCTACTCGCCTCTTTCACTGATCCCCCCCTCTCCTTCCCCTCTGAGAGGACCGGCTTATTTTGCTGTTGTGCAAGTCACTTTCCAACAACAACCCAATGAGCCAAAACAACCTGGAGTGTTCCTACAGCCAGCAGAGCAAGAGTCAAAATTCAACGAAACCATGTCAAGGTTCGAAGTTCTTCAGCAAACCGAATTTTTTTCTGAGCCACTTTGTTCAACAGGACGTACTCTTCACCCCCTGACCTTTAGAATTCATTTTCTCCATCCCCCATGAGTCGCTCACTCCAGTCCGGCCCGCAGCTATTCCGGCGCCTGGGCGTCACACGCTGGTACCTGCTGAAGGAGCACACGACCCAGCAAACATGGACTAAACGAGTGGAAATGTTGAAGGCGCGAGGCCAGCCCGAGTCTGCCGCGGGTCCGTGTCCGTCACCGGGCATCCCAGACCCGACGTGTCTACTCCATTTGTACAACAAGAAGGAGTCTCAGCTGCGTTGGGCCCCGCGAGACGCGCTCAATCCACCTTGCGCCACGCTGAGCGAGTGGCGTGCACACGGGTTTGCCGAGTACCAGATGCTGTTGTCGTTGATGGGCTCCGATGACAAGGCGACGCGCGACTCGAACCGATTTGTGAATGGAGGCTACACGTATGTGCATCTGAGCTTTGACAAGTTTGTTCAAGTCCTCGGCCAGCTCCGCCTCGAGGACCGTTTCTTTTGCTACGTCATCCCTGAAGATGTACCGGTTCACGTATACTTTGATCTGGACGGCGACTTGACCAAGTTCCCGTCGCTGGCGGGTCGTGACGAAGAGTGCCTCAACGCCATTTTAGCTGCCGTACGCGCCGTGTTTGCCGAGGTGTTCCACCGACCGATGGACACGTCCAAATTCATCTTGCTGGATGCTACATCACCAGTGAAACTCTCTTGGCACGTGCACATCCAGTCGGAGGCGTTTCGCTCCGTGCAACACCTCAAGGCCTTTGTTGTTCGTGTCAACCGACGCCTGTCTGAAGACCCAAACGTGTTATTGCCAATCGATCCGGCGCCCTATTCGAAAAACCAAAACTTCCGCGCACCCCATTGTCTCAAGCCCGGTGTAGGCAAATTGCCTCTGTTGCCACGTAGCTTTTGTGCCCACACGTTTGCGACACACGGTACCATCGTACTGGATCCTGCGCGCCCCTGCGTGCTCGGAGGAGCCATTGACCAAGAGTTATTGTGGCGCTGCCATCCTGCCCTCGCACAGCCTGGGGCCGCATACACCTACCTGGAAATGGAAGAAGCCAAGAGCAGAAAACGCGGCCGAGCTGCTCTTGGGGCTACCGCAGATGATGACAATGAGGAGGAGGAGGCGCTGACGACCGAAAATCGTGCGCGCAAGCTCGTTCGCCTACTGGCCCCTGGTGCTGCGCGCAGCACGTCATCATCCGTAGCATGCGCAATGACTCGTGCGATATCTAATGCACTTCCAGGCTCTGTGCGTACATTGACGACGGAGGAGCAAGTTGCTCTGATCTCCCTCCTCTGTCAGTATCTGGGTCCTTGCGTCCAGTTGAGCGAAGCGGCCTGGTACCAGCACGCATACGGCATGCATGCACCCATCATCGTAGGTATCTGCGCATCCGGATCGGCGTGGTGCATCACCAAAACCCAATATAACAGGGCTCCTCACACGCACGGCACCAATCGCATGCAGTTCAAAATGGAAAGCTCGGGATACATTGATTTGCGGTGCTTTTGCAACAAAATCTCGCATCGGCTACCGTTCGATGCCCAGTCCCAGGAAGTCCAGGACAAGCTGCTGACTCCTCCATCCAACTCGTTCATGGAACAGCCCGCTGCCGTGGTGTCAGCGCCGCGCCCAGAGCCAGAACCAATCGTCGCACTCATCGCACCACCTCGCGCCCCCGATCTGGCGCCACCGCCGCAGCCACCACCGTCGGCAGAGGAGCGACAACGTGCGCTGGTGGCCTTTGTTCGTCAAGCATTGGTAGAGCAGTATCCATTGCCCGTCGCTGTAGAGCGCTGGCAACAACACGAGAAAGCCGACGATAGACTGATTCGTTCCGTGTTTCGTGTCGCTGGAGGCGCATTTGCCAACGTAGATGTAGACGCACTGCTCCGTCAGTATCGCCAACGATGCGATGAGCGACGTCGTCCACCCGAGTGGGGGCACATCAAAACCATCGACGAGCGCTACTTGGACTTGAGCCGTGCGGAGTTGCTCCCATTCTTCCTGCAGTCGCCTTTTGTCGCTGTGCAATCTGGTCAAGGCACCAACAAGACAGGTGTGGTGCTGGTGCTGTTGCTCATCCTCTTGATACGCAACCCAGACTTGCGCGTACTCATGCTGTCGAATCGCATCACCTTTGCCGATACACTGAGCGAGCGTGCCAAAGAGTTTGACGACGAGGTGGCGTCTCATTTTGACAAGGCGCTGGGTTTTCGTTCCTACACGGAAAAGACATTCGCTCGTCCGCCACAACAGGCGGGACAAGAGCTGTCTCCCGCCCAAGCAAATGCCAAATCGAAAGCCGATCGTGCCTTGGTTCACACACCGCGGCTCATCCTGTCGCCGCAATCGCTGGCCCGTCTGTTCTCTGCCCACGAAGTGAGCGGTCAGCCGATAGTGCCGCGCTATGACGTGATCATCGGCGACGAGTTCATGGAAATTTTACACATCTTCCACACGGCTACCATGGACGGCAAGCGCCGTGTGGTCCTCGAGCAGCTCACTATGCTCATGAGCCAGTCGCAGCGCATCATTGTGATGGATGCAGACCTTGCCGACGGCATGGCGCTGCCCATGTTGAATCGGCTGACTAAAGGCGCACCCTTTTGCAAGCTACTAAATATCGCCAAGACCATGCCGCGAACGTATTGGAACTATCCACTCCTGGGGTTGTGGCGCCAAAAGTTGCTCGCGGAGCTGACGGCCGGGCACAAGGTGTTTGTCGCCTGCAATAGCAAGAAGCAGGTCGAATCCATCATCCACGATCCACAAATCAAAGCGCTGGGCTTGCGCATCAAGGGCCTGCACGGCAGCTCGTGCGCGGACGATCGCGCCAACTATACGTGTACTGTCCGCAAATGGGACGAACTCGACTGTCTGGTCATCTCGCCGGTAGTGTCGCACGGTGTCAACTTTGACAAGAAGCACTTTGACTGTTTGTTCATGTTTGGCACACCCCGGTCGACCATGCCTACGCAGCTGTTTCAGCAACTCAACCGCGTTCGTGACATTACTTCCAACGAGGTGCACATGTTCCTCAAATCTGATCCAAACCTGAACAAGCACTTGCCGAGCACGTACGACGCGGTCAAAAGCGAGCTCACTCAATTATTGCTCGGTTACGAGCGCGACTATCTGGTGATGGACGTCTTGACGGCGAGACCAGTGGCTGCTGCGCGGGCCGGTCGTTCGCAAAGCCAGTACAATATTGACATCAGTCCGTGGGGCGAGGTGCGCCGTGTGCTGAACACACTCGGCAACGAACTGTATTGCCACAATCAGAGCCGTATCAACGCAGGTAGACTGCAATTTGAGGCCGCCGTGCATCGTCTCATCCAAGAGACGGGAGGTGAAATATGTCAGGTGATCGCTCCTTCCTTTGAGGCAAAGGTTGACGCAGTGATGTTGGGTGCGTCCATTTCGGAGATGGATCAGGAACGCGAGCGCACCAAGCTGCAAGCTGTGGTCGACGCGCTCGATATCGACGAAGAGAGGTACGCCGCACTCAAGCAGCGCCAGCGCTACCATGAACTTGACGATGACGAGTCTGATCTAATCACCAAGACCGAGTGGAAGTTTATCTATGGCATTCCACTCTCAGACACCCGTCGCATGCGGGACGTGGAGGATTTTGCGACACGCTTTGGTGCGGATCAATGTCTCCAACGAGCCAAGGCGCTCACGACAGTCTTGCTGGTGCCCATGGCCTCGCTTCGTCCCGTTCTTGCGCCTCAGACAGATCCCATTCCCTACCAGTGCGCCGATCTGCAGCTGCGTCAATACACCCTGCTATTGCTGACAGCGATCGGACTAGAGCCACCGCCGGATGATGATGACGCTACGCCGGGCTCGGTGTTGCGCGCGACTAGCATTGTCAACTCCTGGGATCAAGCGCTGGCACTGGAGCCTACCACGCAGCTGCGTAACACCATCGTGCAACAGCTAGAGAATGCGCCCGCGCGCTTCCAAGCAGCATGGAAAACACACAAGAGTACGCATAGATGGACTGTAGAGAACGAGGTGTTGTTTCAACCCGTCCGTCGTCCCGTTCCTCACGATGGGGGCAGTGCTGTTCGCGAACCAGTCTCGGGGCAAACGCTTCACAAGGCCCTTCTCGCCCAATGCAGAGCGCACTTGAACTCGTACTATGGCGTCGCTATTCGCTCCAAACGAATGGGACGAGCCAACGCGAGGCGAACGCAGTACCAGCTTGATCGCACCTATTGGAACGAGTGGTCCACGGCGCTGTTTCGACTGGAGCCGCAGGTCTTTCCATCGGACTGGCCCAAGGCGCAATCCAAGGCCAAAGTGACAGTGGCAGCACCTCCCGAGCCCAGCAATGGCAAGGAGACATGCGATAGTGTCGATGCTGAACTCGTCGTGCTCCAGCCTCCACAGGGTGAATGCGGCCCGCGATACCAGAGTGTGTCTGGCAAGAAGAACCAGTGCTGGTGGCGATGCGCTTCTCTGGCTTTGGGTCAATCCCAAGAGCAGCTACAGAGCATGATGGTGGCTACGCTGCAGGCGATTTCCAGTGCCGAGGAGCTGCTGGATCTAGGTGTGATTGAGACTACGGTGGGAGCGGATGTCTCGGCGAGCAAGAGGAATTTTCTCCATTCCACTCGCTTTGTTCGTCGCGAGTGGGGAGGCGATGCCGAGATGCGACTGCTCTCGTTGGCACTTGGTGGACATGTGTGTTTTGCCGTGTATGAACAAGGTGTCGAAGAGGTGCAGTACTACCCGTCCCCTGAGGCGCTTATACCCCCGATAAACGGTAGCATGTACGAAGTGGCGTTGCACTATTGCAACATCAATGGGCATGCTGATCGTCGCAACAACCACTATAACCTCATCGGACACCACATGCCGGATGGAGCTGTGTGGTACAAATGTCCGCTTGACATGACTCAGAGCGAGGAAGTCCAGGAGACAACTCGTCAGCTTTGCTCGGACGCAGTCGTAGCCACTGCTCAAGCTGTGCAGGCCCAGTTAAAGCAGCAAGAGCAAGCCACTGCCGATTTCATAAAACAAGATCATGCGCAAGGCTGAGGCGAAGCTATGCAGTCGCAAAAGCAGTGAATACAAAACTTCGAAGGGCAATGTCCGCTAAAGGATTGAGTATAGTCTTTCATATTGGAGGGTAGGAGACGATCAGCGTGCCCCAATCCCCCTATGTTGTCTTCCCCTAAAAAGACATGTCAGCTTGTCAGGCTGCACGTCGAAAGGGCATGGAAAAGCCACCCCCACCAACGGCATGTTGGGTGTTCAGGGTGAGAAGGGGAAAACAGAGGGACTGTGTGAGTGGAGGGGGAACCAGTGAGAACTGACTGACCGTCTCACCTACTCCATGAAAACGCTAAGGATTTGTATAGTCTTATATATATGGAAGAGGCGAGACGGTCACTTGTAGACTTTCCCCTTCCGCTCCCTCTTAGTAGGCTGTCCCGCTTGACGGCTTGCATGTCGTATAGGCATGGACAAGCGGCTCTACCAACAGGTGGGGCCGTCTGGTTGGAGGGGAAAAGAGAGAGGGAGGGAGGTGTGAAAGGTGAGTGACCGACTGACCCCCTCCATGGAACGCTAAGGATTGTGTATAGTCTTATATAATGGAGGAGGCGAGACGGTCACTTGCCCCCTTCCCCTTCCGCTCCTTCATCAGGCTTTCTGCTTGTCGGCCTGCATGTCGAAGAGGCGTGGACAAGCCGCCCCACCAACGGCATGTTGGATATTTAGGATGAGAGGGGAAAAGAGAGGGGCTGTCTGGGTAGAGGGGAAAAGAAAGAGGGGAGGTGTGAAAGGTGAGTGACCGTCTCACCTACTCCACGAAAACGCTAAGGTTTGTATTAGTCTTATATAAGGGAGGAGGCGAGACGGTCACTTATTGACTTCCCCTTCCGCCCCCTTCAACAAGTTTCTCCGCTTGTCGGTCTGCATGTCGAAGTGGCAAGGACAAGCCGCTCCACCAACGGCATGCTGGATATTTAGGATGAGAGGGGAAATTGTGGGGCCGTTTGAGTAGAGGGGAAAAGGGAGAGTGGAGGTGTGTAAGGTGAGTGACCGACTGACCTCCTCCATGGAACGCTAAGGTTTTGGTATAGTCTTATATGATGGAAGAGCTGGGTCGGTCAGCAGATCGAAAAAATTCTGCTTGTCGCGCTGTATGTTGCCCAGCAAAAAATAAACAGCCGTTTGACCAGCAGGGTGTTGATGGGGAATGTAGAGCGAAAATGCCCCGTGGTTGAGTCTGCCTTTGTTTTATTTTTTTTATCCGGATGCATGTCGTTCAACCAGCGTCACTCTCTACAACCGCTCCAAGTCCACCATCACACGCACACACACACACACACACATGTCGACTGTTCACTATATGACAGATGCAACCAATCACAGCGACGCTTGCAGTGCCACCAGGGCCATCCATGCCAACGCCATCGAATTCGCCCGTGGCGTGCGTGAGCTGCACACCGCGCAGCACACCGATCACGTGACAATCACACCACACATCCCAACCAACAATGGGCGAAAACGCCGTCAACAGCTGGAGGATATAGATGCGAGTGAAAGTGACGGCAGCGCGTATGCCGCATACCAGGCCCGCAAGCGTGCTCGTCGCACCATCGTGGCCTCTGTGGATGTCTCCCAGGCTTCCTCACAGCCTGAAGAGCAGCAGACAGCCATCGCACAGGCAGCAGCCGCACCGGCCTATGACGAGTCTGGCTTTTCGAAGCAGACATGCTACTGCACCAAATGCAACACCCTGAAACCACCCAAGGAGTTCTATGCCAGCTGCCTGCGCCGCAACGTCTTCTACTGTAAGCTGTGCTCTCGGACGCAACGAGCAGCATCCATGGCAAAAGCGGCTGCTGCTTCCACCTCACGAAAGAAGAGAGTAGCAGCACGAGCTCCGGTGGCCGCTTCGATGGATGCCCCGCTCGACTCCCTCCGGCAGCAGCAGCAGCAGTACGAGAAAGCCACCAGATCGGTCCACAAGCGCCTGCGCCATGCGTATCGTGACGTGGATGGGTTTGAGATTGGCTTCAACGCCAAAGTGGTTCGTCAGCTCTTGTCCTTCTGGGGCCACACCTCGGCGCTGGAAGAAAAAATGGAGCCCGACGAAATTTCCCAACAGATGGCCGAAGAAGGAAAAAGGCAAGGCAAGCAGCTGCTGCCAGCCAGCCAGCTTCACCTCATCGTGTGGCTCAACAAGCACGAGATGAAGGAACAGCTCGAACCATGGCAGGTCGTGCCTGTGACGAAAGCCCAGCTTCAGCGTTTGCGCAGCGTGCCGCGTGAGGTATGGCCGCAGCTTCTCTCGCCAGCGCTCATAGGCCGCATCGATACTCGCCTCGCTGAGTTGAAGCGCATGATTCTCTACACGCTACCAGCCGCATTGCCATACAAATACACGTGAGGCAGAGCCTCCTTCTTTTCTTGTAGTGCATGTAGATTGGGTTGCGGGAGGGAAGCTCGGATACAGAGACACAAGAAAGAGAAGTGCACAGTGAGCGGTTATTAATGTGCTGCCAGCATGCCACTCACACCACAGAAAGTGTAACCAGCTGTGTGTCGCCCCCTTGTGCATCACTGACCGAGTGTGCAGGCGGGTAAGTGTGTGTGCCTCACATACTATGTATAGGATGGCAGCCGTATATGTGTGTCATGTCTTGGTGCGCAGGCAAGGTCGAGCTGGTAAGCTGGTAAGCTGGTACCTGATGCAAAGAAATGTTGAGCTACGGTTTCTATGTCACAGGCACCAGCTTACCAGCTTACCAGACCCACCCTCCTGTCCCACAGGACCACACACACTCCCAGTTGTAACATACATGCAGTTTGACTTGTTTGTGTTCAAGGGCACATGCAAATGCACGGGAGGAGGTGGAGGGCAAAAGTGCAGCTGGTAAGCTGGTAAGATGGTGCCTGTGGCAAAGATATCTCGACACAGTGCCAGATCGTAGGCACCAGCCTTTCAGAGGACCACAAAACTCACCCATAGGCACTTACATTCAGTTTCTCGTGCTCCATGGAGAGGCATGGATGTGGTGGGATCACGAAGGGATCACCAGAGGCGCCTCTGCGGGTGTCGGCGCCACATGAATTGAAATGTCGCCTTTTTTCGCTTGCCAAACCCACTCCACCGCCTCTGCCCCCCCACACGCACACACTGCCTGCGCCGTGATGTGCGAGGAGCAACTGCTGGATGGGACTCACTGACGAGTGGATCTGTGTGCATGGCATCCAGTCCCCCGATCCGCGCCACACTGGCCGGGTGGCCCCCAGCTGCGCCCCCCCTCTCTTTCGCATTCATGTGGTCTGGCTCTGGCGACGCGGCGGAGGAGCATGCACGCTGGATGGCAGCAGCTGGAAAGCGCAAGCGTCACGCAGAAGCAGCTCAGCGCAGCCGACAGCGACAGCGCGAGAGTCTGCCCATGCGCCGACGACGCACCGCCGCAGAGCTGACCGAACTCGCTGCCAAGCCAGCAGACACGCGCACACCGCAGGAGAATGAAGCATTGCGCAGCCATGAGAAGGAGATGCGGCGCAAGTGTCGGCGCATCACACAGTCGCTCGTATCTTCGACACCGATACCAGGGCCTGCAGCAGCTCCAGCGGCAGCTCCAGCAGCTATCCTTGCCACGTCGGATCATGTGATGTCGCCTATCGCTGCGACTCCTTCCCCTTCCATCGCATCCATGGCGTCCACAGCATCACAAGCAGCAGCACCTGCACTCCCGGCGGCCAGCAGTCATGCAGTGAGCCTCCACGCTCCGCCCCTCCATCGCTTGAGTGCGGAACAATGCAAGTGGGCCCGTCGCGCACGCCGGCGTGCCATGGCATGGCTGGCTGGCGGACTCGATCGTGCTCCGCCGCCAGCATCGTTGCCAGCTGAGAGTCCGCCTTCCGCATCCTCACCATCGTCACTTCCTTCCGTGGCGGATGCCGTACGCGAGGCCGTGTCGATGCTGCAACCGCTCTTGCCCCTTGGCGAGCTATTGACCCTGCACGGGATGGGACAGGGGCGTCGCGCTCCCAGTCGTGCTGCTTCTGTGCCAGATGCCGCCTACGAGGAACGAGAACAGTTGCGCCGCCTCAAAGAGACACACGCCGCGCTGCTCAAGCAGGCTTCCAAGCCTCGGCCACTCGATTCTCGTGCAGCAGCGCCAGCGGCAACTATGACGACGGAATCGACTGGCGCTGCTGCAACTTTTGATTGTGATGATACTGCAGCCGCAGCCGCAGCACTCCTGGCGGTGGTCACAAGCGCATCCAACACCGCCACGGTTCCCACCCGTCCAGCCAGCGACGCTCGCCTCCAGCGATTGCAGCCGCAACAAGCACAGCTCGACAAGTTTGCTGCTTTCCACGGCGCGGTGCACACCTACGACTCGCCCGATCTAGTTGCGCGCGCCACGACCGAGTTGGAACTGCGCCCCAGCCATCATGGGATGGGCGTGTTTGCTACACGCGACCTGGATGCGGCCACGTTTCGCTGCCCCTATCCCGGCTGGCTCATGTCGTGCGCTCTGCACAGCGAGCTGCATGCCCGCTTCCACATCCCCACGGCCATTCAACTACGCACCTACAGCCAGCAGCAGCGCATCCTTGTAGGCGACCCTAGCGCGCTTGGCTGCGTCATCCATGGCGTCAAGCAGGCCAGCGACGCAATCAAGATCAACATGGCCTTTGCATGGGATGAGATGCCGCGGCGGGCGCATTCAGCAACTACACAGGCACAAACCCCATCTCTGTGCTTGCGGCCTACGCGCGACATTGCGGCGGGCGAAGAGCTGCTGCTCGACTCTGGTGGTGCGTTCTGGCCACACGTCGACCAGGCTGGCACGCTGGAGCACCACTGCCAAGTGTGCTTTGCGCGCGAGTGCAGCGCATTCAACGAGATGTTTGTATGCGAAGGCACACTGCCCGGCGGCCATCCCTGTTCCGTCGGGCAGCACGAGCACTGCTTTCCCAACGTGACCGCCCTCCCCAACCGATCGGCTCGCAGCCACTGGTTTTGCGAGGCGCACTCACGCAAGCAGCGCAGGCGATGACGAAACAGCCTCAGGATTGTGACCGGACGCTATCAGCAGCCGCGCGTCGACACAGGCATGATTTCCACTTGCTATACCTATGTATGTAAATGCTCAGACTAGCATCACATGCTTCTACTACACATTGAGAGCTGACGAGCCAAGGCCAACAAGGTGGTTACCGCCGCGTCAGTGTCGAGTGGAGCGCTGCCTAAGCAAACCGCACTTACTCACGCGTCGACACTGGATCGAGCACGATCTCCATCAAATCTAGTTCACTCTGCTTGCTTGCTTCGCTTCTCTCCGCCTAGGTTCCCTTTTTCTCTTCAAGCGAAACTTGGCCACAGAGAAAAAATCTGTGACCACAAAAAAGACCACTAGAAAAGTGGAGCGCTGCCTAAGCAAACCACTGCGCTCACGCGTCGATACTGGATCGACTTCTACCCACCCTTAGTGCTCTGTTTGCTTGCGTTCTCGCATCCTCTTTCTCTTTGCATTCTCGTTCAAGCAGCATGCCGGGCAATGTCATCTCAATGCGCGCTCTGTTCAATCCCATACAGCTCGTCCCATACAATGTAGTGAACAGAAAAAGGTGAACAGAAAAAGGCGAACAGACAAGGTGAACAGGAGAGGCAAACAGGGCAAAAGGTGAACAGGAGAGGCACACGGGAAGGCGAACAGCTCAAGGAGAGGGAAGCATAGGAGGAGGTGCACAGGAGAGGTGAACATACGAGGAGGCGATCAGAAAAGGTGCATGCAAGGCTGACGCGCGCGATCACGTTCTTGCTGACAATCCTGTCGCCCCCCAGACTCAGACCACGCAACACAGTACCACACAGCGTGGCGGCTGTGCATGCCCATACATGTCCTTTCCGTTCCCTGTCATGAGCAGCGGTGCACAGCAGAACGATGATGGTGGCGACATCAGCCAGCAGGCCCTAAGCGGAGCAAAGTACGCTGTGCACCTGGCAGGAAATGCATACAGCATCCCTGTTTGGGTACCGCACGGTATGCCGGGCTTCAGGGCTGCAGTTGTAGAGGCTCGCCGGCAAGAGCAAGTGCGCCTGTCGGCAACTCTGGCAGGTTCGACAGCAGCAGATCCGGATGTGGTTCTGTGGTGCGCACTCAACGGTCGCGGTTGCGGTCAAACAGCACCGTGGCACGTGCCTGGAAACATGACACGTCTCAAACCGGTCCAGGAACGATACCGACAACATCGTAAAGAGACACACGGGCACAAGAAGGCGCCAACATCGGCTGCCGCAAGTGCAAACCTGGCGTTGCCAATGTCGATGCCAGTGCCGACATCCCAGCAGCAATCCATGGAGCAGCAGCACATTCATTCATCATCTGACAGATTGTCGCCGACACCCATCATGCTGTCGACACCAGTGCCGACACTTGACTCACCGCTGCCACCGCCATTGCCGCCGCTCCTATCACCGCTACTACCGCCATTGAGCGCACTGCCGTCGCAGCCATTCAACGCACTCTGCCTCTTCACGCCGGCGTTGCAGCCAGACCACGCAGAAGACTTGCAGTGCGGCGATCACTTGCTGGAGCAGTTGATGGAAGACACATCAAGTACAGTGCCGACACAACACCTCGAGTTCGGAGACTCTGCACCTTACGATGATGTACATCGATTCTTGCTTACCCCCTCGGCGGCCTACCAGGATCACGATCGCGCTCTATCGTGGGATGAACAACCGCCGCTGCCGCTGTTGAGCGCCAACGTGCCATCGGGTGCGGACTATTCCATGCTGCATGAGACGAGCGATCACGCGCAGACATCTGACCAAACGTTGTCACAGCTGGTAGGCAAACGACCCCGCGAGCCTGAGGCAGATACTTCGTACGACGGCATCGACGAGAGCAAAGAAGACGAGGAGGCCGGCGCAATCAACAACGACATCGATGGCCATGACGGCGGCGGCGATAACAACGATGGTGAAGATGACGACCAAGGTGTTCGTGCTCTAGCAGCCGACTTTGGCCTGCTGCTCATTGGAGCACCCGCAACCAAGAGGGGCGCTGCTCCGGTGCGCGACTATCAAGTCAAGCAGCGCGTCGTGAATCAGTGTCTGACCGATTACTTTGCATCGTTCGAGCTGGAGGAGAACACATCGGCACCGAAGCGTGTACAGCTGCGCTTTGAAGACGCTGCGCGATCGTGCATTCGACGCATGTGGAGTGGGCAGAATGGCCTGGCCGGCGTGCGGCGTGATGTGCTCGACTGGTTGGCGCCGCTCCTACGTTCAGTGCGTGCGCATGCACGCCGCTTCTGGAGTCACACCCCGGCGCATGCCCCGCCCTCTGCCATCTCTGTCGGCATGACGCTTCTCCCACCGTGTGTGTTGCCGGCCAACCATCGCCAGTCTGCGCCCACCATCGTTGCGTTTGTGCGCTGGGTGTCGAAGCAGATCGCAGAAGAGGCGTGGATGCCTGCTATCAGTCCACGATGGTGTTGGACCGTGGTAGATGTACACAGCAAGAGCGTCATCAAGCAGGTACGTGCCGAAACGTACAATCATGGTCTGATTTGGCTTCCATTTGGCGCCTCATTCTTTGCTCGATAAGTTGCTCACGTCGCCTTTGTGTCATTGTGACTGTGTTGCAAGGGACTATCGTGCGCGACAGAGGCCTTGCAAGATCACATTGTTCAGCTAGAACTACAGCTGCGTGAGAGCGAGGAGGCGGATCCACTGCCGCATCCTGCCGAGTGTCCGATGCTTGGCCGACTCGAAGCTGCAGATGTGCTGTTCGAGCAGTGGATGCACGACGATGGCTGCTTCGATCTGTACGCAGAGCGCCGAACGTTGAACGACATTATCATGGATCGGACGATTCGAGCATCGGGGCAGCAGGCAAGCATGTCGCCACCGCCGCTTCTGCCACCACTCTCCACTCCCGATGCACACGAGCATCGCTTTACGCTGCAGCTGCGACGACCACGCGAACGCGACGATCATCGTGCAGGCGAAGTGCACACATTGATGACCATTCTTGACCAGCAGGGCGAGCGGTGCTGCATGGAGCGACGCTTACACAACAGCCGAGAGTGCGTGCGCCTGGTGCAGCAGCTGCACAGCAGCAGCAAAACCAATCAAGCGCACGGTGGTATCCAAGCTCGGCTGTTTCAAGTGAGCGCGTGCCACTCATCCTCTGACGTGATCGAGTACACCGTCGACGAGCTGCGTGCGTTCAGACCGGCGGACACTCTGCCACACCGCTACGTCGCGCCGCCCAGCGATGCGACATGCCCGTGGCATCCTCGACAGAGAGACGTCTACAGCCTGGCGGTGTTGGTGTGGGAGATTCTGATGGGCCGTATACGCAAATCTGCGCAACCGCCCGTTCTCACGCACGACAATTTTGACGCGGTCGTGCAAGACATCACGATCGCCCCAAGTACCAAGTCAGCAACATCCACAGCTGCACCTTGGCCATCGCTTCGTGAGCTGCTGCAGAGCGCGTGGAGTGGGCGTGTCCAGGACACCAGCGCCTTTCTACAACAGCTACACGACCAACTCAGCCTGCTGATTTCATCAGTGTCCCCAACCTCATCTTCATCTTCATCCTCACTGCCGCCATCTGCCCACTCAGCTGCATCAGCATCGGCAGGCAGCTCTTCTGTCGCAGTCTTTCCGGAGAAGCAACGCCTTGCGTCACCGGCTCACACACCAGAAGAGTGGTTTGCAGACTATCTCAACGTGCCGCGCTACCTTGCCAAGAACTTCTTCACCTCTTCCCCCAACCCCAAAAATCTGCAAGCACTCCATGTGCTCCGTGCCCTGCAAGGTGGCTACGATTTGGCCGGTCTGGAGGCGCGCAACACTCCGCTACTTGTGGTGCTGCGCCTCAGCGAGCTGGGTCTGATTGGCACCGATTCACCTGCATCATCGGGCGAAGAAGTGCACCCGCGCCTACGACATGTGCATCTCGCATCCTTTGTGGCGTGGGTTTTTCACAGCGTGCGCCACAAGGTCAGCCACTACCACTCCGTTCCCTGGCCGCTGCCGCAGTGCATGGAGCAGCAGGATAAGCTGCTGGAGACGCTCGTTCCTTTTGCGATTTACACATCGGTGGAGCAGCTGGTGCGTCAATGGCGTGTGAGCTGCCACTCGCCGGCGTGGCGCTTTCAGTGCTGCAAGTCGGGCGCTGAGCCTGAGACGGCGGCGTCCATGATGGTTCACTGGTTCTCGGCGGAAGAAGACCCGTGCTACAGTGCACTAGCCACCGCGTTTCTGAATCGTCCCGCGCTGGTGCACGAAGCGCTGCAGCTGCGTCAAATCCTAGCACACGTGTGTGAGTCGGTGCTGATCGACGAGGTGCTGGATTTGAGCGGACGCTTTGATCTGCCCCTCGGTCTGCTGCATGAGCGCGGGCCGTGGGCCGCGATGGTGATGCGGCTTGTCAATGAACTGAAAGGCGTGCGTGTAGTCTGGTATATACGCACTCGCGACCAAGGAGTGGTGACGCGCGTATTCTCGCCACCCACTGCCGACAAGTGTCGTCGCACCGTGCTGCTGTGTGCAGACACCTGGCCCAACGGCAGCAACAGCACCAACACCAGCGCGACTCTCGGAATTCGGCCTGGAAGTGTGGGCATCGCTTGGTGGCCCTCACACAGCCGCTTCCATACACACATTTCTGAGGACGCCGGTACTGCTGCTACTATCGCTCACCAGCTTACGCAGCTGGGTGCTGCCATGTGTGCAAGCATGCCTCGTGTACACACAGAAAGAATGCAGCCGCAAAAGCAGCTGCTCGATGCATGGTGCACCTTGGCGCGCGCTCGTCTTGATGACCCCTGTCCGCTCTATGCAGGTCGGGAGCGGCTGACGGCGCTGGTGATGCCTTCACCGCGGCAACCGCACGGCAGCGTGTTTGCTGCTGTCGCGGCGCTGCTTGCTCCACACCGGCCCATGGGCGCATATGAGCTACGGCAGCTGTGCGCTTGGAAGATGGCTGGCCTCCTGCCCGAATCGCCGCTGCTGCCGGAGGGCTGGGTGCACATGGATCACACTCAACTCCGTGCCCTACGCATCATGAACACGGCGTGGCCCGGTGGCGACGTGGAGCTGCGCATGCTTGTGGAGCTGCTGGGCGTGCACATTTCGGTGCTCAGAGCCACCATGCATCCGTCTCAACAAGTTACAAGCATGACACCCAGCCTGGCCTGGGTGCAGCATACACTGCGCCCGAGCGCGGCTTGCGTAGCGCTGCTGTACCAGGTGGGCGCGAACGAGTTTCACTGGGTGGACGCGATCACTGACGCTGTGCCGCGCACCTCGCTCGCATCATCGCTCGAAGCTTCCGTTAGGCGATGCCTGTTTTCGCTTGTCTCGCGCCCAAAGGTCGAGCAGCAGAGCACGGCACTGCTGCCAGCCGCTCGTCCTCATCCAACTTCGGCGAGCGCGGTGCAGCTGCGGCAGCACGTGTGGAGGTCGGTCGTGTGCAACGAATGCAATCAGCAGCTGGTCGGCGAGCGGCTCAAGTGCACTGTGTGCGCCGACTATGACGTCTGTACCCGGTGCGTCCTGTCGCCCAATAGCCGACGCCATCCCAGTTCGCATCTACTAGTGCGCCTGGCACCACCAGCGCTTCAGCCAGCGCCTCGGACAGACTGATGCGAGCCGCTCAGCCTCAACGCATTCTTGTCTCTACATTGATTCCTCAGTGCGTGCTCGAAATGAGAGATAGCAATGCCATACACAGATTGAAACAGAGAGCACAAAAGCTGACGCGAAAAAGAGAAGAGAAAAAAAAAAAAA
>Ga0268246_10000496_pt1 | contig 16550 bp, 21 predicted proteins | sample AgamicOrSfe_FD_200242 | JGI IMG/M metagenome (GOLD analysis project Ga0268246, IMG submission 200242) | Agave microbial communities from Guanajuato, Mexico - Or.Sf.e (v2) (version 2) | ecosystem: Host-associated > Plants > Phyllosphere > Phylloplane/Leaf | place: Guanajuato, Mexico | collected...
TACTACACAGCAAGTTCAATCGCCACAGCGAACATCATTCATCTATCCTGAAGGTCTATCCTGGAGATACCTCTATACATCAAGAAGTGTTCGAACACCTGAACCCCTGCATTCTGTCAGCATTCCTACGTCGACAGCATTCCAGGCACTGGCATTCCTGGTTATCCTCATCGCCAACAGCACGTTCACCATCGTCAACAATACCATTACCACAACCGGCTTCTCCTCTTGCAATCGACACAAGACAACAGCAATCATAACTGACCCTCCCGCTTCGCTTCACGGTGGAATTCGAGCTGGATACGGCGGACTTCCTCGAGGTGCGCAGCATTGAGAGCATCCTCTCGGAGTCGCCTGGCCCTCCTAGCCCTGCGCTGATCACGCTCAGCACGTCTGTGCTCCTCAGTGGCATCACGCCTGGCGGCCTCCGTATCCCTGCGTGCTAGCTCGCGGGCCGCCTGGATTGCCTGCTCATGGGTGATGATCCAGGGAGGAAGCGGTACGAATGTACCAGAGGAGGAGGAGGAGGGGCCGCCTGGGTGGGTGCCTTCCTGGCTTTCGAGGCCAGGAGCCGCAGCAGTCGGAGGCGGCATGGCTTGATCTCAGAGATGATATTCCTGATCTCGCATGGTCAGCTCAAGCTTTCTTTCGTCATTGGGAGAGTGCCGTATGAATCGGGTGATGTGCTCTGGGTTTCTTTCTGTCAATGGGACCAGGCTGGACTTCCTAGAGGAAACTTTTGGTGTTGCATGTCCGCCTTGAGCCCTTTTTGTGCTTGAGGGAGTGTCGTACCTTGAGAGGACGTGTCCTGAGCTTCTTTCTGTTCAACGAAGTTAGCTTCCGCTCACAGAGAGTATCTTGATGTCTTATGGTCGGCTTGATCTTTCTTTGTCAGTGGAGGGGTACTGTACCTCGAGAAAAGGCGTTCTGAGCTTGCTTCTATCGAAGGAAGTTAGCTTGGTTTCAAAGAGAACACCCAGGTAGCGTATGGTCCGGCTTGAGCTCTCTTTGTCGCTGGGGAGTGCGTTAAGGCCAGATGTCTCAGCTTTCGATTCAGCTTCGCGTCGTCTTGAGTCCTGGCTGAAGCTGATGGATGTCGATGTGGCATGGGCGCCTCGAGCTCTCTTTGTCACTGGCGAGTGCTGTAGGCTGAGATGTCTTTGCCTTCGATCGAACTTCGCGTCGCGTGGATCCGGACCTGGAGCTGCTGGATCTCTTTGTTGCATGGCCAGCTTGAGGTTTCTCTGTCACCGGCGAGTGCTGTACGCCGAGATGTCTCTGCTTTGGATCAAGGTCCGCGTCATTTTGAGTCCTGGCTGAAGCTGATGGGTCTCTTTGTTGCATGGCCAGCTTGCGCTTTCTTTGTGGCTGGTGGGGTGCTGTACGCTGAGTTGTCACAGATGCGCATCGCGTTGAGCCGGATCCGAAGCTGCTGGATCTCGTTGTCGCATGGCAGGCTTGACTTCGTTTGCGGCAGGGAGAGTGCTGTACGTCCAGACGACTCACCTTTTCAGTGGAGCTGCGCGTCGTCTTACGCTTCAGTTGAAGCTGGTTGTTCTGTCGTCGCGTGGTCAGCTTGAGCTCTCTTCGTCACTGGGTGAGTGCTGTAGCCAGAATGGTCTCAGCTTTATCACCGTGGTTCGTGTTGCTCTGAGCTCCGGCAAAAGCTGGTGGTCTTTGTTGTCGTATGGTCGGCTTGAGCCTGGTTTGTCACGGGAAGGGTGCTGTACCTGCAGAAGCTACAGCCTTTCAATCAGACTTCGTCTCGTCTTGGGCTCGTACAGGAGCTGATGCTGATGTTATTGCATTGTCAGTACAAGGCCTTCTTTGTCCTAGGAGAGTGTCGCACCTCGGAAATGGTGGCGCTTTGTGTTGTGATGTTGTAAGTACGAAGGACAAAGAATGTGACGAGAGACAGGAGGGCTGCTGACTCGAGCGCTGCAGTGGGAAAGAGGACAATCAATCAATGAAGGTATGTATGTATACGACACGAAAACTAATTATTTCATGAGAAGGGGTTATAGCCTAGTAAGTACAACAATTTCCTTACAATTCCCAATTCGGCACGGCACAGCAGCGGCAGCAGCAGCAGCAGTGGAAACTGCAACTTTTTTTGCAATTTTCGAACAAGGATTCTCACAAAGTCATGCTGTGTATACGTCTCAGAAACAAAGCATTCCATCGAAAAGAACATATAGCTCATAGTAAGTACACTTTCCTTACAATCGTCAAAGGCATAGCATAGCGGCAGCAGGCAGCAAAAGCTGCAATCTTTTTGCATTTTTCAAAGAGGACTAGCAACTATCGAGGCTCTATCTACGTCGCAGAAAAACAGCACTTCATCGAGAAGAACATATAGCTCATAGTAAGTACACTCTCCTTACAATCTTCAAAGGCATGGCAAGCAGCAGCAGAAGCTGCAATCTTTTTGCCTTTTCCAAGGACGATTACAGGTATCGAGGCTCTATGTACTTCTCCGAATCCAACCACTCCATCGAAAAGAACATATAGCTCATAGTAAGTACAATACTTTCTTTACAATTCTACATCCGACAAGGCAGGCAGCGGCAGCAGCAAATGCTGCAATCTTTTTGCAATTTCCAGCTTGCAATCCTTTTTTGCAATGGTGGTGAGGCAGGAAGGGCCAAGTCTGTGCATGGGAATGTGGTGGTGATGCTCATACTTTTGGCTCCTGTCTGGCTCGAACTGCCAGCCACTGTCATTGCTTGGGCAGGAGGATCTCGCGGCGCCTTTTGCCCTGGAAATGCAGATTTGCCATCAGCTGGATTTCAGGGCGGCAATACTCAAACTTTTGGCTCCTGTCTGGCTCGAACTCTCCCTGGCCTCCAGCTGCATTGTTCTGCCAGCAGGATTCGGCGGTCCCTTGCCTCGAGGACGGAGATGGGAGATCTGCCATTAGCTCACGCCCGGACGAAGAGGACAAAGGAATCAAGGAGACGCAATTCTTTGTCGTTCATCCTCCCTCATTGTCTTGTCAGGCGTGAAGCGACACAGACATTCTCCCATGCCCACACTGGCGCTCATCACTCACTGCTCGCAGCTTCAGACACATCCACGACTACGCCTACCTCGCGCTTCATCACCGTCTACACCGACATTCGCTTGGACTTCAAATGCCACACCCACACTGTCATTGAACGGCACTCGCGCTGGGCGCTTATTTGACAAGAGCATACGCACAATGTTACGGATTGCTTCCTCATTCTTCTCAGCAAGCATGAATGAGAACGGATGTCTACTACCAGCCTCATAGCGTACGATACTCGCCACTGGCAATCCTACATACACCCATATCTGCACCTGGATTGGGTCTCTCTTATCGTCGACACTGACACCCGCACGGCTTTCTCTCGCTCCCACTCGCACACTCCTCCTCTGGCACTCGCGCTACGCCATGGCATGTCAAGAACACAGATATACTGTCACCTGTCTTTTCCTCTCTATTTCAGCAAATCAAAGTGACGAGGGCTGTCGATTACGCTTACGAACGCGCTCGATACTCATAACATGCGGTCGCAGACACACCAATACCTTTACCTGCAGCCACTTTGTAAAATGACACACACAGACACACATACCGGCCTCTTGTACTCACACCTGCACATCCTCCCCTCGGCACTCGCACTATGCGATGGGATGTCAAGAGCATGAATACACCATCACTAACGCTTTCCTCGTTCTTGCAGCAGACTCAAGTGACACTGGATGTCTCTGACGACTTGCTGACACTCGACACCCACCATGCCACTATAAACAACTCTAGACACACCCACATCCACATCTGCGCTCTTTCTTTGCTACCCTCTCCACTGACACTCGCACAGGTCTCCTGTACTCGCATTCGCGTCAAAGAAAGATGGCAATCGCTGCGCTGGACGCCGGGTTTTCAAGACGAGGAGGATCTTGGCACTGGTTGCGAGCTCAGTCCGGGCCATCGCATGACTGCCTCATGCCTCGCGGCTCTATCTTCAGGATTACGGCACCTTTCATCCCCGCCCTGTCTGACCAATCTGAGCACACTCTTCCAGGCGCCCGCTGGCTCGGTTCGCCTGAGGAAAGATGAGAAAGATGGACAATCTACACACCTGAGGCACGCTGCGGCACTCTCTCCAACTGTCTAGATTGATGAAGGAAAGAGCTGGAAGTCTTGCACCTGGAATTTGTCAAGAAGAGAATCTCCATGGCCTCCATCGGCTTGCGGGTGTCAAGGAATCACGGATCACAACTACCATCATGGCGCTTTCTTTCCCAACCGGACTCTGGAAGGCTCTGGCTTGCTGGTCGAGTGGCAGTGACACAAGGAAGCAGTAGTATACATGGGGAGGTCGAAGGAAGTCTACAGTGTTGCCTTTCTACTAATTCCCTTCCCATCATCACCTTTTCCCGCCCGATCTCAGTGCCGCCTTGCTCATACCTGACTCCTCATCATCCACAATGTACCGCCCTGTCCTCCGATGATTCTCATCTTAAGATCCGCAAACCACTGGAAGAAGTCGCTGAACTGCCGAGCGAAAGAGCTGGGTCATACACAGGCGAGACAACCCGAGGCGGAGACTGGAAATGAGGGTGTCGAGAGCGCAAGGAATGCAGTAGGGGTAATAAGAACGCGGTGGAATGGAATGAAGAGGTGGAGTGGAGCCGTAACTCTAACACTCGTATATACAAGAAGATTTCCCTCAGCCACCACCATCGCCCCATTTCCTTCCTTCCCTTGTACTTTCCTCTCATCCAGACTCAGCGCCCGCCCGGACCTCCTCTCCTACATCCAGAATTACGGCTTTGGCACTCCTCCCAACCCTCTTCTGGTCGGTAGTCAATGGAACCTCCTTCTCGCGATCCCTCTTACCCTCTGGCTTCGCTGGCACTCGTGATGTCCAATACTTTGTTGACGGCCCTCACCATGACACCCAGATTCTAGTCCATCTTCCCCTTGTTCGGTCCCGCATCCCGTCGTCCCCTGCCCAACAATGTACGGTACTCTTCCTGTATGGACTGGGCCCTGTGGCAAGGGTGACAGTAGGGATACAACAGCGCTAAGAAAAGCCCGGGTGGAGTGAAGAATTGGAAAGAAAGAGGGTCTCAATTGGTGTACCTGAAGAGTGCCGCCATTCATCAAATCACCTCAAGAACGGCCAGGATCCGCTATCCCGAGCGCCGGCATGCTCCGTCCCGCCTCATTTTCGTCCGCAATATACGGTCTTTCTGCGTGGCGGTACTCCTCCTGGGAGGGTCGGGCATGCGGTGAGCGCGTTGTTTAGGTGGTTAGGGGCATTAGCGCATGTGTGGGAGGGAATAGGTGTAGATGGTCTGGTGAGTATAGAGACGGGTCCGTGGGGTACCGTTAGGGCTCAGAGTAAGCATGAGACGAAGGGGATAAGGATATACCTAGGCGAACCAAGCGCAGGTGGGATGAAGAGTCGCAAGGAAAGAGTTTATTCATTAGCCTACTTGGAGAGTGCCACTACCTATTTCACGACCTTAACGACGGCCTGGTCCCCCCATCCCGGTCGCCGTCATGCTCCGTCCCGGCTTTTCATCTTCTATAAAGTAGGCCCTTTCCTGCTGGGGGTACTCCTTTCGGGTGGTTGAGCGAGGCGGAGGAAGGGTGGTATCCAAGGAGATAGCTATGAAAGCGTACGTGTCAAGGAACGGGTATACCTGAGCTAGTAGGTATAAAGACGACTCTGTCGCGTGCCGTAGCGAGTAGAAGCGGAATAGAAGAAGGCGGAAAGAGCACAACAGAGGGAATAGAAGAGCGGGGTGGCAAGAAGATTTGGAAAGGAAGAGTCTATTCGTTACTCTACTGGAGAGTGCCACTATCTACCGAATCACCTTAACGCCTGCCTGGACCACCCATCCTGAGTGTATTCTGGCTGCGGCCCGCCTCATCCTCAGCCGTAATGTAGGCGCCTTCCTTCTCACGGTACTCCTCAGCCCTCTTCCTGGTGATGTCTAGCACCTTATTCACCGCCCGGACGAACACCCCCAAGTTCCAATCCATCTTACCCTTTGCGGTTCCTGGTCCTTCTCGTGCCAGCATGGCGATCACCGTAACGTTCTTGTTGATCTCCCTACAACACATTCCATTTCCTCCACGCTCCATGGTGACCAGAGATTCAGTCACAACACCGTGTTCCCCGGGTACGCTGCCTGCGCCCGTGCCGGGTGCCGCGCGCTCTTGCCAGCCGTACATCGCAGTGAACTCTGCAATCATGTCGAGGTAATCTGAGCAGGTTTCGTAGATGGGCAGAGACCCGGGTGTCGTGTCGGAGGCGACGTAGAGGTTCGTGGCGGTATCGAAGATGTAAGCTTTGATATATCCCGAGTTCGCGCACAAGCTGTCGAGCAGCGAACTGATTGTGGGAAGTTCCGGAATCAGCTTCTGAATCACGCGACTGAAGGCTTCGTGGAGGGTTTTGTCGTAGATGGACGTTTGATAGAAGGTGAGCAGGGCGTTGAAGATGTGGGCATCGGCGAGGTCTTCGGGCACGCGGGTCTGGATGTCGCGGTAGATGTCGGTGCGGAAGTCGTCGGAGACGGAGTCGCATTTGTGGATGAAGACTTCGAAGTTGAGGTTGGGTTTGGAGGGGAGGAGGGCGGTGATGTGGGAGTGCAGGCGCTCGATGGAGTCCATGTATTCGTCTTGCGCGTCGATGAACCAGATGATGGTTGTGCAGTTGGTGAAAGAGGACTGCAGTGCGGCGTTGCAGGGGTGTGCTGGGTCGAGAGAGGGATGGTCGGCGGGCAGTTCGAGGATGTTGATATTGATGAAAGATCTGAGAGGTGTTGTTAGTTGAGGTGAAAAGTCGGAAAATTGCGCTTTCGAAAGCTTACTCCCACACGTATTTCTTTGGCGTCAGAGTCGGCTCGAGATGAAGCGTGTCTGCTCCTGGCAAGTCGTGCAGAAGCACATGAATTGCTGATGTTTTTCCACTTCTGACGCGAGAATTAGCACAATCCTCTTGTTGACAAATTCATCAAGCTTACCTTCTCAATCCCATCAAGAAGATGGTAGGCGTCCCGTTGACATGAGTTGGCTGGAGTCTCGTCTCAGTGAGTGAACGGATCCTCTGCTCCTCAGCGAGCTTCGGATCATCGACCATCTGATGCCACGCAGAAACCATTAGCTTTGTGAACCAGGGCAAATCTGAATTCATGACGCAGTCGTGGCATTTGCCGCATTTCCTCAATGAGTAGGGGCATGGATTGGACATCTTGATCAAGGTATGAGGAAGTGTGAAGTGAGAGTCAAATAGTGGTGGGAGAGTTGAAGATGATGGAGGCAGGAGTTGTCTGGGAGTAAACGGGGGCGGGGACGGAACGGATGGCGACTCATGCACCGCAGGGGTGTGAAGAGGCGAACTGAAAGCTGCCCTCCAACATAAACACACTCAAAAGTCAAGGGCTTTGTTTCATGACAGCAAAGACTCGGGCCAGAACGACCTTGAAAGACAGAGTAGGCAGAGAATGTGAGACATGAGCTGTACATGTCTACCTGCCTGTTCTCCTCTCTCTCCTTTGTTCTGAACCTCCCTACATTACTGCTGTCCTCGTGATAAAGGAATGTAGTGGTTGACAAAGGTCTGCTCTTTGTCATATTCGCGTCCCTCCTCCAGCATCGGTCTTGATGATGACCTTTGTGTCTGAAAATTATGCGCAGACACTCCGACGATTATGGAAAAGCAAGGGTTGTCACGAGTATGGACAATGGTGAGTACTCTACAGAGACATCTGAGGTAGAGGAAAAAGCCTTGGCGTGACCTACCTTCGCGGCTTGTGCCATGATGTCCAAGTCGTACTCAGTCCGAACTAATCAGCTCTTTACCTGCTCGCTCCGTAGCTGGGAAAGTCTAGTCGTGCAGCTTTAATCAGCCTAGAGGTGAACTGGTGAGTTGTGCCGCCAAGACCTGTCGTGGTATTCGAAGAGTGGTAATAGTGAATAACAGCTGACACTCGTATCGGAAAAGCTTTGTAACGTGGTTATAGCTACACTCTGAGTACTCTCGTGAAGAGTACCGTAGGACTATCAAAGATCGAGGTTGAGATTATATATCGCATTAGAAAGCTAATCACAAGAAGCTGGATGTGATGCAGTTTGAGATCACGTGACTAGTATTGCGCCGGCTCCACAATCTATCGACTACCTACCCCTCAACAACCATACCATCCACACCCTCCCTCCAGCTTCCACTCCTCCCTCCTTCCTTCAACACAACCCTTAACCCCTCCATCCTCATCCCCCGATCGACCGCTTTGCACATATCATAAACCGTCAGGCTCGCCACGCTCGCAGCCGTTAGTGCTTCCATCTCCACGCCAGTCTGGCCGTATGTGTGCACGCGCGCCGTGAGTATTGCGCCGCCGGAGGAAGTCTGGCGTAGGATGGAGCGTGTGGAGGAGAGGACGGGAGTGAGTGTTGCGTCGTCCGCTCTTAATATTCTCTCGCTTGCACCCTCGTCTGCACCCTCACCCTCATCCTTACGCTCATACCCTTCACACTCCCTTCCAAGCACAACCTCCACCCCAACTTCCACCCCACTCAGCGGAATATTATGACACAGTGGAATAAGCCTGCTCGTTTCCTTCGCTGCCATAATCCCTGCTATGCGAGCGACGCCGAGGACGTCTCCTTTCTTCATCAGGGAGGCGGCGATGAGGTGGGCGGGGACAGGGTTGGAGAAGTGTAAGGTGCAGAGGGCGATGGCAAGGCGGGTGGTGGGTACTTTGTGGGAGGGGGAAGATGCCGGCATTGCTTGAGTGGAGGAAGCGGCGGGAGGCGTGGGAGGAGGGATGGAGACCATGTGGGCGGAGCCGGAGGCGGTGAGGTGGGTCAAGCGAGTGGTGTCTTTAGTGTTGAAGTTGGAAGCATGGGGAGATGTAGTGTCTCCAGCACTGGAGCTGGAGAGCCGTTGCGGTGTTGTGGAAAAGGCGCGGACACTGGACCTAGAGTGATGTTGAGAAAAGAGGTATGACGGGATATTCTTCCATGGTGGCGTTGTGGCCGGGCGAAGTGCTCTGTGCTGAGAGGCGTGGCGAGTACTGGGAGATTGGTCTGCAGTACCTCGGTGTCAGAACAATCGGGTTGTACCATGCTACGGATAGACCATCGTGGCAGCGAGGTAGTTTGTGTGCTCGGTCATAGTAGCTCTAGAGCTGGAAAACGTCGTATCATTTTGTTTATACCTCATTTCTCATCCCACATCAAACTGTAATTCCCTTCCATATCGTAGTCTATTTCGTAAATCGTGTGCGCAGAATGCTGAAATATGGGCATCCCAAATCGTCTGGACAAGAAGAATAAGAAGTCTTTTCACCCACCAATCAAAATCATTGGCCTGTTCTTCATGTGCTCGAGTTCGCCAATCCCGGCATGCTTTTCCTTTTTCCTCTTCACTGCCATACCAATGACGTTGAGCAGCTCGTTCTCCTTCTCTTGTAGTCCTAGGCCGCCAAGAGTTCGTCCTTCGTGACGGTCCATCTCGACTCGCTTTAGTGCTTCCCATGCTGCGTCGTCTATAGGTGATCCCTGATTGAAATTGTCACGCAGCATGTCTCTCAGACTGACTTCGGAGTTTCCAAAAAGGCACACTTTCAGGTTGCCGTCTGAGGTGATCCGCAGACGGTTGCAGCTACCGCAGAAGTGTTCGGTCATGCTTGTGATGAAGCCAATCCGACCCTTGAAACCAGGAACTGCGAACGTCTTGCTAGTATCGTTCGGGTGGTCCTGTACTTTCTGTATCTGCGGATACTTCTGGCGTATGAGCGTGAGCATCTCCTGATAAGGAAGCATCTTTTTCGACGACCATCGATTGCCATCAAAGGGCATATACTCGATGAATCTAATCTCGAGGTCCTTGTCTTTTGTCATGTCGACGAACGGCAAAATCTGGGCATCATTGAGACCACGGATAACGACAGCGTTGACCTTGAGCTTGATGTTCGCTCCAGCTTTCCGCATCTCTAGTATCCGTTGTATACTCTTCATTACCTGCTCGAAACCACGCCGCCGTGTCATGATCTCGAACTGGAATGGATCGAGAGTGTCCAGGCTCAGATTGATACCCGTCACGCCAGAGTCGACCATGGAGTCGAGCTTTCTCGCTAATGTAAGGCCATTGGTAGTCAATGCTAATTCTTTCAGCCCTCGACTTCGCAGATTACCGAGATCTCGTAGTAATGGTAAAATCTGAGGGTGGACTGTAGGCTCGCCTCCAGTCAGCCGGATCTTATTGACACCTTGTGAGACGAAGAGGGAGGATAGGTATAGTATTTCCTGAGGGGTGAGTAAGTGCTCTTTCGGCGATAGCGGCACGCCTTCTTCCGGCATGCAATATAAACAACGAAGGTTACATCTTTCCGTTATGGAGATTCGAAGATAGTCATGTTGACGATGGAAGGTGTCCGTCAGGAACGACGAGAATGGCTTTGCCTCTTTTATTGCTGCTGCTCGTCGCTGTGAGGGCGGAAGTGTGGGTGGAAGCTCATGGGCTGGATATTCGGATGGATCGGTTACTGCCACTGCTGTTGCTTGTCGTCTGATCTGGTGACTTCCTGGCACCCGCGCATGTCTCACACTCTGTGCTGGCGATGAGAAACGCTGTCCCCTCCGTACAAAAGACATGTCGCTGAGAGAGTGACAGTGGCATGAAAGCCAATATAAGGCAAATTATGAATGCCATAGCCGGAGCGCCTACCGCTTATCGCGTTTAATCGGACCCCGCATAAGAACCTCCTGCGAGCCATGGTACACGAACCAGACGAGTTGACGATGCCGTGATGTTCGTTCGTAGCGAATTACAACATCTCAAACCATCCCTCTTTGTTGCCTTACCATCAGCATTGCGGCTTTGCTGCAGGGTATGATATACTAACCAATTAGGCAGCAGGACTATATGGGCCGATACATCAACAGACTACTTCACAGGCACTATCCAGCACGGGAAGCACTTCCAGTTTAGAGCTTGAGCGCGAGGGGACCTGTACGGCAGCGGAGCTAAGGAGGCAGTAATATCTCTTGAAAGGATATCATCACATCACTCATGGCATCATCTCAGCAATGGGGCACAACGCCACCTGTCTCGATTGCATTTCCTGTAGAAAAGGAGATTGGGCTTAACGATACTTTGGTGGAAGAGTTGAAGAGCCAGAACAACTTCGAAGCCCCAGAAGAGACTGAGAAGAGGTACAGATGGCAGAATTACGCCTTCATCTCGACCACATCTGACTTAATGCTAGGGCGGTCGTACTCAAGAACTTGCAGAAGATCACTGTCGAATTCGTGAAGCATGTTGGCAGGGAAAAGAAGATGCCAGAAGCGATCATCAATGAGGCAGGCGGCAAGATATTCACATATGGAAGCTATAGACTAGGCGTCTTTGGTCCAGGTGAGCTTGCACTGTTTGTGTTCATAGATGAAGCTGGCATCTTACACGTAACCAGGATCTGACATCGACACACTTGTGGTTGTACCAAAGCATGTCAATAGGGAGGACTACTTTGCGCATTTCCCCAAATTGTTGGAGCAGATGGCTCCGCCAGGTGCGATCGAAGAGCTCACACCTGTCACCGATGCTTTCGTCCCTATCATCAAGCTTGAATACTCTGGAATCAGTATCGATCTTATCTTCGCTCAGCTATTGGTTACTTCAGTACCCGCCTCGCTTGACCTGAAGGACAAAGGACTTCTACGAGGACTTGATGAAACAGATCTGCGCTGCCTGAATGGCACTCGTGTCACAGATGAGATTTTGACCCTTGTCCCTCAAGTCAAGACCTTCAGACACGCGTTGCGTGCTATCAAGCTGTGGGCCCAACGTAAGTTGTGCAGAGGCATATGCGAAGCATAACATGCTGATACGCTTCTAGGTCGAGCCATCTATGCAAACATCATGGGCTTTCCTGGTGGTGTTGCTTGGGCAATGATGGTTGCCAGAATTTGTCAACTATATCCAAATGCTACTGGCTCTGTCATTGTGAATCGCTTCTTCCACCTACTTGCACCCTGGCCTTGGCCACGGCCCGTCATGCTGAAGACAATCGAGGATGGCCCTCTACAAGTCCGTGTCTGGAATCCTCAGGTATGCAGATGTCCCGAATATCCTTCGATCAGCTACTGATGAACACAGATCTACCCAGGTGACAAGCGCCATCTCATGCCCATCATCACACCTGCGTATCCTTCGATGTGTGCAACGCACAACATTACACTTTCTACCAAGAAAATCATTGTTCGTGAGCTCGAAAGAGCTACTGACATTACTAACAAGATCTTCGATGGCAAATTACAGTGGAAGGATCTATTCCAGAAGCACACGTTCTTCACTCAGGGCTACAAGTACTACCTGAGCATTGTGGCAGCCAGCAAAACAAAAGAAGCTCAACTGATCTGGTCAGGTCTTGTTGAGTCGAAGGTGAGGCGACTCGTCAGCGGTATTGAGATGTCACAGGCTGGCGTCGAAATTGCGCATCCTTTCAATAAAGGTTTCGAGCGAATCCACAGCTGCAAGTCTGAGGATGAGGTCGACAAGGTTCTCCAGGGGAGTCTTGAGTATCAGAAGACGGATACCAAGACTGAGACGACGGATCAGACAAATGATGCTGCACACATTGCTGTCGCCCTTGGCATGAGTGACGGGGTGAAAATGCCAGAATCCACTGATGAAGCTAAAAGCCCCGATGCAAAAGATCCAGCTATCATCTACACGACAACGTACTATATCGGCATCGAGCTGGCTCCAGGTATGTGTGATACGTACTAACATGTATCTCTGTGTTGACTTGCCGCAGAGTCGAAATCTCTAGACATTTCGTTCCCGGTGCAGGAGTTCAAGAGACAGTGTACTGACTGGCCACAATATAACCCGGACCTGAACTCAATACGCATTGTGCACACAAGGAAGTAAGTACAAAATACTGAGTACGAATTTGTGATAGCTGACCTGAAGTAGCTACGATCTTCCTGCCGACGTCTTTGACACAAACGAGACAAGACCGAAACGCAAGACGAAAGCGAAGCCTGCCAGCAACGGAGACATCGCCCCGAAGAAGCGTAGCTTCTCCTCGACTCAGATGGATGTATGTGAAGCTGAAGATCATGCAAATGTCACATATCGACCATGCACTAACCACATCGTAGGGCGCTGATGGAAATGGAGCCAAGCGTCGAAGCGTGCCTTCTACAAACTTGACATGAAAGAAGCAATGATCGCAAATCGGACAAAGTTAATGACTATATCAACGAGAGCTGGTCAGAAGGAACGGGCACCTCCACTCCCGGCATGACACCATACGCTCGCTTACAGAGACAGGAAAGCTCGACGGTTCGTCATATCGTGCATTATGATGATGCGATACTGTCGACCGTGATTGCTGATATGCATTGCTAAGACTGACAGCTGCAGATTTCGTGCATCAAGAGGAGCTTAGCTAAGTACCACCGAGCGCTAAGTCCGCATTCGCCTCAGATAAGCGTCGAGCAATACAAAAGAAAGATCGAAGACAAGGCATAATATGAAGGAAATGGGGAGAGAGGAAGATGGTGGCTCGCACGAGTAAGAGGGACGTGGATATGGACGATGCAGCATCAACCACTGTACCTTCTAGATAGGCATATACTGCTTTAGCGAACAATAGACAGACCCTTTGGAGGCTCAGCGCCTCTAACACAAATCTAACCTGAAACTGCCGAGGCAGGAAACAAGCTAATTGGACGACAAATCACTGGACGAGCCAAGCCGTTTGAGCCAGCTTATTCCCGGGCCTGGTCTCATGTCTTATTACAGCATGATCATCGTTGCGCTGCGACTCTCACTCCACTCCACACACTCTCTCTCATTGCGCAAGCCTTCGTCCCTGCTGCGCCTTGTTTCTCTGCTTGCCCTGCTGCCTCTGATCGCACTTCAGCCTGTCCTTACTAGAGTGTCTTGACAGCTTGTATCATCCTTCCAGTCGCTCCTCCCCTCGCTATGTCCCGCTTCTTCAGCTCAAAGCGCAAGTCGTCCTCTGGCATTCAATCGACCACCTCGCCCACCTCCAGCAACGTCCCTTCGGCACCACCATCTCAATCAAGCTCGAGCCTCCCTCTTTCCAATCCGCGCTCAAACCCTTCCACCAACAGCTCATTACCTACCTCTCGCTCCTCTTTATCTACTGCGCCGGCAAACGCCAACCCCGCTCCTCAAATGGCTCCCCCCCAATCATACCAACCACGGCCGCCACAGCAAGAAGCTAGAAGACCACCTCAGAATATGCAAATGCCAAATCAGCCACAACCGCAGCAGTACGGTCCCAATCAGAATGTCGGACCGCTGCCATACCGCAATGGTCCTCCAGCTCCATATCCGCCGAACTCTGGATCTGGTCGCGGTGAGTATGCAGGTCCGCCAGCTTATGCCGCAGCTGTACCGCCTGCTCCGGTTTCTGCTCCCGTGCCAGCAGGATATGGAAGGAGCTATAGTGGTCAGCAGGCGCCGATGGATCCGCAGGTGTATGAAGCTAGGAAGCCTGTCGGGTACGGCGGTGAGGTGGATGGCCCTTTGCGACCGAAGACACAGATCATAGTGGGCATAGACTTTGTAAGATACGTTGCATCAATCGGCAAGAAACATACTTATCTACATCAAAGGGCACGACATTTTCCGGCGTTGCTTTCGCGCTCATAACAGAAAGAGACACAAGAGAAGACATCATCACTGAGTGGCCAGGTGCTGGGAGTCAGACAAAGCAGAAGGTAGGACTGTCGCACTGAGCTCTGGACGATTGAGCCAAGCTGATTTCTGTGTAGATCCCAACTGTACTATACTACGACCAGAATCAGAACGTCGTTGGCTGGGGTCCAGACTTTGCCGATGCACTTGCGCCAACAGGGTTTCCGAAACCTGGTGTGCAAAAGGTTGAGTGGTTCAAGCTACAGCTCATGCTTTCTGGGAATACCTACATCGACCCCATCAACCTGCCAGCATTGCCACCTGGAAAGACTGCCGTGGATGTGGCTGCAGATTACCTCTTCAAGCTACGACAGGCCATGCGAAACCAGCTGCAAAAGACACTGGGTGAGGTCTTCACACGAGAAGAGAGTAGGATCAAGTACTATATCACAGTACCAGCCATTTGGAATGACGCTGGAAAGGCCGCCACACGCGCCGCAGCACTACAAGCTGGCTTTATCGACAACAACGACGACAATCGGCTGACTTTAGTCACGGAACCTGAAGCTGCAGCCATGTTTTGCTCAAAAGCTGGCTTATTCAGTCTGAAGATGCGAGATGCTGTGCTGATTGTAGATTGCGGTGGTGGTACCGTTGACTTGATCGCCTACGAAGTGGAAGAGGAGAACCCATTCACAGTAGCAGAGTGTACAGGAGGTTCCGGCGACTCATGCGGCTCTACAGCTCTGAACCGCAACTTCAGCAACATCCTGCGCGCCAAGATCCGCAAGATGAAGCTACCAGAAGGGTCGAAAACTGTCGGTCGGGTCTACGCGCGCTGCATCATGGACTTTGAAAACCGCATCAAAGCGCAATTCCGCAATGACGGCTCGCAGTGGGCGGTCGATGTCGGAATTGAAGCAGCGTTCCCTGAAGCTGGTATCGAGGATGGATACATGGCGTTTTCAAACGAGGAGATTCTGCAATGTTTCGAGCCGGTTGTCAAGCGGATACTGGAGCTGGTCAGACAGCAGATTACGGCTATTCAGGCTGTCAATCGTCAATTGCAGGTATGTCTAATACTCATGTCTGGCTGTGTACTTACTATTGAACTAACCATCTTCGCAGAACGTCCTCGTCGTCGGTGGTTTCGGCGCCTCCGAATACCTCTTCCGCCAAATCCAACTCAACGTCCCCCCTCAATTCCAATCTCGCGTCGTCCGCCCAATGGACTCCGTCTCCGCCATCGTCAAAGGCGCCGTCACCGCTGGCCTGACCGAGCGGCTGATCACATCCCGCGTCGCGCGAAGACATTACCTCATGGCCACCCTCCAACCTTTCAAAGAAGGCCACCATCCAGAAGCATACAGAGTGCCCAGCTTGGATGGCAAAGACCGATGTAAATACACGCGACAAATTTTTGTGCAGAAGGGCCAGAGAGTGCGCATTGGAGAGCCGGTCAAGGTTAGCTTCTTCAGACAGGTGGCGCCAGGGGCGACGCTGAGTTATGAGGATGTGCTGTTTGCGTGTGATGAGGATGTTTGTCCGGAGTATACCAAGGATCATGGTGAGTCCCGAAGTCCCGAATCCCCTATCTTGCATCTCGTGCATCTCATCACTACTGTCATATTGCTTGGAGATTGGACTAACACCACCCCAGGCATCAAAGAACTCGTCACCCTAACCTCCGACCTGAGCCGCAAGAATCTCGAAAGAGACTTTGAAAGAATGGATACAGCTCAAGGCACGTTCTACAGAGTCTATTTTGATATCCTGCTCACGCTGGATGGGAGCGAGTTTAAGGCGGAATTGGTGTGTCAGGGGGAGGTTATGGGCAGGTGTAGCGCGAAGTTTAGGTGAGGGGGGGGACTTGGGGATGGGAGA
>Ga0268246_10000497_pt1 | contig 16538 bp, 12 predicted proteins | sample AgamicOrSfe_FD_200242 | JGI IMG/M metagenome (GOLD analysis project Ga0268246, IMG submission 200242) | Agave microbial communities from Guanajuato, Mexico - Or.Sf.e (v2) (version 2) | ecosystem: Host-associated > Plants > Phyllosphere > Phylloplane/Leaf | place: Guanajuato, Mexico | collected...
TACCTGTACTCTCTCTCAAACCCTGGCAATTCTATAGAGCACTTGGTCAAGCTCTTAGAAGCCATCGCCATCAAAGAATACTACATCATCAAGCTGAAGAGTGGGAAGATAAGACAATCGAAGGACAACGCCTATCTGTGTCTTACACTGTGACTCAGCCCCACCAGGGAGCTCGTCAGACGACTCCACCACTAGTCAGATCTCCTGCCAGCCATTGTCTGACCACCTCATCCACCTTACACCCCTACTTCCGGCTATCCAAGCTCTATCAAGACAATCTACCCAGGCCGACTCCCATTCATACTCTTCTCGGCAGCTTTGCTCTATCAGAGGGACGAGTTGCTGGCCACCTCCTCTTCTTGAATGACTTTACGACTCTCACCACTTTATCAATGACAACAACAACACTCCTTACTATCTCTTCACTCTAGTCTACTCACGGCGTCTCGCTGCATCTCTTCGACTTCTTCTTTGTTCATACATACACCCTCCGCTTACGGCCTAGCTTTGGCTTCACTCACCTCGACATTGTTTGAAGAACAAAGGAACTCTCTTCCACGCGTCCCCATTTGTTTCCTATACCTCTTTCTGGGTCAGGTCTCTGAAAAAGCTCAATAGAATTCACTGGGTGGTACACTTTGACACAAAAGCAACTCACTGGTTTATCTTCTCTGGTCACAAAAGCTTTATATACAGTACTCTCTTCTTGTTCAATCTCGACTTCTTCCTCTTCCCTTCTTCTTCTCGTATCAATTGGGGAAACTTTGAACCTCTAAATGGACTCCGTCAACACACCCTTCACCACTGGCGTCTGCCTGAACGGCCGCTACGACATACTCTCTCCTCTCAATCATGGATCTTTTGGTGTTGTTGTCTTGGCCAAGGATCGTCAGCTCGAACAGCTCGTAGCCATCAAGTGTTTGGACAAGATTGCCTCTTCTCAGGAAGGTGGATCTTCCCTCCAGATTGATGACCGTTCCGAGGAACTAGACATCCACACACGAATCTGCACTCACCCAAACATTGTCAACCTTCTCGACTCATTCGAGACCGATACTCATACCTTCATCGTGCTCGAGTACTGCTCAATGGGCGATCTCTATGAAGCCATCCGTCACGATAGAGGTCCGAAGGAGACTGAGCACGTCAGAGACTTCATGCTACAGCTTGTCAACGCTGTCGAGTTTCTCCACAACAATGGAGTATATCATCGTGACATCAAGCCTGAGAACATCTTCTTGACAGACAATGGTACCATGAAGCTCGGAGATTTCGGTCTAGCTACCACCGAGACATGGTCAACCGAGACTGCTGTTGGTAGTGATCGCTACATGGCACCAGAGCAGTACGACACAAACGGTGATGGTCTTTCACCGCGCAAGGCTGATATCTGGTCAATTGGTATCTGTATGCTCAACATTCTGTTCTCACGCAACCCTTTTGGTGTGCCTGCAACCTCAGACCGTCTGTACGAGGACTTCGTCTGCAACCGACAAAGCTTGTTCGATGTCTTTCCCAACATGCACGACGACACCTTCGAGGTCTTGAACCACTGTCTTCAAATCGATCCGACAAGGAGATCACTATCGAAAGTCAAGGATGCTCTCGAGCGAGCTGTCTGCTTCACAACTGACGACGAAAGCCTGGACGACTTCTGCACTGTCGATCGGGATGTGGCGAAGACGACTGCCAACCGAGAACCACTTCGAACTCCCTCAATGACAAGTGCAGGCTTTGACAATGGATCCTTCCCATGGACGAAGGCTCTGCACATGACGACACCGCTCAAATCACGCAAGCTCTCTGTCATTCCAGACACCATCTCCGAGGACATGTTTCCCGACTCGGATTCGGCTTCACACGACTGGTTCTCCAAGGCTGATACCCGTTCAATCGAGTCCACCGTCGACTCTGGTTTGGGAATCTCGATTGACAATGACAGCCCAAACTCCGTCACGTCTCGCTCGAGGCCCATGGCTATTGCTTCCTCGATGCCTGTCTTTGGTCGTGCTAGCTCAACCTTTCAGTCTCTGTTTGGTAGAAAGAAGAGTGGCTTCGAGTCTCGCAGCTGGAGTGATCTTCAGGATGAGGAAGAGGAGGAACGGGCACAACATGAACGTGAACAAACGCTCAACAAGTTGACAGCACTCAGTCTCGTGGACAGCGAAGAGGACGGACGATCGACTCCTCGTGGTCTGCTACCATCTTCCATGCTTCAGCGCGCATCAAGCAGTGACAGTGTGGCTGTCGAGGACGACAAGGATGACCTTATCAGCGAGCACACCGGCTTCATGTTCGAAGAGCATATCGTGCCAGCCAACGCTAAGGCTGATGCCACTCCTACCAAACGAAGTCTCATCGATAAGTGGTCCGCACTTGGTGATCGCCGTCGTGGAGGTCTTGGTGGCAGCAATGCTCAGTCACGCTCGTCCAGCACTGTCACACCTACTCCGGACAGCACCAAGCGTCGCTTCACTCGTCCAAGCACTTGGCGCCGCTCAAGCTGGAAGAAAGGTCCTGGCAATGTCCACACTGTGGAGCCAAGAGAACACGACGTCTTGCAGCAGAAGGAATGGAATACCAGCAAAGATTGGCGCAGAAGTGATCAATTCACTACCGGCTCGCCGCTACGCCCGCATGAAAGTCAGCTCGATGGCGCTTTAGATGTTGGCGACATCTCCAGCGACGAAGACGCCCCGTGGATTGGAGGCTGGAAGAGCCTTCAAGTGTAGTTTATCCCTACCACTATCATGTGGACTCGATGTCCTATGATCAATGTGCTGTCGTTCGGGGGAGAATTCAGGACAGAGAAACGAAATCAGTATGCATGCACATTTGGGCGGGGTTGGAAAGGGATGACAGCACAGGAATGGGTATACTCTACAACGTTTAGCCTTGCATATCTTGTCATGAATGCATAGGCTTTACCCACGGAATATTTTGCTTGCGAGCTTGAAGCATATAATGAATGAATGTAAACGAATCCCATCTCACATCTTTTGCCAGCTGCCAACTTCACATTCCTTGTGTTTCAGAGTCTCTCCTTGATGTTTCAAATGATCCTATTGCCCCCACACTTTTCTAGTATCTCCGCGCAATCGCCGCTAACCCGTCATCGTTGTTGTTGACATGCCATTGACTTCCTGAAATCCTCAGGGCGAGGCCGACACGACCAGCCTGTTCAAAAGTCATTTGTCGTCTCTCGCGGTCTCAAATGTGCCCCCGTCAGCGTCATCAGCTGAAATGATTTTCTGAAATACTGCAACAAGGATCCTCACACAGGCATGAAACCATTTCCTGGTAAGCCACAAGCGCAGCTGCAAGCAGTCTGCACAGCGCTTTGGGATGGAAGGCGTATTGTCGCGTATATTGCTGGCGACGCCCTTGTCATCCTTGGAGGAGCGAATGACCTTATTCAGACGATTCAGGTCGCTGGAGGAGCAGGAAGTCCTGGAGATGATCATGGACGGCACGCGAAGCTCTCTGCGGTCGCCATGCACGATGTCACCGGGAAGATAGCAACATCTACTGGAAACTGCGTCTGCATATATAAGCCGTTTGGTCAAGATTTTGGTGCTCCGAAGTGGGCGCTCGAGCATACATTCCACACTGAAGCCAACGAGGACGACATCTGGAGTCTATCTTGGGGTCTAGCAGAAGAGCTTCTTGTCGGTGGAGACACACTCTCCCTCTTCTCGACACATCAATCTGGTGGGCAACTCTGGTCAAGAGAAATCGCCAATCCGGTCAAGTTCGCTGCGCTGTCACCAGATGGTAGCTTCATAGCGACTACCGGCCGGCATGATCGTCTTGTCAAGATATGGAGACGTCTGTACTTCTCGGAGGAGAACGAGCGATTCGACGTTTCATACCTCCCACATTCTGCAGCTGTCACAGAGCTACGATGGCATGGCCGACGGGATCCAGAATACCATGCAGAGGCTATTCTCTATACCACAAGCGCGGACCATAAACTGCGAGTGTGGGCAGCGACAGAGATGCACGGACTACAAGCGCTACAATTGTGGGCGGAGCTGGATCTCACACAATGCATGTCGCCAGAAATCCAGCCAAAATCACACCATTTGGGAAAGAGATATGCATTCGTGATAGACAACTGGGAGTATGAAGCGCTGGTAGAGCGTGTGACACACCGAAGCTCGAATACGGAAAAGGACCAGGAGATGCTGAAGAGACTGGTGGATGTTGCGTATCGCGATCCGGATATCTGCATCGTGCTTGATGATCAAGGGAACATGTCAGCCTGGGGTCTGGAAAGAGTAGGCTGCAAAGCACGGCAAGAGAATAACGTGTTCAAGATTGCTCAGGTTTCTGGTGTGGATGTGCATGCGATTGAGGATGTAGAGGCGTATGAGGACTACTCCACGTGTTTGAGCTTCGGCGGGCAGGGAGATGGGTGTGAAGTGAATCTACTTATCAACTTCTTTGATGGCCGACTACAGTGGCTGACATGCCCAGTCGATCGACTATTCTATGCCGATGCTTCCATGAAGTCTTTTACAACCGAGGCTGTGTTTACCGGACATACTGAGGTCATTGAAGGTCTCAAGCCTGCTTACAATGGTAGTGCTGTGATCTCGAGATCGGCTGACAAGGAGGTTGTCCTCTGGCGGTTTGCCGAGAGTCTCCAGAGAGTTGGCTACATACCAGCGCAAGAAGCAGCAAGAATAGCTTTGCCACTTCTAAGTGGTACTTACGCCGTAACTGTTGACGATAAAGAGATCACCTTGTGGGATACGCGGAAGCCAAAGGCAGCAAAGCTGAGCTCACAACGATTACCAGCTGATTTTAGCGCATTGGACTGTGCTGTCGTTGGCAGCGAACCACTGGAATACATTCTCATTACGGCCGATAACCTTGGAGGTACTTTGTACAGCATTACAAATAGCGCAGAGGGTCTGCCAGAGTTCCTAGAGCAAGTATGTGCTGTTCCAGCAGTCGACAACGACCGCTCGGCACTATTCACACTTGTGCCTGGATCAATCAACACTTCATCACTTTCTGCAGTATCTGTCACATCAACCGGTGTGCTAGTCAGCTGGACACTGAATATCCAGCCAGACCAGGAATCTTGTGCCTGGGAGAGCAAGGATAGCCTGGATACCGGCATCAAAGATATCACTGCGATAGCAGCAAACTCGAATCTAAAGGTTGTCTTGCTTGACCCCTTAAGGACGACATCAACGATCTGGAACATACCCAACCAGAGTCTTGAGTATTCTGAGCGATATAGTGACCATGACAGTGTTGAGCATACTGAGTGGACATCGACACCGGATGGTATTGCAGTACTCGCAGTAGCTTTCAGCCACAAAGTTGTGCTATATGCCCAACTACCATATGAACTCTCTGTCGCTGGTGTTGCAGATCCTTGGACACGACTTCGAGAAATCAACATCAGTGAACTCACCAACCTGCCAATCTCACAATGCGCGTGGCTAGAAGGAGGCAACTTGTTGCTGGCAGCTGGTAATCAGATGTTTGCCATCGAAAACGAGGTTGACGGACGGACAGCTCATGACTTGGGCCTGCCGACAAGATCGAAGACTGGGCACGAAGTGTATAACGTGGTGTCGGCAATGAACTCTACGTTGCCAGCCTTCCATCCACAATTCCTCCGCCAGCTAATCCTGGCTGGTATCTTCGAGCTTGTACACATGATTGTTGCCACCCTGAATAACACGTTGAAATTCCATGCGCCGGGCGACAAGCTTGACAGCTTCTTGAAGCTGGACATCATGTCACTCGTCAGACGGCAGAGTGCAGTGGAACAGAACGTCAAGCAATCGTATTCACATTCTAGTGATGAAGATGATGCCCTGGTAGTCACTGAAGTCACCGCGACTTCATTGAAGGATCGACTGACAGACTTTCACCTTCCACATATCCCAGCAAGTCAGCGAGACGAGCTGATACGGTTGACGGACAGCATTGGGGCAAATCAGAAGCAACAGCAATCTGTTGATCACAACGGCTTCCAATACCTCACACTATCACGAGAACACTTCACACAACCAGCAACCGCAGGACAAACTATTCGTCAATTGTCTTCACGAGAGATGGTGCTGGCATATCGGAGTACAAGTCAAGAAGTACTCCTTGATGCTACGTCTCAACAATATAAAGGTCGAATATTGTGGAAGGACGCAAAAGAATGCGGGATGTTTCTTTGGATGACAGACCTTCCAGCACTGGTACGTAAAATCGGTGTCCTTGTAAGAGTCTGTGCGACTGACACTCTTCTAGCGCGCACAATTCGAGAATGTTGCACGAAACGAGTATACCAAAACAGATGAGCGCAACCCGATCGACTGCAGTCTCCACTACATTGCACTTCGGAAAAAGGCAGTCCTCATCAGCCTTTGGCGTATGGCAACGTGGAACAAAGAGCAATCAGCAACGCAGCGCCTGCTGACGAACAACTTCGCCGATCCTAAGTGGCAGACAACAGCGATTAAGAATGCCTACGCGTTACTTGGACGCAGGCGATTTGGTGCGTAGTATACAAGCATGTACTGCACTGAATCAAGCTAATCACTTCTGACCTACAGAATATGCAGCAGCATTCTTCCTCCTTGCTGATCGAGTCAAAGATGCAGCAAACGTCCTCGCCACACAGCTGAAAGACATCCAGCTTGCTGTCGCTGTGACGCGAGTGTACGAAGGCGATGACGGACCAGGTCTGAAACAGCTGCTGCAAGACAAGGTCCTGCCAGTTGCCGCACAGCAAGGTGATCGATGGCTGGCACATTGGGCTTTCGATATGATCGGTCGACGTGATCTTGCTATGCGCTGTCTTGCGGGATCTCTGACCGACATAGTCGATGTCAAACTCACGCCGGCGCAGATCCAAGAGGCATCGCACTTTCGAAACTCCGACCCAGCACTCTTGTTCTACTATAGACAGCTCCGAGATCTGGTTGTGCCACCAGGCCAGGATCCGTATCCTGCACTGGAGCCAGCTGAGGAGTGGGACTTCATCATGCGCACTGTGCGAACATACATGCGTGCAGGTTGTGCTGCCTTAGCACTCACAATTGGTACTGTCCCCATCCTCTCGCTACCTCTCCGTCCCAACACCCAACTCCAGCTAACCTCCCGCAGTTCGCACATGGCGCTTCCTTCCACCCAACACCTCATCCGCACCACAAACCAGCACCAAGCCAGCTCTACAGAACTCTACTACATCTACACAAAAACAAGCTCCCAAGCCATCAGCCCTCGATGCCTTCCTCGGAGCGCCACGCCAACAAGCCACTACGCTCTCCGAACCACCATCTATGCTCGATCTGTTCACGATGGCATCACCAGCAATGCCTACCTCACGACCACGACCAAACCCGCGCGCACCCTCCCAGCAGGCGCAAAACAAGGCTGTGCCTTCTATTCTCGACTACTTTGCCGACACTCCCACGCCAGCGAAGCCGCCGGCAAGCCAGCACGCCCCCGCGAAGGCATCTCAGCCATCCATGCTCGACGCCTTCACGGACCCACCATCGAAGACAAATGGCACAGCCCAGCCGTCAATGCTCGACGCTTTCATGGATCCGCCATCGAAGACAAATGGCACAAATGGCACAAGCAGTGAAAACACAAGCACAACAGACGGGACCGCGCCCCCATCCATGCTCGACGCGTTCATGGATCCTCAGCGCTCACGTCCACAACGACATGGTACTCCGCATCCGCCGCCGCCGGCATCAATGTTGGACGCTTTTACAGAGGAGCAACCTGCTGCGAAGCCGAAGCCTAAGGTGAAGGCGAAACCGAAGAGTATGCTGGATGATTTCATGTAGGTTGATGTTGGACTTCATGTGATGGAAAAGGGGTGAAGTGGACGGTGCGATGTGATAAGGCTCCAGATAGCATTTATCGTCACCATTTTAACCACCTAATCATCATCAAATGCATCTGTTTCGGACATCATGATAATGCAGTATGGCAGTAAGCGAGAACTCAGGTTGTCGTCTGGAATGCGGCTTGGCTGGCACACGTGCAGCTCTAGATTGCAAGTCGTGCGGAGGCTGTGCATTAGTGTTATCGAGGTATCAAAGTACACACTTCAGCTGACACTGATAGCCTTTTCTATGTGAACGGTCGACTTTCATGCTTACATCTGAGATCTTTGGTCGAATCTCTGACCGTATATAATCCTCAAGGCTGCTCAGATCGCATGCAGCTATCGATCACTTGATGGTAAAGCTACCACTTATACGATGTCCATCCGCAAAGTTGTGAGCAGAATGCGCGTAGTCCTTTCACTCGGTAAGCATATCAACCACATAGCTTTTTGTTGCTGACAAGCTTCAGATGGCGGTGACATACGTGATCGTTCTCCAATCATGGTACTTGAAGCAATAATGGCTCTACACAATACTCGTCGAGTAGCGCAGGGTTCCTCACCACAAGAGCCCTGGCAGCTGTTTGATCTGGTAGGTGGTACAGGCACTGGCGGGTATGCTTAGCAGGGCATGTTTTAGCGAACGAGCTAATCCACGCAGCAGAATGATAGCTTTCATGCTTGGTCGACTACAACTGAGCATAGTCGAATGTCGTCAAGCATATGAAGCATTTGTATCAGGCGCCATCAAGTCTCTCCACCATGGCAAACTATTGGACGACATGTCCGGAACCCCGACGTCAATTGATGTTGCGAAGCTCGAGAAAACCGTTCGTAAGGCTTTCGCACCTCACATAGAGCCTGATAGCAGACGGAATGGAGGAACGGCAACGAATGTATCAGCTGCGCGCCCGAGCACGAATGGAAGCATTACTGAGATCGAGCTGCTTCGAATCTCTTTCAATAGAGGGCAGCCCGAAAGCTGGTGTGAGAACGATACTAAATGGCAAGCTGCCGCTCGGAGTACTCATGTCCCAAAATATTTTCATCACTTGTTTTTGGCTGAAAGGCTATCGAACATTGCACTGGATCCGTATATGTCAGCCAAAGCATTTCAAGTTCAAATCGATTTCCTAAATAGAGCGATGCAGGTCTCTGCCGGTGCTATGGTTTGGTTGCTGCTAAAAATGGGCGCAGATTTCCATTACGCCGCTCACATTGATTACATTGTGCGGAAGAGTGATGAAGCTGCCGTGCAGCACAGGACGAGATCTATTCATGCCATGAACAAGACAGGAAGCTCTGGTGATCCTTTGACTCTCACCGAAAAAATTGAGTCGTATAGAGTGCAACTTATCGAAAAATTCTTGCAGCGAAATATACTTGTCGGCCTGAGCCCTGAATATGGCTGGCTCAAGGATCTACACTTCCAAGGGTACTCATTGAATGACCTAGCCGAGATTCTTGTTGATCGCAGGAATAATGCACCTTGGATATGCTATGCGCCGGCGGATGCCAAGCTGGGTGGGGCACCAAAAGACGTTCACCACGCATCATCTTGCGCTCACAAACTAATAGCCAGGCTTGTAGCTGGGCTAGGTCCATGTGATAGTGAGGTTCCTGCTGTTCCGAAGTATCTCAGAGCTGAGACCGTGGAGAGAGTGGCAGAGCTCTGTGGTCTCGGTGGAGTTGTGGCGAATTATAGGGGCGAAGCCGGAACATACGGCGCAGTGACCTTTTCCGATGATCATTCGACGTGCAAAGTGGTATACGTCAAGTCGTCAATCAGAGTCCTGACCTGTCTACGCGCAGCAATGAAATTGGTGCAGGAATCACAATACTGCTGCGACACGTTCACAATGCTGTTTCGAGTCAATGCATGCGTAGAGTTTCGTGAATTCCCAATGGCAGGAGCTAGTCGGCTGTGGGAAATGCTCAGACGGACTATATACGACCACTATGACATTTTACAGGATACAAAGGCTCAAAATTCTCTTAGAGTCATTCTGAAAACGATCTCTCTCTCGCCTGAAGAGGGCGAATGGACTTTCAATTCTATATTACATTTCATCACGTTGGCGGCACAGGTCCTCTGTGTAGGGTTTCTGACCTACATCCAGGGCCATATTGGAGAACTCGATCCAGCGTTTTTAGATACGGCGCAGAAACGTGTGGAGTTGTGTGGACTCAAGGACCAACCCCAGATCAAGGCCGAGCTGGTTGAGTTGACGTGTCTTTCAGGCCTCACAAGAGGCCCTGTGATTGTCTTCAGCTCAGCCAACCTTAGAAGTCCACCAATCCCGTCGGCAGGCAGATTAGATGTCGTAGCAACGCCGGAGCAACTTCTGGATACCTGGGGACCAGGATCCATCGCGTACGATCCCAACGATCCGTCTAGGATTTTTGCTATCATGATCGGAGACGGGTTCATATATCTAGATGACGTGGAGGCAGGTCGGTGGCACTGGAAGAATGGACGAGTACTACCAGCAAACCTGCATAGCTTTGCGCCCGACGCCGTGATGCATGTTGGCAACCCTTTCGTTGTCAATAAACAGTGCCAGCAACCAGGAGAAGAACAATGTATGAATTTGGTCGCCGATGCCCTGTGCGAGCTGGGAACTTCAGATAGTAGGTGGGTTACTGATATGAGACAAATAGGCGGTCAGGCTGGGATGCAATATGCGATGGCAACGTTTCAGATGGGACAGAAGAGAGAGCGAGGGGTCTCGATGAAGCATAAGATCCTCGCAATGGCCGATAACGAATTAGTAGATGCGCTCGACCAATACTGGGGGCTTCAGGTCAGTTTCTGTACTGGTGTCGCTCATCGAGTCGCCTTAAAGGAGTTGGTATCAGATCTGTTGCCAGCCTTCATCGACAAAACTAGACAAAACGTTTGGAGTGACCTGGTCGCTGCGCAGATCACCAATGTTTTCAAAGATAAATCGATCCATGACGTCTGGAGTTGGTGGTCTAATTTGAGTACCGACGCCCACAGGACCTATGTCCTCAACAGGGTGCGACATATACTAGAAGGCCTGGAAAAGACTGGCTATCAGCAAGACAAGATGGTCATAGCTTGGGTCACGCCAAGCCAGCATCGTGCTGTGCACGTTATCCACAGAGACCAGATGTACTGGGCAAGAGTTCTCGAGGATTCGCGAGAATGTGCGACATTTGCTTATATGACCAGCAAATGTCTTCCGGCAGATGGTTTACCTTGTCAGACCCCACTTCCACCAGGTCATGCACAGCTCGCAATAATGAACCGAAGCCCTCTCCTCCGGTTGGGCAAGGCGCTGGCGACCGAGATGGGCATTTTCCGACCCAATGGGAGTGCACTTGTGTACAGCAACCCTTCATCGGCCTCATCACAAGCACTTCAGCGTCTCCAGGATGGGCGCGATTATCTTATTGCGAAAGACGGATACAATGTCCTAGTGAAAGTGAGGCGGTCATCGAGTGGAAGTTCCTTCCATCCCATACACTTGATCGTTCAGGGGACTAAGCCGCTCACAGCTCCCAAGGCGTTCATGAAGAGGCTTGGGAGAATGAAAATAGCGGAGGCCATGCATGGAAGTGACGATCTGTTCATCCGTGAAAGACAGAGGCAAGAGGTTGTGGAGCAGACACTTGTGAAGAATGATTGAGCTCGAATGGAAATGTGATTCGACAGCTGAAATAAGACTGGTCTCCGCAATATCCAGCACTTCGTCTAAATTCCTGGCACGAAGATGCAGCAGATGCGAGCGGAGTAGCATGACATCGCGCCACACCATTACTAAGACGACTGCATGAGGTTGAAGACGAATGACCACGTGACCGAGAAGCACGACCCGGATCAGGCGATGTGATCAGTAAGCTAATGCACGTTCCCGCTCCACTCAATGTCGTCAAGATGTCATGCACATGTCAAATGCCATGTTTGAGCGATGGCATTTCAGTGGCAATACAGAAGAACCTATTATCATTATTTTGAAGACAGCAAAACCATTTATCACTGACAAGCATCAATCCTGAAAATACATCGCATTCAGCCAACATGTCTACGACCACTTTCAGCCGTCTCGCCCGCCGAGCCCTCCCATCGGGAACACGACTCATCTCCCAGGCGTCGCCACGCACCCTCACCACCTCCGCCAGACTATCCGCAAACACTCCTTCAGCTGGGCAGCACATCTCCCAGGTCGCCCAGTCTGAGGGCGGCACATCCCAAGGCTCTCAATCTGCGCAAATGCAGTCCGAGCTGACTCGCCAGCGCAACTACGAGCAAGCAGCGCAGCAGGTTGGGCAGAAGCTGCAGAATGACCCTAGTAGTGTGACAAGCCAGGAGGCGAATCGTGTAAGTTGAGCTGTGCTGTGCCATCGCTAAGGTGGTGTCGGATAGTGGGCTAACGTGTGAGTAGTTGGAGAGCAAAGAGCACAAGTTGACTGGCGTGCGGCCGGGGTCCGATAGTATGGCTGCTGAGGCGAAGCGTGTGGCTAGCGCCAACGAACCAGGCCGCACTCCCAACACCAGCACCAGTAACATCAACACTAACGCCGGCACCACCAACGCAGCCAACCCAACCGCCCAATCAGCCGCTCACAAGGAACAGAACTTCCAGGACGCCGTATCGCAGGTGCAGCCGAAGCTTGAGCAGGATCCCGCCAGCATCACCGAGGAGGACGCGGCGCTATTGAGGAGTCGCGAGGTGCGGGCGCATGGCGGCTCGGAGAAGGGTGGAGTTGCTGCTATGGCGCAAAAGCAGGTTGCGCGGAATCAGGGCGCCACGAAGGCTTGATGTGGGGATCGATGTAGGGAGGGTGCCTTGTCTGTACAATTAGTCCGCTATTGTAATGTCACTTCTCGGGGCTTTGACTTCTCGGGTGTCGTGTCAAGAGTGGAGTCGGCGCCGTGAGTAGAGAATTGGGGTTTCATAATTCGTTTGCTTCGTCGTTATCATCATAGTTGCTGCTGTAAGTCACTCATCCGCGCGCTTGCTTCCGATCATGAGCTTGCCCTGCAAAGCAGATGCAGTAGAATCCTGCACCATCGCTTCCATATTTTAACAAGTGCAGACGCCAGCTTGCCCTCCGCGCCCAGGATCCTCTCTAGCTCTCACTTCTTCATACTAAACACCTTCTCACACGCCTCCCCAAACAAATCCGCATGCCCCTCCCCAAACACCAACATTGGCCTCATCCTAACCGCCCTCTCTCCGCTTCCGCCCACATTGACACCGACCCCCTTCATTAGCTTGAGAAACTCATCTCGCCTGGGACTATCCCACGCAATGAATGTGCCCTGGCCTTCACCGCGGAGGTTCTGTATTTCGCCGGGATACTTCTGGGCGAGGCGCGAGAGGAGCGTGTAGAGGTAGGAACCGGTGGAGGCGGTATGGGAGACGAGGGAGTGATCGGAGATGTAGGATGTTATGGCGCGGAAGAGGAGGGCCCGGGTTGGGTCGCCCATCCATGTGTTGAATTGGCCTGGGAGAGAATATTAGCTGGAAGATAACATCAATCCAGAGGAAGACGTACGATAGGCTTTGTTAGGGCGAAGTTCGGAGTTGCCAAAGTAGTAGCCTGCTGCTTGGGCTTTTTTGCTGAAGGTCACGAGGTCGGGTGGGTCGGTCAGGTTCTGCGAAAGTTAGTTCTGCGCTCCGTAGAGCTGTGGAAGTGGTTTCGGTGCTTACCCAGTGATCATGTGCCCAAAACTTGCCTGTGGCACCAACACCTGTCTGGACTTCGTCGACAATCAGCAGTACGTTGTGCTTGCGAGTAATCTCACGAATGCCGCGAAAAAAGGCTGGACTGGCGTGGTTGTCGCCACCTTCTGACTGGATTGGTTCTACAATGACGGCGGCGACTGGGTTGGGGAATTCGAGGATGAGCTGTTCCATTTCTTTCAAGCAGCGGCGCTCTTCGGCAGCGTTCTCGTCGGCATGTTGGTTGAGAGGGTACTTGAGGTGTGGGAAGGGAGCTTGCGGCCAATTGAAAGCTGTATCTGTATGAGCATAGAGTCGTTGTCGAAATCTGCTGATGACATACCCGGAATATCAACTTTATGTATAGGTTTACTCCTCGTCGCGCTGAGAGAGCCCAGTAATCGTCCATGGAAGCCAGTCTTGAAGGAGAGAATGCTCATCTGAGGAGATCCCGGTGCTTGATTGTTCATTGCAGAGGTAGCCTCCTCTTCCGTGAAATCTACATCCGGCCCTCCTCGCTCCACACGACGCTTGTACATGAACGCTGCCTTGAATGCCAGCTCATTCGCATCACTGCCATGTGTACCAGTAAAGACCTGGTTCAGCCCGCGCGGAGCCACCTTCAATATACCAGACCGCAAGATATCTGCCCAATCATGCTGTGGGAAATTACCGAGAGCTGGCCTGTTGATTATGCTTGAGATCATTTCCGGCGAACGTGCAGCTTCAGCGAGTACTGAGTTGTTGTAACCTATTGGAATCGACGCAATCTGCGCATAGACATCGAGGAGGACATTTCCATCGAGGTCTGCTATGTAGTTGCCAATCGACTGCTCGTAATTTGCAATCATGTTGAGGCTTCGCGTATCGAACACTGTATCTAGATCTTGTATTGCGGCTTTTGACTTTGGTCCTGGGATGGCTGTGCGAACAATAGGAGATGATGGCTCGTCGGGGAAGAACGATCTTCTGCTAGAAGAGCTTAGGCTGGAGCCATAGTCTGAGTTGAGGAGAGGCGCATCACCACTTCCTGTGTCGTTCAGAGAAGAGGTTATTGATGCTGTCGCGCTTGTTGGAGCGACTTTCGTAAAGTGAGCGGTCTGCTGACGAAGGCATGTCGATGGGAGTCGGGCGACGCGTAGTACGCGAGGAGCTTGTAGCATGTCGTGTGTGACTGTATCCGAATGCTTGAGTAAAGGCAGTGATGGTGGTGGTGGTGTTCCAATGGTTCAGTCGAGGTTCGAGCTCGGTCGAATTGATGCCGATATCGTGGCAGCCACATCCTCGCCACGTGAGTCGCTTACTCCTCGTCCTCCCACTCTCCTACCTGCACATTGAGTACTTCAGCTGAAGTACTCACTTCGTGCGACCGAGTCGTCGACATGGCTGCTGGGATGTCGCTATTGGTCAAAGTGATCGGTACCCTGCTACTTCTATACGTCTCATCATGCTTGTACTGCTTGATACGCAACATCTTGATCGCACGCAAGACAGGTTTCCCATGTATGGTGACGCCAGTCAATCAGGAGGCGCTTCCCTGGGTTGTCCTGAGCGTTGGGAAAAGACAATGGTTGAAGGATAGCCTGCCAGCCTGGCTATGGGACCGCATCTACATGACCATCTACGGTTGGGAATACCACGAGAGAAACAAGGCATTTGAAGCTGCGGACCCAACAGGCAAGGAGAAGTCGTTCATCCTGGCTAGTCTTGGCTCTGCGGAGTGCTGGACAGTCGATCCAGTGTTTGCAACGGAGATTCTGCGGCGGCCCATGGACTTCAAGCAGCAGCCGATAACGTCTCAGATATTGAGCGTGTTCGGCGACAATGTCCTTACTACCGATGGCCAAATCTGGAGCAGACATCGCAAAGTGGTGGCCAGTGTGATCAACGAGCGGATATCCAAATCGGTGTGGGACGAGAGCGTGAAACAGACACAAGGCATGCTTCGAGAGCTCTTCGACAACGATGACACCAAGGACGTCACCAGCAGCAATCAGCTGCCGGAAATGCTGAAGCGTATCACCGTTCTTGTTCTCAGCGGTGCCGGCATGGGCACAAGTAAGAACTGGGAGGCTGACCACGATGACAAACCTGCCGTGGGCTACAGACAGACATATATCGAGTGCACGAAAACTATACTGACTGCTATGACCGGCACTATCCTTCTTCCAGTTTGGTTTATGCAGGCATATCCTAGTTTCCTACCAGGATATTCTACTCTGAAAGCTCTACGATATGCTATAGAAGAGTTTCCGCGCCACACGCAAAGCATGCTAAGTGCTGAACGGCAACGGCTTGAGGAGGAACCTGGCGATGTGAAACACAATATCCTCAGTCAACTGGTCACGGCGTCGAGTAAGGAGAAGAAGGACGCTGCCTTGTCTGACCCTGAAATGAGAGGCAATCTATTCGTAAGTGTTCCCTACACGAATCGTCACAGTTGTTCTGCAGAGTATCGAAACATAAGTTTGAGCATCATGTCCGCGGCACGCTCCTTGGGACTTCGCCAGACTCTTGCTGCCTTATACTTACGTTTTCTCCCAGGTATTCACAGCAGCTGGTTTCGAAACCACCGCCAACACGCTCAGCTTTGCCTTCGCAATGCTAGCACGACACCCACAATGGCAGACGTGGCTACTAGAGGAGATCGACACCATTCTGCCAGATCCAGAAAGCGATAGCATCCATGACTACGCAGCAGTCTTTCCTCAAGCACACAGAGTAATGGCCTTCCTCCTCGAGACGCTACGACTCTTCCCACCTTTGATACATATCATGAAGGAAACTGCAAGAGAAATGACCGTACAGACGTCGACTGGCTCGCACTGGCTCCCAGCAAAGATGACTATTTATATGTCAGTGGTGGGACTCCATCTCGATCCTACCGTTTGGCGCAACCTCAACCCTGATTCTGATCACCCAGCCCCTGAGGGAATAGAAGACGAGCACATCTTCCGGCCTACGCGGTGGATCAACCCACCAGG
>Ga0268246_10000498_pt1 | contig 16528 bp, 5 predicted proteins | sample AgamicOrSfe_FD_200242 | JGI IMG/M metagenome (GOLD analysis project Ga0268246, IMG submission 200242) | Agave microbial communities from Guanajuato, Mexico - Or.Sf.e (v2) (version 2) | ecosystem: Host-associated > Plants > Phyllosphere > Phylloplane/Leaf | place: Guanajuato, Mexico | collected...
ATGTGAGAATAACAATCCAACTATCCTACACTTTCTCTATTCCATTCTCCTCTCAGCTTCACTCATCACGCCGTACACGTCTTCGCCCCCTTCGCGGTCTTACTCACCGTGCTCACAACCGTAATATAAGTCGTGCCGGTCTTCGTGGTCACCTTCGGCGCCGGCGTGACCGTGCTGACATTGCCAGCCTCGGTGATCGTCTGCGTCCGCACATTCGTCACTGTGCTCTGCGCAACAGTGACTGTGGCCACACTGCTTACGAGCTTAGTCTTCGTGATCGTGATGACATTGCCCGCCACGACTTCCGTGGTGCTAGCGAGCTTCGTCGACGTCTCGGTGACGAAGCTGACTGGGCCTGTGGTTGTGGCGACGGTGGTCGTCGTGCCCATCAGGGTTTGGACAGAAGTCGTGGTACCACCGTTGAGAGTTTGCGTGGCGGTGAGGTAGGACGTGATAGTACTCGTCTGCGGGATGCTAGAGAAGCTAGTTGACGTGCTAACAAGCGTTGATGTAGCAGCCTTGAGGGTAGAGGTGCTGACGAGCGTGGCCTGCACGGTTTGCGTAGTGCCACTTGCCTGGGTGACGAAGGAGGTCTGCACTGTCGTCACCGTCGCGGCCTTGAGGGTCGTGGTACCATCGACTTCGGACACGGAGGTTGTGGTCGAGTAGATGGTATTACCGGCTTGGGTGAGGGTGCTAGATTTGGCGTTCAGTGCAGTGGTCGTGTACACGTTTGTGCTGGCCTTGGCGGTTGTGGTCTTAGAGATGACGAGCACGCTTGTGGTGGTGGTACTGTCGACCTCGCCAGCGAGTGTTGCGGTCACGGTCTTCACGAAAGAAGTGACAGTCGTGTAGTCAGTCTCAGTGTAGACACCACCGGCGCGGCGGGCGAGACGAGGACCGGCTGGGGCGGCTGTGTACCAGACTTCGCGCTTGGCGTTGGCGGCGGTGGGGATGCAGGTGAGTGATGTTGTTGATTTCTGAGTGGTCGTCTTGGTGACGATGACACTTGTGGTCGAGACGCCTTGCTTGAGAGTTGTCGTGGAGTCGGCGGCGGTGATGGTCAGTTGAGTCGTGCTGCCGACTGTCACGGGCTTGCTGGATACTGTTTGGGTCGCGAAGTGAGTCGAGGTGACTGTTGTGGTGACTGAGGCGGCCTGATAGAATGTGTTAGCAAGGTATTGTGTAAAGGGATGAGATTGACTCACCTTGGCAGAAGCGACGATCGTCTGGTAGTCTGTTTCAGTAGAAACAACTGTGCTCACTGGTCCAGAGACGGAAGTGGAGTCAGTCTCAGTAGACAGCTGAGTCACTGTGCTAGTCTTGGTAACCGCATCTCCAGTGACTGTCTGGGTTGTCGTCTGGTCAACAATGTCAAATACGGCAGATCCTTGTGTGGTCGCGGTAGCTTTCACGATGCTGGTCTTGATCACAGGACTTGGTGTGTAAAGAACAACAGATGTGTAGGTAGAGGTCTGGTAGACTACTGTACCTGCGACAACAGTGGTAAGAACCTGGGTAGTTGTCTTTGTGATTGGTGCTGGAGTCTGAGTAGAAATCTCAGAATCTGTTGACTTGATAGTGGAAACGCTGGTGACATCTGCAGCCGTGACAGTGGTAAGAACTGTGGTGCTTCCCTTGAGAGTTGACGTTGAGTTGATGGCATCAGGGACGATGGTTGACACAGCAGAAGAGATCTGGGTAATGACCACAGTGGTCTCAACCGGCGCTGGACTGATAGTGGTGAATGCCGAAACCTTGGCTGTCGTCGTCTTGAATACTGTCACGGTAGAATTGGCAAGTATCGTCGAAGAGGAAGACGTAAGAGAAGTCGATGTAGTACAACCATTGGGCTGAGGAGATCCGATACCAGGCACAAATGGAGTCTGATCAACGACAGAGAAATCGATCCAGTTGGTGGTGGTGAACCAGTTGCCCAATTGATATGGCACGACAGAAACATCTGTGAGCTGTTCCGAAAAGCTGGCTCTGCATCCAGATGCACCAGGTCCGTAGTTGTGGTACTCCCCGTAAAGTACTCCATTTGTCTGCGGTGACGATTTAGACCAGACGTTCCACCCGGCAGGGATGATCGAAGCATCGAGCGAGGTGTCAACGTAGACTACCTGTGAGTTGTTGTTCCAAGGTCTTCCCAGTCCGATGGAGGAGTATCCAGCTGGACTCTTGACGAAGCATTGATCGAAGACGAAGCCACCGGGAGTGGTGCTTGTGGCACGCTTGTCCGCAGTCAAGTTGATACCGTCCTCATTCGGCGTGAGTGTAGAGGCGAGGAAGTAGGCTTGACCAGAACCCCAGATGAAGTCGACGGCACCCTCGATGTAACTCTTGAATGCGAATAGGAAACCATTGATCTCAAGTGAGTCCTGTCCACCAATGACCGAGCAAGCATACAAAGAAGCATACTTGCTAGACTTGACAGCGAAACCCAGCGTAGCGTATTCCGAGGCAGCATTGTAGAAGTCAATGTTGTAGGCATAGAAGTAGTTGCCAGTTGCGTACACAGTGGCACCATCAGAGTTAGACTCATTGGCAGCGGTGTCAATTCCAAGACTGTTCTGGATAGTGACTTGGTTCTGCGTGTAGTCCGAGGTGGCCGCAGAATATCCTCTGAAGATGACTGTGCCAGACTTGTTGACGATGAGCTGCTCATTGTAAGTACCAGGGTAGATGAATACTGTCACATTCGTCTTGCTGTCGGTGGGAGCGGCATTGAGCGCAGCTTGGATAGTGCCGTAGGTGGTCACTCCCGAAATCGCGCTCTTGGACACAACGAAAGCTCCACTGGGAGGAGTGGTGCCATCAAATGTAGAGTTACCAGCGACTGTGATGTTGGTTGGTGCCGGAGCTGTAACATTGACAACAGCAGGCTGGGGAGTGACGATGCTGTTTGCATATGTCATGTCGATCCAGCTAGTGCTGTCCATGACACCAGCCAGGGTGAAAGGCTCGGAGGTGGCCAGCGTAGCGTTCTGGAATGCTTCCCGGGCTGCTGCATTGTTTTCCCAGTTACCAGGACCCGAGTTGGAAAACTCCGTGAACGTTATAAAATCGGTTCTGGGATCTGTACTAGACCAGATCTTCCATCCGCTTGGGTTGATGATGCTGTCCAGGTAACTGTACTTAACCATGACCTTCGCATACGCGCTGTATGGTCGACCCAAGTACATAGTTCCTGACAGATCGGTGGTGATAGCAGAAGCCTGTGTGAACAGACATTGGTCGAAGTAGTAACCACCGATAGCAGATGAAGAAGCACGAGATTGAGCAGTCATGCAAGACTTGGCCTTCTTGCCAGCAATGGTGGAACCACGGAAGTATGCTGCGGAGTAACCCCAGATGAAGTCAATGGCACCCTCAATGTAAGAGTTCTCGAAGTACTGGTAGCCAGTTGTCGATCCAGTGAGGAGAGTGTCCTGCCATCCGATGAACGAGCAAGCATAGAAACCGATGTGGGTACCATAGGTCGAACCTGCGAGGGTAACGTAGCTGGCTTGAGAACCATCCAAGTTGTCACTGTTGACGATGTTGATGTTGTAGAACGCGATCGTGTTGGAAGCGGTAGAGACTGTGGCAGTCTCTGCATCAGAGTGACCAGTAGGTAAAGGAGAGACCGAAAGACCACGCGCGAATGTAATGGTGACTTGGTTGTCCTCGTATGAAGCTCCGGGTGCTGCGGTCGTGTAGCCAATGATTCTAACAGGTCCCGGACGGTTGATACCAGGGACTTGCTCGTCGTAGGTACCGGCGTACATGAAAATTGTCTGGTTGCTGGAGTCGTTGGGCAATGAAGCAAGTGCAGCAGTCAAGTTGAGGAAAGCACCGACAGTGTTTCCTGACACATCGACAATGACAGATCCGTTCGGCGCGATCGTGCCAGAGTCGGGATGAGCGTTGACAGTTCCTGTACCACCTGGTGAAGAGGTGGTGCCAGTGGGAGTGCCGCTAGTAGTGGTTGGCTTGGTCAAGTTGTACGATGGCAACAAGTTGTAGGTTGCCATGTCGATCCAGGTAGTGTCACCCAGCCAATTAGATAGGGTGTAAGATGAAGCCTGGTCGGCTGTAATGTTGGTGGCGAAGCTGGCACGGATTGTGGATGCTTGCCACGATCCTGGACCCGAGTTGTTGTATTCGTAGAAGGAAACGTGGTTGGTCTGAGGGTTTGAAGTTGCCCATACATTCCATCCCTGTGAGTTGATGTGCTGGTCGATGTAGCTGTTCATGTACACAGCCGTGGAGTAGTTGCTGTACGGGCGACCAAGGTATGACAAGCCGTAGCTAGTACCGTATGTGCTAGTGTAGGTAACCATGCATGTGTCGAACACAAACCCGCTGACGGTGCCTGCTGATCGTGACTGTGCAGAGACACAAGCTCCGGGGGTGTTCGATGCGATGGTGCACTGATGGAAGTATGCCGTGGCAAACCCCCAGATGAAGTCGATCGAGCCCTCGATGTACGAGTTGGAAAAGAGGTGAGTACCCTGGTTAGAGAGGAGAGTGTCCTGGAAACCAATGAATGAGCAACCGTACGCAGCAACGTGGGCACCGTAGAAGTCGGCGGCAAGTGCAGCTGTGTTCTTCACATAAGGCTGGGTGTTGTGGAAGTTGATGTTGTAGAGTGCAACTCCAGAGGTATCACTGCTCTGTTTTCGAACGCCAATCACCTCGGTGGTCTCATCCTGGCCAGCGCTTGTCAAGACACCATTCTGGATCTGAATAGTAACCTGGTTCTGAGTGTAGTCGTTCACCAAGTCAGTCTGACCCATTAGGGTGACCTTGCCATATCTAGTGATGTTGAACTGCTCGGTGTACGTTCCAGCCAGAATGTAAATGGTGTAAGGCTTGCTGTCTGCTGGAAGAGCATTGTAAGCAGCAGTCACATTCGTGTATGTAGCGTTCGATCCAACAGGGCCGACAGTGTAGGTTGCGGCAGCTGCAGCCACGGTAGTGCTTGATGAGACAGTCGATGTCGCTGTTACACTCGCAGACGTGGTGGTGGGTACCGTAGTGCTGCCGTATGGCGATGAAGCATAGCCAACGAATGGAGCGACGGCTGCGGTGTCGATCCAGCTGGTGCTACCAAAGAGATCACTGGTGGCATAGCCAGCAGGTACAGCGCTCAACAGCTGAACATTGGCAGGAGCGTTGGTAAGAGCCACACCGGTATTGTTAGCCACAACGAAAGTGGTGTTGGATGGGCTGTTCTTCTCCTGGAAACCAGCTGAAGAGATGTGTGCATCGAAGAAGGAATTAAAAATTGCAACACGGGAAGAATTTGTGTAATCCCTAGCAAGGTATGTGTAGCCCTGAGGAACAGCAGAAGATCCGGCCATAAAGGAGCAGTGGTCGAAGATCATGGAGGAGCCAAGAGCATTGGAAGCAGTGTAGCTCTGGGCGGCAACGTTCTGTCCAGTCTGGGTGGACGTTGAGACAATGACTGAGTTGTACCAGTAACTGGCTCCGTATCCCCAAATAAAGTCTGTTGTGCCGGAAATGTAGCACCCTGAGAAGTAAAAGGATCCAGTGTTCACCAAGAGAGTACCCTGGGAAGACTCAAACCCGCAGGAGTAGAAGCCAACCTGAGGAGACTTGATGTCCATGGCAATGGCAATGTAGTTCGTGGCAGGAGTGTACGTGTTGACGAAGTTGATGTTGTAGAACGTCAAGCCCTTGCTACTTCCTTGCGTACTTCTGAAGACGGCGACGTTCTCAGATCCACCAGCAGAACTTAGAACACCACCGTTGAACTCGAGAATTACAAGGTTCTTGGTTTGGTCGAAAGTGCTGTTGCTCTCTCCGCGGAATATCGTGGCACCAGCTCTTGAGATGTTGGTCTGAGCAGTCGCTTGGTAGGTGCCGGCGAGGATGTAGATGTATTGCGCAGTTGAGTCTGCAGGAAGAGCGACAACAGCAGCTTGGATGCTGCTGTAGCTGGCACAAGATCCTGCAGGGCCAACGACCAAAGCTGTAGACGGAACGCCAGACGGAAGCGAGCAAACGCTCGAGGCAACGGCACTAGCGGTTGATGAGACAGCAGTGCTGGCGGTGGTTGAGTTTGAGACGATGCTGCTGGTGCTCGTGGTACTCTGAGTGGATGTGCTAGACACGATCGAGCTGGAGAGTGCTGAGGAAGTAGAGTTGACTGAAGGGACAACACTGCTCGAAATGCTCGAGGTTGTAGCGACGCTGCTGGTCGTGGCGGAAGAAGTCGCCGAGCTGGTGGACGAGACTGTGGTGGCGGCTATCGCAGTCGCGGAATAGGCAGCAACTTGCGAGACATCGGAAGACTGGATTGCGGACAACACAGTCGGGTCGATGAAGCTCAGGTCGGTAGTATTGTACGGGTAGAATGCATTGGCAAACAGGTTGTTGATTGAGAAAGCGACCAAATCCGAAGGAGCCATGTTACGCTCAATGGCATTGCGATTCTTCGCGTTGACTGCGTATGAACCGGGACCAGTCGTCTGGAACTCGCCATAGTAGATGTTCTTGTAGTTCGAAACGGATGGGTGAAGACCAGCGTAGTAGATCATGGAGCCCATGTAGGTGTTCCGCCAGATTGCCTGACTGTAATCTGCGTTTGGGGCGACCAGGTAGACACTGGCAGAAGTGCTTCCAGGGTTGGCTGTCAATGTGCAACTGTCAAAGATGACGGAACTGTTGCCCTGTACCCCGTTGCTAATTCCTCCTTGTTGGTACAAAAGGTAGGCTCCGTTGTTAGCGGTGCTCGTGAGGGTCACCGTAGAGTTCCAGATGTAGAGATCGAGGTAACCATACAGGGTCTTCGTGTCAGCCTGCAGGAAAGAGTTTGCGATGAGACCAGCACCGTATGTGCTATAGAATACAGAGGTACCACCTGAGACAAAGCTGCAACCATAAAATGCATTATTGAGACCACGGATCGAAGCTGCAAAAATGTTCTTGGTAGCAGAAGTGGCGCCGGTCACCTGGAAATTGATGTTGTGCCACGAGACACCTTGGACACTGTTCGATGCGATGCTCATGACTGTGCTGGAGTTGGAAATAGTGACTTCGTTCTGCGACCAGTCTACAGCAGAAGTTGCTTGAGCACCAACGATAGTCACTGTCTGAGTAGCTTGGACAGTAACAGCCTCGGAGTAGGTACCAGGGAGAATGGTGACAGTAGCATAGCCCGAGTTCTGGGCGTAGCTGATTGCAGGGTTGATTGCTGTGAATTGACCTGAGCCAGACTGTGCTACTGTGATGACCGATCCTGTGGCTGAGACTGTTGTGAAGGCATTCCCAACACCGGCAGAAGTGGAGGTGGGTGTCGAAGTAGAGGTGGTAGAGTTGCTTTGCGCGAATGCAAGGCCAAACAGGCCGAGCATGGCGTAGAAGCGCATGATGATGATTGTGCGTGGCTCAGTGAGCTGTTTGCTTTGCGAGCGGTGCCGTAGATATCAGAATCAGAGGCAAAGGTCGAGTCCTGATACGGGACGATCCCGACTGGAAAGAGTGAAGTCGTTGGGATTGGAAAGAGTGTGATAAAAGTGAAAAGTTGTAGAAAAGGAAGAGTGTTTGCACGAACTTAAGCAGAAGGATATAAGTAAGTCACACCGATCAGCATACGTACGACTCGAACCGAAACACTTGCCACACAGAAATACAAGTCAGCTTGCTGTTCCCCACCACGCTCGGTGGCCCGGGGAATGAAAGTCCAACAGTAGTCCTCCTAATCAAGCAAGTGGACACCACGAGCAGGTGAGGCTAACAAGATGATCGTTCACAAGTATCACAACTCAAGGTCTTTGAGCCGAAACTGGCACCAAGCAGTGGTCGAGACCTGCTGGTTTGAGTCAGAGTGCTCATTTGTGAGTGGCATAACCTGGTCTGTTTCCGCGTGTGCCACAGGAGACGTCAGCAGTGGCTACAAATTCATGGAAACTCGCGGTTAATAGGCTCGCCTTACGGTCTTGAATCTGGTAGATATCTGGTAAATCGTGAGCACAACTGTGGATGCCAAGATATTGCTTCTAACGTAGTCAGAGGATGGAGGCTCCACGTCGCACGAGGACCACAACCCACAACGCGAAACATGCTAGAAACATTGTAATCTTAAGCATAATTCTCAACGCCAAGGTATCTCTTCGGACTATCCGGCTACCAGGAAGGAGCTCCTGATGACCGAAGCCGCATAGAGAAAGAAAAGGTACGAATGATGCTTTCCAGGATGGTGGCGAACATTGGGAGTCCATTGAAGTCGGAGCGATCTGGGTAACATGGGCCGTCGTCTTGCTTGAGCGAGCGTCTAACAGGCAGGCGCTAATGCCAGGTTCATACTGGTTCCTGCATCTTGGGCTTGATCGTGCTCGCCCTACGAGTCGAGGATAAGTGTTCTAGTGCTTCCATGATAGGGCTAAACCTGTTTCCTGTTTCCCAACTCCAGCGGACGTCCGGATGGAAGAACCGAACCAGCATACTGCCTTCATTGTGCGGAGGGAAGCAGCGTTTCGGTGAACCTATCGACGTAATATGTTTTGGTCAGACACGTCAACGTCTGATGTTTTCTTCTAATGCCAAGAGGTGCTACTTTAACTAGCACGAGCCCGAGCCAGGGGAGCCGCCGACCTTCCACTTCCGGGCTCTCTGCAGGCATCATGGCATCACTCTTCTCAGCTGAGTCGGCAGATCATTGTTAACAAGCATAAACAAGCATGTAAGCAAGCATTTTATCTTTCATGTTTTGTATACCGGGTGGCTGGCTGCGATTGCGACCGCCAACATCGCCAGCCAGCGGATAGCAAATGATCATATGCTCGGTCGACGGTGAGGACTTTCTTTGTGCCAAGACGTGTGGAAGCGAATCATAAGTCCTTTGACCGAGGGTAGGCGATATGCGGCGACTCTGGGAGTCTCCGTCGTCTGATATCGAACCGAGCTCAAGAGCCGCGGTAAAAGATTGTGCACCTGCAGTCAAGATGAGGCTCATCGGCTACTAGCGCCTACCCGGTTCTGAAGCTCAGCAGCTCGGAAGTTCCCATCAAACGGCGACAGGCTCCTGATTGCTCGCCAGCGAACAATGTGTGCATCCCTAACGTGCCTGAGACAGAGAAGTTGTCATCATCGTCGTATGTGGCTTAGTATGGCAGCTGAACTGCACAAGCGGCACTAGTCTGAAAGATCTACGGACTAGCTACGACCGAAAGAAGAAGCCAAGCTTCACAGAAGCCACAGACTTATAAGCGATTAACAGCAACGCGAAAGGCAGATCTTCGCATAATGCTGGAGAAAGCAAAGCTGACGTGCTATGGTACAGAGGTACAAGACAGAGAATGTTAGACATTTCTTCGCTTTCGTTCGAAGCACAAGACGTAGATGGCCCATCCCGGCGGCCTCGATCTCATCGGGGCGTGTCTCGACGGCTTGTCCGTAGTAGCATCGAGAAGGAGGCGAAAGCTCTTCGAAATCTGTCATACGGATCGAGGAGGAACCTTCACTGATGATGAAATATCTGAAATGCGATCTTGCTGCTGCGTCATCTTAGCAGTCAACGTTTGACGGCGGCATAGAAACTGAGGCAGAGGGGTAGGAGGGAGAATCGTCTTATCTACAGCTCACCGAGTAGTTCTTGATATCGCGCCACTCTATGTTGGTATGAGCTTTCGTTGATTTCAGATCATGCTGTAAGTAGACCTAGACGGCACTCTCCCCAGCACTGATGAGCAATACAGTCACAGAATAGAAGTCTGAAAGCCTTTGAGGAGAGTGCCGTAAGGATTCCGTTCAAACTTGTGTCCCAATACTGTACTCGGCGGACTCTCTCACTGGCGCCTTCAACGAATGTGCGCGTGAAAGCCCCATGATCTTTCGCCATTGCTCTTGCTCTCAACAAACAAGCTTCACACTCTTCCCTTGTACCTACTTTCCCGTGCTGGCATCGCATCTCCAAATCCAGCATATCTTCTTCGGAAATATTTGTGCTGCCGACCCACGCGTGCTCATCGATTCGCGACCTATTCGCGGCGTCAGACTCATGGCTGATATGTGTGGGCTAGCAGCAGTCCTCCGTGCCACAGAGATGTGACCACCCTGACCCAGGCAGGTCGCCAAAGATAGCATGGACGTTCCATGACCAGTTCATTCACGAAAGTCTGGAGACCCTAGGGAGAGTACCGTAGGTAGATAGATCTTGCTTATATTATATTCGTCTCAATGTGCTACTTTGAGTCTCGGAGGTAATAAACAGTTTGATTGCCTCTTACTACCTGAAGAACAGAGGTCTGGATTTCCTAGGAGAGTGCCGTATGTAAATATATCCTACTCGGGTTTATATTCTACTGATCTTGCCTAAGACAGAGTCTCGAAGTTAGAGATAATAAAGTGACAAAGCATCATACCGTATACAAGGATATGGATTTCCTGAGGAGAGTACCGTAGTATTCTTAATCGTTCGTACAGCGCAGACGGACCGTTGCGAGATTTAAGCCGAGGTTTTAGCGTTTCAATCGCTTGGCTCGCGTAACGGTGATGTGGTTATAAACTTGTTTGCATTTTATCTTTCATCAATCACATCAGCCCGAGTGGTCTAGTTGGTTATGACGTTGGTCTCATATATTCCTATATGACTGAGCCTAGCTCAGCGATCCGAAGGCCCAGAGTTCGATGTCAGTATACGCTTACTATCATTCATTGAACATCTTATTAACAAACGGTAGTCTCTGCTCAGGCATACATCTGTTCACAGATGTGATAGCAATCACACTCTCTTTTTGCATTTTTGGGCTTCGCTCATGCTCTTGAGCCATGGGGAGGGACAGCGAGGGAAACGATGGTTTAAGGTGTTCGCGAATTTTTTGTCGAGAATCTAGTGTGCGTCCGTGTCGAATGATCATCGTTCAACTTTTGTGGGAAGTTCTTCTCCGAGCTTATGTCGAATGGCATTGCACAAACTGTGCAAGTACACCACGTACGATATTGCCACGATGCATTCATTGCTATACGGACTACGAGACAATTTGCTGCCATTTCCCTCCACACCTCCAGCACAGAATCGGAGGCTGGCAAACCACAGCACAGCACTATCGCTATCTATCGAGGCATTCTTTTTGCACATTTTGGCTCTTTTTTGCCTTGACTCCATCGCTGCGTGCCATCTCCAGTGAATACTCGCATGGCTACGAATTCTAGGCTACTATCAATAGTATGCCGCATACTCATTTTCAATCACTCTTGATTTCGTGGCTCAGCATCTATCTTTTTGCATTTTTTCGCTTCATGTTCGTGTCATTTGGTCCACACGCCTTTGCTATTGTGAAATGGAACTACCACTATATACCTAAGATTACATTTCGTCGCTCTCATGTCTCGTCATAGCATAAGCTGCAAGATGTTCAGGCGGACGGGCATATCCTTGCTGGACATATATAGCGCAACATCAGTAGTGACGACCCTGCCACGATCAGCGGTCATGGACGCTGCGCGGGCTGACGCATTACTGTCTCGCTGTTACAGATCACGAGAATTTGAAAATTCCATCCAGCCTGGACGGTTTTTTCAAAAATTTAGAATTTGGCTCGTACGCTCGATGCATGCACTGTGTGGTGTTATGGATTCGTGGAGACCATTTCACTGTTGCGATGTGTGTTGGCAAGCCGCCATGCAAGACCCTGATTCTTGATCCGGTAGTCTGCGATACTTATTTGGGCCTCTCGCCTTTCGTGCGCCTCATGGAGCCGAGCTTTCCTCCCAAGCCTCAACCATGAGCAAAACGAGTGCATGCAAATGATGCATGGTGCGCATGAACTATGGCATGGACTCAAACGTGTGCAACATCAAGGTAGAATAAGGAGAAGCAAAATAAACAGCTAAGTAGACGTGCGCAAAGCTTCTCGAGAGCATGCAGAGCATAATGACCGTGTAAATGACAAGCAAAATTTCATTCTTGATGTGCAGCTAATATACAAGTTGAACCCATTGCAACCATGTCCAGCATGGTGCAGTAACCGAAAACGCCAAAGCCATCCCATGTCCATCCCATGTCTCACTCAATGTGACCACCTAGGTCAGCCGCGGTGTCACCAAGGTCAGTTCTCGTCCCAATGCTCATCATCACTGTTAAGCTCTTCTTCTTCCTCGAAGGCAGCAAGGCGCGCACTGTACTTCGTGGCCAGTTCATTCAACACCTCACGACGTCCACCATCATACGACCAGAGCATGCCTTGAAGCTGGTCGTACAAGACAGGATAGAACTTGCCAACTTGGGCACGAGCTTGCAGGATGTAGGAGTCTTGGATCGGTTTGGTACAGCCGTGCAGGTAGAGGTCCCAGCGAGCAGCGAAGACGATGACGAGCGCATTATGTGCCACAGCTTGTTTGTGGGAGTTGATATCGTACTCAGCAAGAATAGTCGCAAGGTGATCGATAGTGTCCTGCCTCGGGTCAAAGGCGACAATCCGGTTGCTCACAGTCTGACCCATCGAGTCCGTAGTCATGAATTGGGGCAGCACCCAAGCTTGTGTGATCTGGATTGTGACAGGTGCACCCTTCTGGCGGTGGCGTGGTGGCTCCTCGGGTAGCTCCTGATCATCAGCGGCACGCTTGAGATTGCGTTTGTTGAGAGCTTCGGTCTTGGTACGGCTGGGTGGCGCATCCTCACTGAGAACACCGGCCGGGAAGCTGGGAGCCCAGCGCTTCGCATTCAATTTGACTTCTGGTGGCGGGATGGGAGGAGTCCATTTGCCGGCGCGAAGTGCAAGAAGGAACGTGCGCAACTTTCGAATAGACCAGGCGTGAATTTGGCGGGCAAGTGGCTTGCGCTCGGCGTGGTTGAGCCACATCACGACAAACTTGGGCAACAGGAGCCAGTGTTCATGTGTCAAGCCTTTGAACTTGTGGTCGGCGCCGAAACGCTTTTTGAAGGGAGCGCTTTGAATGAACTCGGTGAGCAGAAGCTCGCTCTCATGTAGAGTAGGCTCGACACTGCCACTGACGAGCGCCTTGTGACGGGCTTGAGCTGCGGCGAAAGTCTCTGCATCCTTGACAAAGAGGTTGTTGCTGTCAATCTGAGTTGACTCTGGTGTTGGGAGAGACATGATTGTGTGTAGCTGGTAAGTCGGGTGATGTGGGATGAGGGTGCGATATTGTGTGAAAGTGGAGTTTGGGCTTGAGATGATGGTTGGAGGTCGAATGCAGGAAGAGGAGGAAGCAGCGAGGAGTCACTATAATATAGACAGATCACACATGCACAGAAAGCTCGTTCATCAATAGAGATCGAAAGATCGTGCACTGTCAAGAGCGACAATAGAGCGTGTGCTTGCGTTTGAAGAATAATATATTGTATTCAAGCAGAAAGAGAGGCTGACCTTGGCGCAACCGCGGCTTCACCATGGTCAATTCACGGAGCGACGATGTTATTGAGTATTGCAGTCACAGATTCAGCGTCACATTGTCACGTCGCTTGTCAATGAGGTTGTATTGTTTGGCCGTGTTTCATCGTTCAATAGCCTTTCCCCTTTCACATGCTAAGCATAGGCCACAATGCGCAACATCTTGTTTCAGTACAATGACGACCAAACAACCCCGTCGCCTTCCTCTGTCTTTCTCTAGATCTTGATCTCATGATTACGCTCTTCTCTGACGCTTGGCGCGCATTGCCTCAAGGCGCGAGCCCGGTCTTCGCTGAGCCTCCACCCGCCCTGCCCGCACCGCCCGTACCGCCTGGGCCTCATCCTCTTCGTCTTTCAACTCCGCTGTGATGTTGTGGCGGCGTGTATGCTGTGATATTTGGCCATCCAGGACTTCTGCTCCGCACTGTCCACATCTAGTTCGACCTTTCTGGTCTCCATCTTCTCCGGGCGTGGTCACACGCGTATTGCGCATATACAATCTGAGGTTGCGCAAAGTCTGGCTTGAGTTGCTCATGCTGCAACATTGTTAGTAAGAGTAAGCAACAATCACCCAGGTGTGACATACATTGCCTTGTTCCCTGACATCTGGCTCATGCTCCTCACGAGCTCAAATTCTGGCCCCGATAAGTTGACCTCCAGCCGGAAATCGTCAATGGCCATGACAAGCGCGGCAACTTTATGATCTCGAAAGCTGTCATCGCGGCGCTGGACGGAAAAGAGGAGGTCTTCGCCAACATGTGGGCGGAACAACTTGGCGAGACCGACGATGTTGGTGGAAAAGCCATCTTCGTTGCGGGTCAAGATCGCAACAGAAGCGGAAGGCTGGACCCGGCTCAATGCATTTCTGAATGACGCATACTGGGTTGATGTTGAGGGGTCTCGGTTTGAGGGCACTCCAATCAAAAGAATTGATATATGTTCTGGTACACAGTCGCAGTCACCGTGTCGTGCATGGTGCTGAAGCCAGCTCCGAAAGAGCTCCCGATTATTCTCCCTTCCGAGTTCTTCATGTATCTCTTCCATGGCATTGTCAGAGCTCACGCGATACACCGTGATGATGAAGTCGATACTGTCGTGGTGTGTTGGGATGGTGATCATTGGTACAGACATGATGAAGGTGAGAACGTGCTCAAGATATACAGACGCTCAAGTCAAGAGTAGAATTCTGCGTCGGCCAGCAATTTTATTGTGAATGAGACGAGGTGCACCGTGGTGGAACCGCGGTGGCACCGCGGTCGCTGTTCTCAGTAGGTGCTCTTCAGTAGCGTGCCTTCCTATCTTGACAGTAAACATGCACCTGAATCTGTAGCATTTCGACCAGCATTTCCACCTTGAACTCGCATTTCCACTTTCATCCACTTGCCAGCCACCCATTTCATACCATCCTACAGTGACTCTAGTTCATCATACTCCTGATATGTCTCAAGCACCAAGTCGCTCCATGAAGCGAAAGGCGGAGTCTCGCACTATCATTGCCATCTCACGACAGAGTAGTAGAAGTGCTCCTAAGATCACGAAGGAAGAGCTCCAATATCGGCACGAGCAGAACAACGAGACGATGCGAGCAGGATTCGTTGACTTGAATGTGGATTGGGCTGATGCAGACTATCTGCACCACGAGCTGCTCGTTATGCCATCGAACGAGAACGTGGCGACGCAAGCAGAGCGAGTGCCGCAACAAATCCGCTCCGATATCAAGGATCGCTCCGCTTTGGGACCTGTCATGATCTTGACATCACAAGCCGACGGCTGGACCACGAATACCGCCGGCCTTGCGAAGCTGTTCCGCGATTATTGCACTACTACGAATGTCAGCATGTTCGTGGCCGGCACTGCCACAGGCTATCTCGAGTTCACTGCATCACACTACCTGAAGGCACTTGCGCTGTACACCTCCGGCCAAGATATCATTGAGTATCTTGAGCCAGTTCTGGAGTATATCGAGATCCAGGTCACGGCCGGTCAGGCCAAGCAACAGTATGTGTCACATCTACACGGCACGCTTCACAGACTAACACAGTCTCAGGATGTCCCAGGCACATCTGGCGAACATTGCCGTGCTTGGTAATGATACCACTGCGCGAAATAGCGCGGTCGGCAAGAAGTCGAAGCCCACAACAACCCTCACCACGACAGCACCAAAGTCACGAGAAGTCTGCGGCGTTCTGCTGGCGAAAGATTCCGCTGGACAGATCATTTGTCCAGACCCCGACTGTTCCTCGACATTCAAGGACGAAAAGGCCCTGCGTGGACATCTGGTAAAAGCTATTAAGGACGCAAAGCAGTGCGTGCTCTGCCCGCCCGACTATGAGATGAAGTCGTTGAAAGATGATACAGTGCGTAAGCACGTCAAATCACATATTAACAATGGACGGAAGGAGAAATGTGATGAATGTGGCGAGCTCACTACTGATCTTGCTGGTCACACGATGGTCAAGCATGGGTCGGCTTCGCAGCAGCTTCATCCCTGCTCATATTGCGGCAAGGGTTTCAAGTCAGTCCGCGATGTCAACAAGCACGAGCGTGACGTGCACACGGAAGACGAGATTAAGTGTGAATATTGTGGCTCAGGCATGAAGCCGGCCTCGCTGGTCCACCACCATAAGTACGGTTGCGTTGACAGCCCAACATTCAAGATTGGAGAGCGTGTGCAATGCCCGGACTGCACTGCGACTCCTCGGCGCCAGAATTTTGGTCGGCACATGAAGGTGCACAAGCGCAATATCGAGATCGCGAGTATCTTGGAAGGGCTAGAGGCCATCGAGGGGCACGAGACGGATGATGAGATGTTTGATGAGACAGGAGAAGAAGAGTGAGCGATGGAGTTGTTTAGGCGAGAGAACATGATGAGTATGATGGGATGTAGTTTAGTTGCAGCATGCTCGCCTTTGTAAAACCGCGGTCAAACCGCGGCGGCACCACGGCAAGGGGCGGTCACATATCCTCAAAAAAATTTATATTTGCTTGCCTCTTTCGGCGATATAGTCTTAATTTTTTTTTAATTTTTGTTTTTTTGCTTACCGTTTTCGGATACACCAGTACTAAGCCGAGCTGGACGCAATGTGCGGCGCCAGGCCGTACTTTGGTCTAACGTGGTAGCATTGGAATTGTACTGACTCTTGGTGGCTGCGGCACTCTTCACG
>Ga0268246_10000499_pt1 | contig 16425 bp, 3 predicted proteins | sample AgamicOrSfe_FD_200242 | JGI IMG/M metagenome (GOLD analysis project Ga0268246, IMG submission 200242) | Agave microbial communities from Guanajuato, Mexico - Or.Sf.e (v2) (version 2) | ecosystem: Host-associated > Plants > Phyllosphere > Phylloplane/Leaf | place: Guanajuato, Mexico | collected...
AGACAGTATTGTAACCAGTTGCTTGAGGCAGGAAGACCTCCTCGGTACCTTGGTTGCCACTATCTGGAGTAGCAATAGTTGAAACAGAAGTAGTCGAGCCAGTCCAGTAGGTCGTAGTGTAGGAGTAGTCTGTACGCTTGGGGACGAACAACTCGTAAGTACCTTGCTGGTTGTTCGTGGGCTGAGCGACCGTGGACACATATGTAGCGGTTCCGTTGTAGTAAGAAGTGCTTGCCGTTGTGTAGCCAGTGCTTGATGCCTGGTAGTAATACACGACAGCTTGCGAGCCGGAAGCAGGGAAGCTTGTTGACGAGGAGGCCGCTGTAGCCGTACCAGTAGGTGAAGTGAAGACAGTGGTCGAGGAATAAACGTAAGGGTCCGTTTCGTACACGACAGCATTGGAGCCGCTGACAGGGGTGGAAGTCGAGTACATTGTGGAGGTGACGTTCGCGAAAGTGGTAGTTGTGGAGTAAATGTAAGGATCTTGCTCGTACACCTGCGCCACGGAGGATCCAGACACCAGACTTGCTGTTGACTGAGTTGCCTGGGTGACAGTGCCGTATGAAGTGGTCGTGGTGTAACCAGCTGGCTGGTAAGCATAGACCACTGCTTGGCTCCCACCTGCTGTTGGGTACGAGGTCGATTGCGAGGCCGAGGAGATGGAAGCGACGTATACCGTAGTTGTGGAGTATGTGTAAGGCGCTGTTTCGTAGACGGCCGCGATGCTTCCAGATGATGGGGTTGCTGTTGAATAGATCGTCGAGCTGATAGCCGAGTAGGCTGTCTGTGTGCTGTAACTGTATGGGTCGCCCTCGTACACCTCTGCAACAGAAGAGCCGCTTGCAAGACTTGCGGTGGACCGCGTCGTCTGGCTGAGAGTGCCATAAGTCGTCGTAGTAGCATAGCCAGCTGGCTGGTAAGCGTAGACCACAGCTTGGCTTCCTCCAGCAGTTGGGTAGGAAGTTGACTGATAAGCTGAGGAAACTGAAGTGGCGATGATGGTAGTTGTGGAGTAAGTGTACTGATTGTATGCTTCGACAGTTCCTGATGCGCTTCCACTTGCGGTAGCAATCGTGCTGATGGAGTTTGCACCGGTTCCGTAGGTCGTGCCAGCTGTAACATATCCAGCTGAGTTCTGGTACTGGTACACTGTGGCAACGCCACCATTTGCGGGAGTAGCTGTTGAGCGCGAGGTGGAAGCAAGGCCGGTGGTATACACAGTGGATGTACTGTACTGGTATTGATCATAGATTTCAAGCGTCCCTGATGCGGATCCCATAGCAGTTGCGATCGTGCTAGTCGAGTTCGGGGCTGTACCGTACGTTGTTCCAGCTGTGACATATCCAGCAGAATTCTGGTACTGATAGACAGTAGCGACGCTACCACTTGCTGGAGTCGCTGTAGACATTGAGGTTGATGATAGACCGGTAGTGTAGATCTGCGAAGTAGTGTAAGAATATTGGTCGTACACTTCCATAGTGCCGCTCTGTCCGTTGCTGGCAGGAGCGAGTGTGCTCGTGGACGCGGCCTGGTTCCAGTATGTGGTCTGAGTGTTGTAGCCGGCAGAGTTTGCATATGTGTATACAGTCGCCACGGAACCATTGTTTGGTGTGGCAGTGGAGACAGCTCCAGAGCTGGCTCCAGATGTCCAGACAGTCGAAGTTGTGTACACATAAGGCGAGTAAACTTCCACAGTACCAGTTTGAGATCCGCTGGCAGTGGCGATGGTGCTTGTAGAGCCGGCGCTGCTCGTCCAGTATGAGGTTCCTTGAGTTTTGTAACCAGCTGCATTGTCATACTCGACGACACTCGCCATGCTACCGCTGGCAGGGGTCATTGTGGTTTGGCTAGGAGATGCCATGCCGCTTGTGTAAACCGTTGATGTAGTGTAGGCATACGGCGACTCGACAATAACCTCGCCAGAAGCGGAATTGCTTGCAGAGATAGCAGTGGTCGTTGACGCTGCGCTGTTGGTCCAGTATGAAGTGGATGTAGAGTAACCTGCGGATGGCACGAAGACCTCTGCTTGACCAGCGTTCGCGTTGCTCGCCGATGAGATGACACTCGTGTATGTTGAGCTTCCAGAGTAGTATGTTGTGGTGTACGAGGTCGAGGTTGCTGACGGAATGAAGAGCTCGATGGTACCTGGTTGATCCGAGGAGGGTGCCGCGAGGGTCGAGGTCGATGTTGTACTACCTGTCCAGTACATGGTGGTCGTGCTGTATTGGGTGTTGGCAGGGACAAGCAACTCAAGTGAGCCCTTCTGGTTGTTTGTTGGCTGGGCGAGTGTCGAAGTACTTGTGACAGTGCCGCTGTAGTACGAGGTGCTAACGAAGGTGTATCCAGTCTGGTCAGGAACCAGCAACTCAACCGTGCCTTGATTGGTGCCCGACGGCTGTGCAAGTGTCGATTCAGCGGTGACCGTGCCATTGTAGTAGCTCGTAGACGCCGTGGTGTAACCAGTTGCGGCAGGCTCAATCTCATATACTGTCGCAACAGAGCCCGAGGTGGGCGTTGCTGTGGACGCAGTCGCTGCTGATATGCCGGTAGAGTAGACTGTTGTACTGACGACTGAGTATGGACTGTAGATTTCAACAGTTCCAGACGAACTTCCTGAAGCAGTAGCGATTGTGCTCGTGGACGCAGATGAACCAAAGTAGTATGTAGTACCTGCTGTCTGGTATGACGCAGCCGGCTCGTTGTCGACCACTGTTGCCATAGAACCAGAGGCGGGCGCCTGAGTAGATTGATATCCGGCGCTGAGGCCTGAGGAGTACGCCGTGGTTGTAGTGTAAGCAAGAGGCTCTACGAGCTCCACGGCACCCGAAGCAGTACCTGAAGCAGTCTGTAGAGTGCTTGTCGATGTACCGTTCTGTGCTTGATAGATCGTGGAGACTGTGGCATATCCAGCACCGCTTTGGTAGTTGTAGACCGTCGCGACTGACCCAGATGTTGGTGTTTGAGTGGATTGATATGGCGAAGCGAGACCAGAGGAGTAGACGGTGGAGGTAGTGTAGGAGAGCGGTTCGACCAATTCCACCTGTCCAGCTGCGGTGCCACTGGCTGATTGCAGAGTGCTTGTAGATGTCCCATTGACACTGGCCTGGTAGACAGTCGAGACTGTGGAGTACCCACCTGCCTTCTGGTAGTTGTACACAGTTGCGATTGATCCACCACTTGTGGGAGTCTGGGTGGACTGGTATGGTGAGCTGAGGCCTGTAGAGTATACAGTTGTAGAAACGTAGCTATAGCCCTCGACCAATTCAATCTGTCCTGCAGCTGTGCCTGAAGCAGTCTGGAGCGTGCTAGTCGAGGTTCCATTAATGCCGGTCTGGTACACTGTAGAGACTGTAGAATATCCGCCAGCCTTCTGGTAATTGTACACAGTTGCGATCGACCCACCACTTGTAGGAGTCTGAGTGGACTGGTATGGTGAGATGAGGCCTGTCGAGTATACAGTGGTGGAAACGTAGCTGAAGCCCTCGACGAGCTCAACTTGACCTCCCGCAGTTCCTGTGGCAGTCTGCAATGTGCTAGTTGAGGTTCCATTGACTCCAGTCTGGTACACCGTAGAGACTGTAGAGTATCCTCCAGCTCTCTGGTAATCATACACGGTCGCCATAGAGCCAGAAGCTGGTGTCTGGGTTGACTGGTATTCAGAACTGAGGCCATTGGAGTAGATGGTCGTAGAAACGTAGCTGTATGGCTCAATGATATCAATCGTTCCACTTGCTGTTGCAGAAGCAGTTTGGACAGTACTCGTCGATGTAGCGCTGACTGCTGAGTAAATGGTAGAAGCAGTAACGTATGATGCTGCAACTTCGTTGTCGTACACCGTGGCAACTGATCCAGAAGCTGGAGTAGCGGTCGAGGTGTATGGTGAAGATAACCCAGAGCTGTACACTGTAGTGCTGACATAATTGTAGGGTTCGTACAATTCCACTGTGCCTGATTTTGAACCACTTGCTGAAGCAATAACACTTGTCGTTGTAGCACTGCTCTGCCAGTAGCTTGTACCCGCAGTTGCGGTACCAGCAGCCATCTGATAATCGATGACTTCGGCCATTGAACCACCATCGGTCGGGGTTGACGTGACTCTGGAGGTCGCGCTCTCTGAAGTGTAGACTGTCGTGCTTTGGTATGAGTACGGCTGTACTATCTCTACAGTGCCAGGAGCAGATCCGCTGGGGCTGGCCAGTGTGCTTGTGTAGGTGGACGAGCCAGTGTTGTAAATTGTAGAAGCTGTGACATAAGCTGAGTTTTGAGGAGCATATGCGTACACGACAGCCTGAGAAGACGCGTTCGATGCAGGATAGCTGGTAGAGTATGAGGTAGTTGAGACACCCTCTGAAGCGTATCCTGCATTTGTCGTGGTGTAGGAGTAAGGAGCAACATAGTACTCTTGGCCGTCCTGCCCATCCGATGGCTGCGCTGCGGTACTGATATACGCGCTTGATCCTGTGTAGTACACGGTGCCATCCATGTCGTAGCTTGTAGCGGAAGGCTGGTATTCATACACGACGGCGGTTGTGCCATTCGCTGGATAGCTAGTCGAGTATGAGGTGGTGGTCCCCACACCAGAATAGTAGCCAGCGGAGGTTGTCGTGTACGAGTACGGTTGCATAACTTCAACTTGTCCTTTCTGACCGCCAGTTGGCTGAGCCATTGTGCTAGTGTAGGTCGAAGTGCCACTCTGGTAGTAGCTGGTGCCCATAGTGCTGTAGTCAGTCGCGGAAGGCTGGTATGCAAACACGGTAGCAACACTGCCGCTAGCCGGCGTGCTAGTCGAGTATGAAACAGAACTGCCAGAGTAGTAGCCCGCGCTGGTCGTGACGTATTGATAGGGGGCATATTCCTCAACCTGGCCCATTTGACCTCCACTTGGCGAGGCGATGATACTGGTCGAGGTTCCATTGCCTGTGTAGTAAGCAGTCGATACAGTAGTGTAGTCCGTGCTAGATGGGGAGTAGGGGTAAACTGTAGCAACGCTGCCGCTGGAAGGCGTGCTTGTAGAGTAGGATACAGTACTGCCAGAAATGTACCCGGCGGGTGCTGTAGCAGTCGTGTAAGAGTAAGGAGCATAGATTTCGGCTTGGCCTTGACTGCCTCCGGTTGGTGATGCAATGATGCTCGTCGAGGTGGAGCTACCGTTGTAGTATGCCGTGCCCGCAGTGCTGTAGCCCGTTGCAGCAGGAGAAAACGCGTATACTGTAGCGGTCGGGCTGCCTGAGGCTGGAATGCTGGTAGAGTAAGATACTGTGCTTCCAGAGTAGTACCCTCCGGAAGTGGTGACGTAGCTGTAGGGCACATATGCTTCCTCTTGGCCCTTGTTTCCTGCAGAAGGAGAAGCAATGACACTGGCGGATGTGTTCGTTCCAGTGTAGTAAGCTGTTCCTACAGTGCTGTAATCCGTAGCGCTGGGCTCGTATTGATAGACCGTCGCTGTTGATCCATTGCTGGGAAAAGCAGTAGACATCGAAGTCGTGGAGCCGGAGTAGTAGTTGCCAGAACTTGTGACATACGAATAGGGTGCATAAACTTGGTATTCTCCGCTGGCTGAGCCGCTAGCAGTTGCGATAGTCGAAGTGCTCGTGGCTGCAGAAGTCCAATAGATCGTGCCATCGTTATTGCTACCTGCGCTTGGATCATAAACTACCACCGTGGCCACACTACCATTTTGAGGATAGACCGTTGTCGACGAGATTGTGGAGCCTGTGTAGTATGCCGTGCTAGTCGCTGTGGATTGGTACGGCGCATAGACAAGGTACTCGCCACTTGCTGAGCCAGAAGCTGTAACAATAGTTGCTGTACTGGTCGCCGATGAAGCCCAGTATGTAGTGCCGTCGTTCTTGCTGCCAGCACTAGGATCATATACGACCACTGTGGCCACACTGCCATTCTGAGGATAAACCGTAGTCGATGAGATGGCTGAGCCTGTGTAGTATGCCGTAGTAGTCGCCGTACTTGCGTACGGGGCAAAGACAAGATACTCACCACTTGCAGATCCACTGGCGGTTGCAATAGTGCTTGTAGATGTCGTTGATTGGGTCCAGTATGTTGTCCCGTCATCCTTGCTACCCGCGCTAGGCTGGTACTGTACCACAGTAGCAACGCTGCCGTTCTGGGGATACACGGTCGAGCTGGATGCGGTTGTGCCAGACCAGTACGCAGTGCTGGTTGCGGTTGACTGATAAGGAGCGTAGACGAGATATTCTCCGCTCGCTGATCCAGACGCTGTGACAATGGTGGCCGTAGACGTGGCGGAAGAAGACCAGTACGTGGTTCCATCATTCTTGCTGCCAGCGCTTGGTTGGTACTCCACAACAGTGGCAACGCTACCATTCTGAGGGTATGCGGTCGAAGTAGAGAGTGTAGATCCTGACCAGTACGCCGTGGAGGTCGCCGTGCTGCTGTAAGGTTGATAAACCATGTATTCGCCACTGGCTGAGCCAGATGCTGAGATGATTGTGCTTGTGGAAGTGGTCGAAGACGACCAGTATGCGGTGCCGTCATTTTTGCTTCCAGCTTGAGGGTCGAACTCAAAGACGGTAGCCTGCCCGCTTGATGGATCTGTCGGATAGGCCGTCGAGCGAGATACAGTTGTACCATTGCCACCGGTGACGTAGGCCGTGGTGGTGCTGTAGGTATACGGAGCGAAGACAACCACGCTGCCGCCATCCGATCCCGAGGCTGTGGCGACAGTGGAGTAAGACGTTGTAGTCCCTGTATAGTATTCAGTTGTTCTCTGGGCACTCCCCTGGGGGTCGTATTCTATGACTGTAGCCTGCCCATTCGTCGTATCGGTCGGATAGGCCGTTGATCGGGATACAGCTGTGCCATTGCCACCCTCGGCGACGTAGGAGGTCGTGGTGCTGTACATATAAGGTTCATAGACGGCAATATTAGCTCCTTGCGAGCCGGAAGCTGGAGCTACCGTTGAATAAGATGTCGTTGAGCCAGTGTAGAACACAGTTGTCCTTTGTCCACTTCCTTGTGCATCGTATTCAACCACTGTAGCCTGCCCATTCGAGGAGTCTGTTGGGTATACTGTTGATTGTGATACAGCTGTACCGTTGCCACCAGAGACGTAGGACGTCGTGGTAGAATAGGAATAGGGTTGGTACACAGCAATGTTGGGCCCTTGCGAACCTGAAGCTGGGGCGACAGTTGAGTAAGATGTTGTTGAGCCAGTGTAGAACATAGTGGTCCTCTGGCCGCTAGCCTGTGGGTCGAACTCGTACACCGTAGCCTGGCTGCTGCCGTCCGTGGGATATGCGGTTGACTGTGAAACAGTCGTGCCATTGCCGGTAACATAGGAAGTCGTGGTGGTGTAGTTGTACGGTTGATAAACATTAATACTTGCACCTTGCGAGCCGGAGGCTGGGGCCACAGTAGAGTAAGAAGTCGTTGTACCGCTGTAATAGATAGTTGACTCCTGAGCATTCGATTGAGGGTCATATTCATAGACCGTAGCCTGGCTACTTCCATCTGTGGGGTAGGTTGTCGATTGTGACACAGCTGTTACATTACTGCCTGCGACGTAGGTAGTCGAGGTGGTATATTGATAAGGTGCGTAAACGTTCACGCTACCTCCCTGTGAACCAGAAGCGGAAGAAACAATGGAAGAGGACGTGGTTGTACCTGTATAGTAGATGGTTGACCTCTGAGCATTCGCTTGAGGATCCGCCTCATAGACAGTCGCCTGCCCACTACCGTCAGTCGGGAAAGCGGTTGATTGAGACACGGCAGTCCCATTGCTGCCAGCCACGTATGTAGTGGAGGTGGTATAGGAGTATGGCGCAAACTCAGCTACCACGCCACTCTGGGTGCCCGTCGCAGTCACAAGTGTAGAGTATGACGTTGTGGTTTGAGTCCAGTAGGATGTGGAGGTCTGGGCACCCGCCATAGGGTCATATTCCACAACTGTAGCCTGACCACTGCCATCCGTAGGATAAGCAGTGGAGCGGGAGACAGCAGTGCCATTGGAGTACGCGGTACTCGTCGTGTAGTTGTAAGGTGCAAACTCAGCAATCACGCCGCTCTGGGTTCCGGTCGCTGTCACAACCGTAGAATAGGATGTTGTTGTCTGTGTCCAATAGGATGTAGAGGTCTGGGCTCCCGCCTCAGGGTCAAACACTTCCTCCTCGCCACTAGATCCATCTGTAGGGGAGGCAATGACAGAGTAAGAGGTTGTCGAACCATTGTAATAGCCTGTCGTGGTGCTGTAGCCTGTCGAGGACGGCACCCAGACGAGCATGACACCAGCATTGGCGCCAGATGGTCTGACGAGAGTCTGAGTCATCGTAACGGAGCCATTGTAGTACGAAGTGCCAGCTGTGGACCACGCAGTGTTAGACGGCTTGTACTCGACGAGAGTCCCATCAACATTGTTGGATGGTGTGGCCACTGTAGAATATGATGTGGTTGTGCCGGAATACTCCGTCGTTGAAACAACGGTGTAGCCCGTTGACGATGGGTCAAATTCTTCCTCTTGTCCCTGGGCTCCGTCACTTGGTGAGGCGATGACAGAGTAAGATGTGGTCGATCCATTGTAAAATCCAGTCACAGTATTGGAGTAGCCAGTTGCGGCAGGCTGCAGAATCTCCACAGTACCTGGTGAGCTTCCTGATGGACTTGCCAGAGTCGTAGTGGAAACTACTGACCCGTTGTAGTAGCCGCTGGTTGTAACATATGCAGTGTTGCTTGGGCCATAAGCAAATACTGTTGCGGTACCCGCCGAGCTGTCAGTGGGATATGCAGTTGAGTATGATGTGGCATTACCCGAAGCGTATCCAGTGCCAGAGACAGTGCTGTACGCATACGGTGCGACCATAATCTCTGATCCATCGGCACCCCCAGAAGGAGCGACAATGGTGGAGTAGTACGTCGTACTTCCGGTGTAGTACAGCGTGGAGCTGGCTGTATCATATGCCGTGGCATCTGCACCATAGGCATAGACCGTGGCTGTTCCACTTCCGTCAGTCGGTGTGGCAGTGGAGTAGGAAGAGGTCGATCCATTGACATAGCCACCAAAGGTGGTAGTGTAGGAATATGGAGCAACGATCTGCACAGTACCCTCGTTACCCCCAGAAGGCGCAGCGACTGTGCTCAGTGAGGTGGTTGTGCCTGTGTAGTACATGGTAGAGTTGGCGGTGTTGTATCCGGTAGCATCATCTCCATAAGCCATGACAATCGCCGTACCACTTCCATCCGTGGGGGTAACTGTGGAGTAGGAAGAGGTCGTCCCGTTGATGTACCCAGCGAACGTGGTTGTGTATGTGTAGGGTGCAACCACAGCCACAGTGCCGGGAGTGTCGCCGGATGGACCTGCGATCGTGCTGAAACTCGTAGTGGATCCAGTGTAGTAGAGAGTTGAGTTGGCAGTGTTGTATACTGTGGAATCGTCGCCATATGCAAGCACCGTAGCTGTACCGCTGCCATCTGTAGGGTAGATGGTGGAGAATGAGCTCGTAGTCGCATTGATGTAGCCCGCAAAGGAAGTGCTGTAGGCATAAGGTGTCACAATCGCAATTGTACCGTCATCGGTGCCAGTGGGAGTCGCAAGAGTGGTCGTGTATGCTGTAGAGCCTGTGTAGTAGGATGCAGAGCTGATGGTGTCATATGCAGTGTCTTGTGTCTGAGGGGAAAGTACCTCCACGTAAGCAGGCGAACCGTTTGAGGCAGAAATGGTGGTGGTCGTTGCCGCTGTGCCTGTCCAGGTAGAGCTGACCGTCGAGTAGTTGGCCTGCCCCTGGGGTTGATATACCATGACAGTGCCACGCTGACCAGCGGATCCGGACATGGTAGTTGTGCTTGCGACTGTTCCTGTCCAGGTAGAGCTGACAGTGGCATAGTTGGCCTGTCCCTGGGGTTGGTATACCATTACTGTGCCCGCACGTCCATTGGTGCCTGCCATTGTGGTCGTGCTAGCAACTGTGCCAGTCCATGTAGAGTTGACAGTGGAGTAGCTAGTTGCTGAAGCTGGTTGGTAAACCAGTACGGTGTTCGGGGCACCATTCGCGCCAGAAACAGTGGTTGTTGACGCTACTGAACCCGTCCAGGTCGAGCTAATGGTTGAATAGCTGGTCGCTGAAGCTGGTTGGTAAACCACTACGGTGTTCGGGGCACCATTCGCGCCAGAAACAGTGGTTGTCGACGCTACTGCACCCGTCCAGGTCGAGCTAATGGTTGAATAGCTGGTCGCTGAAGCTGGTTGGTAAACCACTACGGTGTTCGGGGCACCATTCGCGCCAGAAACAGTGGTTGTCGACGCTACTGAACCCGTCCAGGTCGAGCTAATGGTTGAATAGCTGGTCGCTGAAGCTGGTTGGTAAACCACCACGGTGTTGGGAGCGCCGTTAATCCCCGATACAGTAGTCGTCGACGCGGCTGAACCAGTCCAGGTAGAACTGACAGTCGAGTAGCTTGCGGTTGCTGGCTGGAACACTTCCACGGTACCAGCACCTCCGTTTGTCCCAGCAATGGTGGCTGTAGAGGCCACAGTCCCTGTCCAGGTTGAGGTGACAGTAGAGTAAGCAGTCGCAGAAGCCGGTTGGTAGACAATGACGGAATTAGGGCTACCATTTGCACCAGCTACAGTGGTGGTTGACGCTACAGAGCCTGTCCAGGTAGAGCTAACAGTCGAGTATGAGGCAGGCTGAAGAACCTCAACGGTGCCTGCTTGGCCTGATTGTCCTGCGATAGTGGTGGTAATGGCTTGGGTGCCTGTCCAGGTGGAACTGAGGGTAGAATAGCTGGACGGCTGTAGAATGACCACGGTACCCGGCTGGCCACTGGATCCGGGGATTGTAGAGGTCGAGGTGACGGTCCCAGTCCAAGCAGAGCTGACGGCGGAGTAGCTGGAAGGCTGATACACGACTACGGTGCCGGGAGTGCCGTTAGCGCCAGCAATGGTCGAGGACGATGCAACGGTTCCTGTCCAGGCAGAACTGACGGTCGAGTAGCTAGCGGCAGAGGCGCTGGCTGAGGATGATGCGCTGCTTGTGGTGGGCATCGGTAGCGAATAACCATAATCAGCAAGGACGTCACTGTTCTGCACGCTGAAGAAAGAGGTCTGGTTTTGTGGCCCAGAATAGATCATACACTGCCACTGCTGTGCAGAGTTAAGAAATTGCAAGTCGAAGGAGCTGTAGCCTAGGCTGGAAGCCTTGATAGCACAGTTGTCCGCAGCGGTGGTCTGGTCATCTGATCCAGTGATGTTGTACTGGACTGGTGGCGATGTAGAAGGGTTGCTGTTTCCAGGGTTGGTAGGGTTCTCGGAGGTGCCCGTACCGTTATAGATGAGAGTGAAAGGCGATCCATTGCTTGCAGTCTTGATGACAGTCTCAGATGGAGGCATTGGGAAAGTCCTCGTGCTTGAGGTTGAGCTTGGGGAAGGCGAGGCGGGTTGAGACTGTTGTGACGAGGATTGTGAAGATGGAGACTGAAATGACGAGAGTGAAGAGGAAGAAGCTGAAGATCTGGCAGGAGGCAGATTGGCTGACGTGCTACTGCTGCTGCTCGATGAGCTCGAAGCAGTTGTTGTGCCTGAGATTTGGCCACCAGCCTGGGAGGTGCTCACCAAGGACCTAGATTGCACCGAGGATGAGGAACTGCCAGCCTGGGATCTGGTAGGTGGAAGGTTCGCTGAGGATGAAGACGCGGAGCTGCTGGCAGCCTGTACGGTACTCGCCTGAGATCGAGTCGGGGGCAAGCTTGCAGTTGATGATGATGAAGAGGACGAGGGTGCGACAGCACCGGATGACGAGGATGCTGGTACAGTGCTAGACTGCGCATTACCTGCGGTACTGACTACTTGTGCACTACTTGGTGATGACGAGGAGATAGCAGACAAGGAGCTAGCAGATGAGGCTGCACCTGACTGTGATCTGGTAGGAGGGAGGCTCGATGCAGTCGAAGACAATGAGGATGATACAGATGATGCTGCCGCGGGGGCTACAGGAGCCGTGGAGAGTGCCGTGGAGCTACTGGACTGTGCGCTGGACCCGGAGCTGCTAATGCTGCTGAAGATACTCGAGCTGGAACTGGAACTGCTAGCAGACGTGCTGGCCGTCGATGATGCACAAGAAAGCACTGTAAAATGGATTAGTGACGGTGCTCCCCGCGCGGAGTGTGAGACTTACTGAAACACTGGTGGTTAGCATAGATGATATCAGGGTCCTGTGGGCCTTGGCCGGTAACAGTCAAACCCATCTGCACCAAGTTGAGACCGTACGAGATACAGTCCAATGACGTAGAGTTGAACCCGAAAGCGATACAGCCTGGTCCATCAGTTCCAACATTAGGTGTTGTGCTATCGTAAAGACAGATGTCCCTGCAAGACTCGTAGTTCTGGTTTGGTGTCGTGTAAAGGTAGTCAACCTTCTTGGGGTTCAGGTAACCGTAGACGTTGCAGTGCAGGTTAGCTGCAGTTGGCGAAGGATTAAGTACGTAGCTGCATCCTGATGGAGCCACGGAGTTGGAAGGGCGAGCCTTCGTAACTGAGCTAGCCCCGGTAATTGGTCCTGAAGTCACAATTGAGGCGCTTGATGCTGAGCTGGCACTCGCCACAACAGAAGCTGAGCTTGCACTCGCAGCGCTAACAGAACTAGCAGATGCAACACTGGCGGAACTAGCACTCGCAGCGCTGACAGAACTAGCAGACGCAACACTTGCGGTACTCGCCGAAACGACACTGGCATAGCTAGCTGATGCCACGCTAGCTGAGCTGGATGCGGACACTGCACTCACAGAGCTGACTGATGCAACACTGGCTGAACTGACCGATGCAACGCTCGCAGAGCTAACGGAAGCGACAGATGCGACGCTGGCCGAGCTGGCCGAGGCAGCACTAGCTGAACTTGCCGAGCTGGCAGACCTGGCAGAACTGGAAGAACTGGATGCTGCGGCGGAACTAGATGCGGCCGCAGAGCTCGCAGATCCGGCACCGGATGGTGACGTGGACCCGTTGACAGAGGTGGGGGATTTGGCCTTCGAACTATTCACCGATGCAGCAGAAGATGAGGCTGGTGGAGTGCCAGCAGAAGCTACAGAGCTGGCAGAGGTACCACTTGTCGCGCTCTTAGTCTTGCTTATAGATAGAGAAGAGGATTGAGCAGATGAGCGTCCAGAAGGAGTCAAAGACTGAGCTTGGCTGGTAGTTGATGTGCAAACAGTGTTAGTGATGACTGCAGTAGTGGTGCTGCACGACTGCGAATAACAGTGCTTATTGGACCAGAAGTCTCCGGTATTGCCAGGCTGGAACGTCTGACCCTTTACAGTCTGGTCATAGTAGGAACAGATGCCTGTGGCAGGAGTGAAACTGAAGGAGATGCAGCTAGCGTCAAGCCAGCAGGCCTCGAAACAGTCCGAGGCACTCTTCCCGTAGGCAGAGGATTGGTAGGCTCCATTAGCAACTGCAATTTCTCCCTGCTGATTACAGATGAGGTTTGCTGGAGGCGGTTGAATGGGAACACCGGTACATGTGGTGGCGGCACTCGTCACGACAGAAGTAGATCTTTGTCCTGAAGTACACGCCGGAGTTGAAGAAGCCGAGGCCGAGGAGAAACTGAGGGCGATAGTTTTCCCTGCGACAACGGTGGTAAGTGGTGACTGAGAGGAAACTGATGTCGAGCTAGGTATAGGAGCAGCCTTTGACGAAGTAGTCGGACTTGCGTTGTTGAGTGTCGTGGTTGCACATTGGAGTGTGTAACAATGCCTATTATAGTAAATTGTGTCTGGGTCAGCAGCAGGATTAACAACCAAACCCATTTGAACCTGGAGAGTACCGTCAGTATCCATCCTGGCACGACCTTTCCATATCTGATTCTGCTGGAATCGCAAATTCTTACCAAATTCTTCCCATAAATCATGCATGCCTGCGAAGTGGCGTTCGAACCAAATGAAACGCAATTACTATCAGCAAGACAAGTGTCCTTGCAGGCCTCGTAGTTGGAATTCTGAACTGTGTATAAAAGGTTAACAAGACTAGGGGTTAGTGTACCGTAAACGCCACAATGCAAATCAGCTGCGGTATTCGAAGGAACCGCATAGCTGCAAGTTGTTGTCACTGAAGGAGTGTCTTTCACGGCGCCTCTGTTTGCGCTGCTTGTTGTTACGCTCTTTTCTTTTCTGGCCAGCAGACGTCCAAAAAGCGGATTCGCATCAACGAGTGTCGTTGCTGCTAACAAAGCAGCAGCTAATGTCACGCGCATGCTGAAGCAGTGTCGCCTGCGGCACCCTCCCAAAGCACTTTACTGTATGATTGGCTCGCGCGCGGGCAGTACTCTGAAAACTTCAAGTCATGGGAATCAGGGTATATTATACAACAAATCCGATACACGCTACGGAAGCACGAGCTCCTCACCCATGTTGCGCCAAGATGCCTTTGATGGGATGCATAGGCCATCGGTGGCAATCCAGCGATTTAGAGGCGCGATAGACAGACAATCTGGCCATGGAGGGGTGTCGTAGTGTTGTGAGGCATGCACTGTGTCATGGGTACGAGATCTTGCTCCATATGAAACACGAGCATTCGGACAGATCTCGACCAATGATAGGGGCTTCGGTCAACAGACCCGGATATTCCAGCCATTGAGCGTCCAGAGCTTCACGCCATAGTGTCACAGTCTTCACATTTTACCCATTGTGTCTCGTCTAAAAGGTTCAACACTTGAGTATATGCAGAGCAGACTCTTCGTAACTTCATCGTGCCATCTGATGCAGATGTAGACGCGTTCACCGAAGCACCAGAGCACTCACGGACGTCAAGACTTAGGCACCACTAGGAGGCGTGCAGGTAGGAAGAGCCATTGGGTCACAGAAGCATATCAATATGCTACGAGTGCTCAAGCTCCACACCCCATGCTCATCTGCAGTTATTTCTCCGTGACCTCTCGGTACGCGCCACAGTCGGAGCACGATCATCTTTCCCCATCACAACTGGTAACTTGTCTCTTTCTCGGCCATCAAAGCCAGGGGTAAGGACACGGCGCTACACAGCACCCAATGATAGGTGAAAGCATCCGTAGCGCATGCCCCGGTCAGATCGAGTTACACTTCACGTTATCTTCCCGTCATCTCTGGGTTGAGTCATTTCTGCTTTGCCTGCCCGTGCCCGAGGCGTGCCACTATCCAGAATAGCGCCGAAATACGAAGGTGAAGCTCACGAAAGGTTCATGACGATGCTACAAACGACTGATGAAAAGTAAACAAGGTGACACATACAGAGTAAACACGAGATGTCGTTGAAGAGTGGACCTTGAGAAACGCGAATATCTCCGCGCTATGGGGTCAGGGTGAGTGCCTGCAAACCCCTCATACTACCCGGTTCGTGATCTGGGTGTGTATTCGGCACTGGAGATTGCGGAGTTCACAATCGAACGCTCGTATACTCGTCTGGTACTCCCTACACATGCATGGCTTTGTCACCTTAATTTCTGTCTCATCTTGTCAATATCCTATCCTTCATCACAGGACCACACCACATCGTATCTTGAACTACAAGACTTGCTGCCGATAACGGTAGACTGTTCAATTGCATGAGAGCCATGAACTATAGCCAAAAAGGAAATGCTTGGTGTACGCTGTCATACTACTCCAGCATTCTCCCTAGGATGGTTTCAACTTTCGTCCTATGGTTCCATCTGATCGCTGTTATTTGCTCTCATTTTGGCGATCTGTTTCCCGTCCCTCGTCTGCCCTCTCGCTTTCTTAAAGCAGGACGTACTTTTTGCCTTAGCTGATATAGGCACCCACTCTCGCCGTTATGTGTCTCGAGTTAGTGGTTAATGCTGTCAAGATGTCTGTTGATGAGAGTGGGACACCGGCTGTCGCTTGGACTGGATTTTGAGCTGAGACTCAAGGTTATGTGCCTCACGCTGTGCAGTTTCTTCCGCTTATTTTGATCAACTCTCGTTCGCCAATAATCGTTTTCGAAGAAGTCATTTCCTCAAGCTGACAATTGGATTCCTGGGTGAGATGAGTTCGCAACACGACAGTCACAATGCGTACAGGAATCGATTAGTGACAGAGTATTGGGATGGCAAAGGACTACACCATCTCTGAGAAACTGTTCGCATCGCGGGTGGAAAGATGGCGATATTCGCAGATCAGATCATTGACTCTGACGTATGGACAGTCCATGCTAGCCCGCCCGCCTTCTGTGTGATTGTACCGTAATAGTACCGCTAGCATACTAAGCCTCAAGCCCGACTACTTTACTAGGACCTAAGTCTGAGCAGAACCTCAAGGTAAACTTCCCGAAACTCCAGAAACTCTTCCAGACTTATGTTCTGTGACTGTATTGAGACGTGCAAAGTCATAGTTCAAAGTTGTAGCGGACGAGGAGGTTGCGCTGTGGCAGTGGCTAATATCGACGAATTCCCTACAAGTGCTTCTGCAATATAATTCATGGCAGTATTCTGA
>Ga0268246_10000500_pt1 | contig 16423 bp, 11 predicted proteins | sample AgamicOrSfe_FD_200242 | JGI IMG/M metagenome (GOLD analysis project Ga0268246, IMG submission 200242) | Agave microbial communities from Guanajuato, Mexico - Or.Sf.e (v2) (version 2) | ecosystem: Host-associated > Plants > Phyllosphere > Phylloplane/Leaf | place: Guanajuato, Mexico | collected...
GCATATGAATGGCTGTGAGAAGTAAAATCATGCGATATGAATAAGATTAATGCGGATTGATGTGAGTGACTGTTTTGTAATTGAAAGTGATCTGCATACTTTTGAAGTCAAGAGAATCACAAGCCAAATCTCGAGTCATTCCATTCCCAAGGATTTGAAATAAGCTCGTGGTCCGAGCTCGAGCATTACGAGCAAGGATAGATAGCCGACCAAAGTGTCGCGAGTGTGGACGGTGTGGACGTCATGGTGCTAAGTGAGGTTCGCATCTAGCGGAGGGGATTAAAAGGTATCGTAATCTCAGGTGTGACCTTTCACGGTATCGTTCACATCGTTCAAGGGCAGGATTATTATGGAATAGTCGAGGAACCCCAGTACGCGGGCTTGGAAGCGCTTGAGTCTGCAGTTGGGCTATAACAGATCGTGCTCGAGCATAGAGGAGACCACCACATATGTCAGCATGGTACTCTTCGTCGTGCGATCGTATATTGATGCTTAACGGGAACATCTGTAGGCTCTCGCTCGAGTTGGTGGCAGGAAGGTTTAGAGATCCGACGCTAAGTGTCGTATTGTCTGAAACTATCATACAGGGTAGTACCCTGTCGTACATTTTACCCCACACAAAAATGGCGAATCTCCTATTCATTCAAGTTGCCCACCTTCCCTCTCTCCAACACCGCACCCCATCTCACCTTCCTTGTGTTCGTTCTCTTGTCAACCCACAGCAGCAGGCACCTCTCTGCGCAACGCTTCCTCCGCTCCACTCCTTTTTCGAAAATCGAGACCTGTCTTTCAACTTCATCTCGCATGAAATAATCAGATTGTCGTCTTCCCCCACCATCGAACTTCTAGAATACATCTCAGCTTCTTGGTCTAGCAACAGGACACGCAGCGCAACGCTACGCAACATACCACACATCCTACTTACTGAAGCCTCATTCAATCAAGACCCATTCCAATCTCACTGTACGCTAATACCACACCGTCGTAATCCGACCCTACGTCATCGAGGCATTGCTGACTGGACATTCTCATCAGTAGGAATACAAGCATGGATCAAAGCGGTCTTCAGCCGATGGGCCCTGGTGGCCGCAAGCTACACATCGCTCATCGTCGTAGTCCCTCTGAGCTGACTCCTCTCATGAGTAAGCTCATTCGCCGTTCTCTCAATAAGGCTACAGATGCTGATTATCTCTTCAGTGGAACAGCTAGCACTCCAGCAGCAAATCGATGCTCTGCAACAACAGCAGCAACAGATTGCAGCAACTCACCAGCAATATGTCAATATGGGCATGATTTCTCCTCAGCAACAACTCGCCAATAACAATGCTTTCCTTACGAGCCCTACAAATATGCAATACATGGGTTCGCCAGCAGCTTTTCAATTTCCGGGCCAGATGACCCAGCAACAAATGGGTCTTGCTGCTCAGCAACAGCAACAGCAAGCACACCGACGCAACCAGTCAGCAGTTGGCAACATGGGTATGGGGCCTCCCCCAGCTCCGTCTTCTGGAGCTGCAGGTACCTTCGGCAATTTCAACCAAGAGAATGCCAACCCTCGCCGAGGATCCGCTGGTGGTAATGGTCATGGTAGACGACACTCTTTAGCACTACCTGAGGCCAAGAAGGCAGCTGAGGCCGCTGAGGCAAAGAGGAGAACATCTGGATTTCAGTTCCCTATCCCTGGTGCCACTGGTGCGACGACCACAGCACCTACCAATATGGAACCGCCAAGCCCGCGTGCCATGAGCCCTAACCAGGCCGAAGCTGTTCCTGCTGCAACTGCTCGCGCTGCTGGTCTTGCCGCTAACAGAGCAGGAGCTCACGGCAGGAGCCAGAGTATGGCTGTTGGAGGCGGCCGTGGAGGACCTTCCCAAGCCCAGAACGCCGCTAGCTTTCGATTCCCAGGATCCGTCGACCTTGGTGCTGAGAACTCTCCTCGTCGTGGCAGCATCGGCCATGCTCGGAATGGGTCCAGGAACTTTGACAACTGGCGCCAGCCTGGTCAGCCAAACATGCAAGATCAGCAAGCTATGGGAAACTTCTCGATGAGCCAAGGTGCCGGCCACCGCGCGCGTGGTTCTGTCAGTCATCAATCCATAGGTTCCATGTCGAACTTCCAGTTATCAGGCCAGCCGCAGATTATCCAGCTGCCACAAGGACCTGTCTTGGTCCAACAGCCTCAGATGTACGGCCAGCAAGGTCTCAGTGGGCTTCAATTGGCTCAACTTCAGGCTTTGCAACAGGCACAAGCTGCTGGTCAGATTCCTGTCCTCCAGCCTGGTCAGCAAACATTGACTGCTGCTCAACAGCAGCAACAGCGAAAGACACTCTTCACCCCGTACCTTCCACAGGCGACACTACCCGCTCTTCTCAGTGACGGTCAGCTCGTGTCCGGTATCCTTCGGGTCAACAAGAAGAACCGTAGCGATGCTTACGTTACGTCCACTGACCTTGATGCCGACATCTTCATTTGCGGCAGCAAGGACCGAAACCGTGCTCTCGAGGGCGACTTCGTAGCAATCGAGCTCCTCGACGTTGATGAAGTCTGGGGTCAGAAGCGCGACAAGGAGGAGAAGAAAAAGCGCAAGGATATGAGCGACAACCGCAATGGTAGCATTGCTGTCAACGATGCCACCACTGGAAGCGACGCTGGATCAGCTGCTGACGGTGGTATCCGCAGACGCGGCAGCTTGCGTCAACGTCCTACACAGAAGAAGAACGACGATGTAGAAGTCGAAGGTCAAAGTCTGCTGCTCATGGAAGAAGAGGAAATCAACGACGACCAGAAGCCTCTGTATGCTGGTCACGTTGTTGCCGTGGTCGAGCGCACTGGTGGACAGATGTTTTCAGGTTCACTTGGTCTTCTCCGCCCCAGCAGTCAGGCAACAAAAGAAAAGCAGGAAGCAGAGCGTCATGCTCGCGACCCTGCTGGTCGCGGTCACCAGGACCGTTCTCAAGACAAGCCAAAGATTGTGTGGTTCAAGCCTACTGACAAGAGAGTGCCTCTGATTGCCATTCCGACTGAGCAAGCGCCACGCGATTTCGTTGAAAGACATCAAGAGTACGCTAACCGCATTTTCGTTGCTTGTATCAAGCGTTGGCCTATCACTTCCCTCCACCCGTTCGGCACGCTTGTTGAACAGCTGGGAGAGGCTGGTGATCTCAAGGTTGAGACCGATGCACTACTCAGAGACAACAACTTTGGTCCAGACGAGTTTTCGGATGCTGTGCTCCGTAGCGTCGGTCATGAGGAATGGTCAGTCGAGGCCGAGGGTGAGATGGCTTTGCAAAACCGTCGCGACCTTCGCGAGGAGCAGACCTTTACTATCGACCCCAATGGCGCCAAGGAGCTTGATGACGCTATCCATGTCAAGACCTTGGAGGATGGTCGCGTCGAAGTTGGTATTCACGTTGCTGACGTGGCTCATTTCATAAAAGCCAACTCGCTTGTCGACCGTGAGGCCAAGAAGCGTGGCACAGCCGTGTTCCTGATGAACCGCACAGTAGACATGCTACCGCCTCGCCTTTCAGAAGAGCTCTGCTGCTTGAAGCCTGGTGAAGATCGTTGCACAGTCAGTGTTGTCTTCAAGGTTGACCCTGCTACTGGTCGCATTGATGAAGAGGAGACCTGGGTTGGCAAGACCATCATCAAGAGCTCTGGGAAACTGTCCTATGACGAAGTCGACGTGGTGCTGGGTGGCTCTGGTACAGGCGATATCGAGTCTGACCGTGTTGAGCAGATTCAGTTGTTGCACAAGATCACACAGAAATTCCGCCAAGCACGATTTGGTGACCGAGCGAACGACGTCCCTGCTCTTCGCCTCCTCTACCAGCTAGACGATGAGAACGTCCCGGTCGAGGCTAACCTATTCGACTCAAGCCCAGCTCATGAGCTCATCGAGGAGCTTGGTCACAAAGCGAATGCGTCCGTCGCAGGCTTGATCTTTAGCCAGTTCGGAGAGAGAGCTTGGTTGAGACGTCAAGCTTCACCCAATCCACGTCGTCTTGAGACATTCGCAGACCGCATGAACCGCATCGGCTACAGCATTGATACCACAAGCAGTGGCTCCTTGCAGAACAGCCTGTTCAGCGTTGAAGATGGTGACGTTCGAAAGGGTATGGAGGTACTCCTGATCAAGTCGATGCAGCGTGCCAAGTACTCCATTGCTGGCAAGACTGCGATTGAGGATCTTGCACACTTTTCACTCAACCTACCTCTCTACACTCACTTCACCAGTCCGACGAGAAGATATGGTGACATTGTTGTTCATCGCCAGTTGGAAGCTATCCTTGCTGGTGATGTGTCACTATTTGCCGACGATACTGACACGCTTAACAAGACTGCTGAGCAATGTAACACAAAGAAGGACTCTGCGCAGAGTGCCCAGGAGCAGAGCGTGCATATTGAGTCTTGCCGCAACATCGACAAACTCATCAAGAATGCTGGCGGCGAGATGATCTGCGAAGGTATCGTCATCTCCGTTTACGATTCCGCCTTTGATGTTGTCATTCCGGAGTACGGCTTTGAGAAGCGTGTGCATTGCGACCAGCTTCCACTCAAGAAGGCTGAGTTCGACAAGACCAAGCGCGTTCTTGAACTCTACTGGGAGAAGGGTGTCCCTTCATCGACATATGTGCCCGAAGATGAGCGAAGCTCGAACAAATCGAGCATGGCTGACCTCAATCGCCGTGCTGCTGGTGTCTCACTTTCTGATGGCGGCAAGTCGAGTGATGACAAGGCTGCAAACAAGCAGAAATACCTCAGCTGGGTCAAGCTGAGAGAGTCTGGAAACAACAATATCCAAGACGTCACGGAGATGGCAAGAGTGCCAGTGCTGCTCCAGACTGACCTCACGAAGAGTCCTCCGTAAGTTGGAAAAGCTCAGACATTGATCGATCACGACTAATATTGCCTCAGATGCCTCACGATCCGGGCTGTGAACCCTTATGCATTGTAAACTTACGACAAGCGATTTCATCGAGTGTCCTGTACCAGATAGTCTTGTCATTACTATGCAACAAAACCTCTCGTATTTCATTCTGGAGAATGGAGGAGAAAAGCAATGGTCTCGGTGCATGGAGAGGAGCATCGGGAAGAGACGAAGAGGAGAAAATAACATCTCTGGTTAGAACAGTTCTATAGACTTTATTTACGAATTTCATATTTTCTATTATATTGAACCCACGCAATCGCGTTCAAAGCTCGCCATCTCATTTTCGGGTGTTTCAGCATGGCCGTGAATCACTGTGCTACAACACAAGTCTGAACAGAATCCTTACGGTACGGCACTCTCCCAAACGGCTAGCCGGCTTTTGAATCCAGGGAGGAGGTGCTCATATGCCTAATGAGGAAGGTCCCGTCACTTCTTATCACGCAATAAAAGATATCCTTCTCGAGGTCTTTCACTGAACCAACAGCATATCTCTTCCCTACTTGTCTACATCTTCTGATCTCGCACTTGCTGTTCTTCAGCATCAGGTGACAGTGGTGATCGCCAACGTGAAATCTGAAGAAACTATACCACAAAAAACCCTTAAGCATTGAATACACCCACCTCATTCACCATGCCAAGACGAGTCTCCGCCGTGAGCGAGGTAACACCCCTCCTCGCCGCTAGCAGCGAAGCACCCACTCTTCAAGCCAACGAAGAGTCCTTCGTCTCCCATGCAGCAGACTCCGAGCCAAATGGTTCCACCACCTCCAACGAAGAAGCCCCCCTCCCCTGGAATCAAATCGTCCTCCTCTGCTACGCCCGCCTCATCGAGCCCATCGCCTTCTTCTCCATCTTCCCCTTCGTCAACCAAATGATCCGCGACACCGGCAACCTCGACGAGCGCGACGTCGGCTTCTACTCCGGCCTCATCGAATCCCTCTTCTCCCTCACGCAAATGCTGCTCATGATCAGCTGGGGCCGCGCCGCTGACCGGTTTGGACGGAAACCTGTCCTGGTGTTTAGTCTGGTGGGCGTCAGTGTCGCGGTTAGTCTGTTTGGGTTTGCGAGGGAGATCTGGCAGATGATTTTGTTTAGATGCCTGGCGGGCGTGTTTGCGGGCACGATTGTCACGATTAGGACGATGATTAGCGAACATAGTACGCCGAGTACGCAGGCGAGAGCGTTTAGCTTCTTTGCGTTTTCGGGGAATTTGGGTTAGTATCTTCTGTTTTGAAGATCGCCATTTGGAGATATGCTAACATCTCAAAGGTATTTTCCTGGGTCCATTGATTGGAGGCTCTCTGGCTACACCGGCAACACAGTATCCGAGGGTGTTTGGCAGTGTTCAGTTCTTCCATGACTATCCCTACGCGTTGTCGACGGTCGTCGTCGGAGCACTCGGCCTCATCTCTGCCGTCATCACCGCATTATTCGTCAAAGAAGTAAGCCATCGCCGACTCGCCGCCCTCCACCTCGCTAACCTCCCCTCCCAGACCCTCAACACCAAAGCCACAACCGCCACCAAACACGCTCCCCTCACTACCATGGAGATCCTCAAATCCCCCGGCGTCGCCATCGTCCTCGCCGTCTACTCCTCCGTCATGCTGGTCGCCCTCGCCAACACAGCCGTCGCCCCAGTTTTCTGGTTCACCTCCCCCACCCTCGGCGGCTTCGGCTTCTCCCCGCTCCAAATCTCCCTCTTCCTCGGCATCGCCGGCCTCGCCCAATCCTTCTGGACCCTCGTCGTCTTCACGCCCCTGCAACTCCGCATCGGCACAGGCGGCGTGCTGCGCCTCACCACTGCCGTTTGGCCCATCCTGTTCGCTCTTAACCCCCTGAGCGTGGAGTTGCTGAAACATGGCAAGACGACGGCGTTTTGGATTGTGAGTCCCGCGTTGATGGTGGTGGGCGCCGGGGTTAGTCAGGCGTTCACGGCGGTGCAGTTGGCGTTGAATGATATCAGTCCGACGCCGGCGGCGCTGGGTACGCTGAATGCGCTGGCGTTGACGCTGGTTAGTGGGATTAGGGCGGTGGCGCCGGCACTGTTTGCGAGTCTGTTTGCCACGGGAGCGAGGACGCAGGCGTTGGGGGGATATATGATTTGGTTGGTTTTGGTGGTCATGACGGTGGGGACGGCGGCGTTGACGTGGTATTTGCCTGCAAAGGCGGAGGGGAGGGTCAAGGCTAAGAGTGGTGAGAGGGGTGGTGAGGGTGGGAGTGGTAATGGGAGTGGCAATGGAGACGCGAATGGGAGCAGGAAGTGATGGGAAGAGGAGAGGTAGAGATGGTAGCTTTTTGTCATGTTGCATTGTACATATTTCCTCGTATTTCATCGACTGCCGAGGGGAGCGAGCAAGCAGGGCCTGTGTGAAGAGTGTTGTTCAACGGGATTGATATCAGCACAGTCCGTGGTGACTGACTGACAGATCTGTCAGTATAGATTCCCACATCAACGAGGCACTAGAATACAAGACTGAGCAGAACCTGTACAGCACGCTCTCTGGTATATTTCTAGACTCTTGTCACTTCTACGACTGTATCGATTATCAATAATACTTCAACAAATCAGCGACGTGCATGTACGTTGGATGTATCTGAAACAGGGGCAAGAACCCCGCACGCGTACTACATTGGCGCCCGTTTCCCCCACATCGAAAACACGCCATTGTCTTTGTTTTGCATACAACAACGCGTCACCCAAGACCTCCACTTCCATCATCTCTATCATCTCCTTCCTGTTGATGCATGTTTCACCTCCGCCTTCTGCTTACGTGCTTCCCGTTGTGGGTCGTGTATGCAAAAACGTGCTAATGCTGCTCTGCGTATTGGCCGCCTTGTCTAGCCGCCCTGGCTAAATAGACTAGCGCAGGGCGGACCGGTGTGACTTGCATGCATGCGGTGGGTAGCGTGTAATACGCGTTTCAGATGAGATGTGATAGTGTGCCTGTATACATATGATGGCTTCCCTGGCTTCCTTTCATGATGCAGTGTCTGCGCCTTGTTTCAGTGTCTTTCACATCTGCCATTTGGGCTTTCGACTCCAACTGTTCACATCGCCTTAACGTTGGGCATCACGATCATTTTTCCTCACCGTAGTCGCTCTTTCAGACCCAGGAAAATAGCACGGCTTGAACACAGAAGTGTAAATTCCAAATCACTCCACTACAAGGACGACTACCTAGCTATATCCACACCAACACTAGCGCCAACATCGCCAGTATTTGCACCAGAGCCAAAGTCGTACCCAGTACCCTCAAGATGCAGCTTATCACCGTCCTCTTCCTCCTCATTGCCTGCGTGGCCGCTATCGTGAGTCCAAGACCACCAACACGCCTAAGCTCATTGGCTTTCACGCTTAGGATTCGAAGCGTACTCAACTGACGTTCATTCGCAGCCACAACCACGTCCTTACTTCCACGCCGACCGTCCCCGTCTACACACCACACGTCCACACCCAGGCCAGAACCACAGTCCGAAAGTTCGCCAATCAACACTATCACCACCACAACCTCAACCTGCTTCCGCAACGCAGACGTCGATGAGCGTGTCTGTCGCGACCACATTCTCTACCTTGATCACGTCAACATCAACAGCAGGAGCAGAATCAGAAACAGAGGCGACTCGTGCGGAAGAACATGCACATCACACACATCCGACAGGCGCGCCGGTGCTGCCATCGCATGGCTGGAATGGAACGATGCATCGGGGACACGGTGAGGGGTGGAATGGGACGGAAGGACATGGGCATGGGCATGGACATCACGATAAGCATGGGAAGGGACGACATGGACATAACACCACGGAAACAGCTGCGTGAGGCAGTGAAGCAATATGATGGCTGCCAATGCTGGTGAATAGGTGCTGGCGGCAACATAAACCTTGCATGCTCCAGCCGGTGATGCTCGAGATGACGATGGTATTATGTGACGACAGAGATGACTGCTTTGTGCTTGGTCTGAGCTTGCAGACGTGCAGAATGGCCTCGGGAGGTCTTGTAGATAACTTTCAGACGCTGGCCGTCAGCTATCATCTTTGCACACCACACAGCACTCCCGTCTTCCAAGTCTCTTCACGCGTCCTTAACGCGAGGTCGATGGAGGGGGTCTACGGCAAGGTGTAAACAGTGCTCGTTAAACACAAGCTTGAGCAGAATCCATCGGATTGCCACTCCACCTGTAGCTTTGGAAACCTTTGGTCTGTGAAAGAAGTTGAAGTACTGAGATAGCCTAAGGTACGGCATCTCTTCCTGGAGGGGTTCTTGGTGTGAAACATCAAGTAGTTCTGGACCAATCGGTTGCTATCATGAGGCTGAGTACATGCATAATGTATACTTTTGGACCCCGCAGCTGATAGCGCAAGCTCTTCGAGGCAGACACGACCTCGCAGAACTGGAATCTTCCTCACATCCAGAATAATGCTCATCCAGATTTGTCTCTCAGCTCTCACCATCACGATTTTACAACGCCAGCGGTAGCTTGGCTCGAACCTTCCGAGTCAGCGTCTGCTGGTAGCCACTAACACTCTCCGGTGTGAGTATACGACAGTCAATCTTAGCATTGACCGAACATGCGTTTGATCTAGTAGTCGCGCCCATATACTCGCCCGTTCTTGCATCTACCAAGCCCCGGGGCCAATTTGGCCCCTGCTGCGAAAGTGCAGTATCGCTTTACACAGTCAGCCTTGCTTAGATAGCCATCGAAGAAGCGTTCCCATCATGGTAGCTCCAGCTTTGGACATAGCTGCGGCTATCATCGGCATCACAGCTTTCAGCCTTGAGTTCTTCAAGACACTGCGCGAGATCCAGGAGAAACATTCTTCTGAGAACAACGTGCAGATCGAATACATCTCAGCGTCGTTGAAGGATGCTAATCTGCAATTGGAAGATGCGCTTGTCTTGGCTGAAAATAGCAGCGGTGCACAGGCTCCTGATCAAACATTGCTCGAGCTTGCAAAGAAATGCTTGGCAGCAGGCGCAGAACTTGACAAAGAGGTTGATCGTCTGAAGCAAAAATCGGCACGCAAGCGTGATGTGTTCTGGGCGACAATCAAGACCATGTGGAGGGAACCAGAGATCCAGAAGCTTTACACGTCGTTCAAGGGACTTCAAGAGACTCTCGACAGTGTCATCTTGACTCGTCTCGCGTATGTGACACGCTACATCGAGATAATGCGCATGCAGGAGATCGAAGCTGATATCTATTGACAGTATTATTGTTCGGGAGCATTCTGCAGAGCTGACTCAGCTGGACCAGCATGTCCAAATCCTTGTCAATGACCTGAAAGCCGGTAATACGACACTTGACAGTCTAGTTCAGACTGTGAGCCTCATCGTCAGAGATATCCGTGACGATGGAGACTCAACGAGAGAACTCATCAGACAGGAGGAAGTCAGGACGCGGGATCAAGTCAAAATGATCCAGCAGCAGCTGGACAAAGAAGCTGCTTCCAAGATTACAGAAGGCCAACGAGAGAGCTTCTTAAGCAGTTTGAGCTATCCTACGATTGAATCGCGTCGTGAAGCTATTCACGATGCACATGAAGGCACGTTCATGTGGATATTCAATACCGTCGTGGATGATGGTAGTGAGACTACCAGTATCTCTGACGATGAGACGGCGTATAGCGAAAGTCTGAATGAGGAGCGTGCTAGCATGACTGCTATTCCACTACTTGAGCGAGAAGTGATGTGTTCGCTCAAAGACTGGTTGCAGACATCGTCGAAGATGGCGAATCATACTCCAGACATCTATTGGGTGAGTGGCAAACCTGGTTCAGGCAAAAGCACGTTGATGAAGTTCCTCGCGCACGAAGACATGAACAACGGTGAAGTCATGGAATTGCTCGAGCAATGGGCGCAGGGCCTGGAAGTACTTACTCCTTCATTCTACTTCTGGAAGCCCGGTACTCCTGAGCAAAAAAGTCTTGCAGGCATGCTCCGTTCACTTATCTTTCAGCTGCTCAGGGCGAATGACAATCTTTCCAAAGGCTTGATTGACCATCTACATAGCAGGAAGAAGCTGAAGCGCACGCCATCGAAGTTCGAATGTCATTGGACAGTGCCAACCCTGGATTTGGCCCTGGACTACCTGCTCAAGGCCACTGAGGGCCAGTTCATGATCTGTTTCTTTATTGATGGCCTCGATGAATTCGAAGACTCGCAATACTCCAAAAATAAGCTGCTTAGGCGCCTTCAAAAGCTTGCTTCCCGGAACCATGTAAAGCTGTGTGTGGCAAGCAGGCCTGAACAAGCCTTCGAGGATGAATACGCAGCTAACATGCACTTGAGGCTGGAAGATCTAACGTACACTAGTATTGTGAGATTCGTTGAGGACAAGCTCAAAGAACATACTCAATGGCATAAACTGGTCCCTGATAGGCTGAGGACCCGCGAACATCTACTACGTGCTGTTGTACAGAAAGCTGAAGGTGTCTTTCTATGGGTGGTGCTCGCAGTACAAGATGTCGAAAGAGGTCTAGACGATCAGAATGACATCGAAACGCTGTTCCAAAGGGTTTCCAGGTTACCCAGTGAGCTGGCTGACCTGTATACCCGTATGCTCTCAGTTATGAGTCAAGAATATCAAGATGACGCAAGAAAGATCTTCCAATGGATGCTTGATCGGCCTAAGGAATACATGCAAGTTATTGACTTGATGTTTCTTTTTTGGCCAGAGGACATGCAATCTGCCTTATTATCTCAGGATAACTCCGTCGATGCTTCGTCACGGCTCTCAGGACCGACTGAGAACTTGAAAGTTATACTTAGAACACGGTGTGTTGGCATGCTTGAAGTGAAACGATCAGTAGGCCAAGGTTTCCAAAATCTCGAAGCTTTCGATTCCGAGATCCGTTTCGTCCACAGAAGCGCATATGACTTTCTACTAGCCAGTGAGACAGGCAAAGCATTTATGATAACAAGGCCGCTACAAATTCAGGACCGCTATATATCCTATGTCAATATGATCCTTGACAATTGCTTCAGAGAGCTGGAAGACCAAGGTTATGCACTAAAGCATCTCTTTGCCAGATTCATACTCATAGCCAGCACTGATGCACAAACAAATGTCATGACATTCTTACACGAAAAACTAGTAGAGCTGAAACTTATAGATCAGTCACACAAGCTCGCCCAGTTACTAAACGACACCCCGAAATCCTGGCACAACGGCTTTGTTGGCCTTACAACCTCTCTTGGTTTTGCTGCCTCGTTTGGACTCGGCGACTATGTAAAGGCCATACTAACCAAAGACTCAAAAGTGGGTCTAGACGCCGAACAATCAACCGATCTTCTATTCTGTGTCATCAGAGGAATGCAAAGGGAGCAACCCGACTCGACGCATTTCGGTTCGTGTATAGTCTCCGGTCATTTCGACCTCATTCACTTATTCCTCAGAAGAGATGCGCGCATAAACGATGCCCTTGACTGGGGTGACAACATACTAAGCATTTGGCAAATGTCCCTAAGCATCATCCGGTTTCTTCTCACCTTAGCGTCATACGGCGTCACTTTCAGTCCACCACAAAAGTACTATCAATGTCTAATCGATCCCAACTTCCCGTCTGTTCTCACGGCGACCATTCGAGCATTTATCGATGCGGGGGCAGATTTGCACGGGTTAGCAAGGTATATTACCGGAGAAGAATCTACGTGGAATATTGACGACCAGATATTGCGACTGAAATGGGAGTATAAATTCTCGCCTCTATTCTGGCTAGAATTTGAAACCCCAGACAATACATCATTAAAAGAAGTCATCAGTATGTTACGCGTCAGTAGGGCGACTAAAGTGAAACGCCTTTCGTCCCTTGTGTTCATGAGTGTACTAAGACTGACTTTCGACTCCGCGACCGATGATGACGACTCTCAGCGCAACCTACTTTCAGAGCTCGCAGAAGTACTACCGGACGATAATCTAGCTGAATGCACTCTATTGACAAGGACGCTATTTGAAAGAGCGTGGACAGCAGCAAGGACCAGAACTATCGACGAAAACCAAGATCTACTTTTTGATGATTCTGACCACGCACTGTGGGAAGAACGAGTTTTCGAGAATTGTGAAGATCCTGCTAGTATTACGCCTGAAGTCAAGAACGACTTATCTAATTATTGGACAGCCTATCGAGATTGGTCCGAAGACGAGGCTTGGAAATTAGCTACACGTTATGAGAAGGCTAAGGAACTAGATAGATTCGATGAGCGTATCAAGAGCCTGGCATGGCGATTACGCACAAGACAAGTTATGCTAGCAATGCGTCGATTTCTCGACGAGAACATAGATAAAACTGCTAGCAACATCGGTGAAACGCTTGTAGATAGGCGTGGTTTCCTCGTTCGTCCTTGGGAGGGATGGCCCAACGATTATCCTTGGGAGCGATAGACCCTCGATCTTCCTTAGGGGTGGCCTAGACTATTCCGCAGAGAAGATTTGGCTCTTAGAGTAGGACTCGGCTCATCAGCCTACGGAATTATCCGAACAACGAACCAGCTCGTATCTATAGTCAGAGGCCAAAATTGCTGCAAACGACTACATCAGAGTCTTTTAATATTACGGTACAGATCAGTTACCTTCCTGCGCCAAACACAGTGAGACATGAATATAATAAGTACTGAAAGATCTAGAATCAGAGTTAGATGAACAAGTATGAACTATAGGGATCCTGGAGGAGTACCGTCAGGGGAGATTCTACTGCTCCATATTATATTCCGATCATTACATACCCAAGCGTTCGTGATGACAATGACGATAATGATAACAACGATGGCATGATGGCATGATGGCATGGAGGCATGGAGGCATGGAGGCATGGAGGCACGGAGGCATGGAGGCATGGAGGCATGGAGGCATGGAGGCATGGAGGCATGGAGGCATGGAGGCATGGAGGCATGATGGCATAAGCACGAAGGCGGAGACGACGACGAGTTGATGCTCGGTGTACTATCTCTCACGGTAACACAAGAGACAGAATGACCTTGGAGCAGGAGAGCTAGACAGTAGTCGTCAGCTATCTACTTACAAACACAAAAGATACTCTTCAAGACCAGACTCTGCCGGTAGTTCTCGACTAGTACTGCAAATAGTTCTCCTAACTCTACTTGCGTCTAGACTGCTCGCATCCAGTCCTCGCTCAACATCGAACAGCCTTCAGCGCCAGCTCCTGCTCTGCTCCTTCAGCTCGGATCTCACAACTGCACCTCTCTTGCGCAACCCTATCAAGGTAGACCGCCTCCCCTTCCATGAATCCAGGGCTATCCAAAGCTAAAGTACCCTCTACCTCTTCCTTCCGCCGCTCGACTTCTTGATCAGCCCCTTTCCGCACCTTGAATTCCACGTCTGGCGTCTTGAGATCCGGGGCGCCAGTTCCCAAGTCGGACTCTGAGTGTACTGGTACTGATCTGATATATTCAAACCACTGATCCTTGACCCGGTGCATTGCACTATAGACAACTCGTACTGATGCACCCTCAAGGCTCTTGTCTTGCCATGTCCTTCCCATATCAGTATACAGCATATTTGCTAGCGCCCTCCAGTCCTTCGCACTGATCAGATTTTGAACACTATTATCACAACATCGGTTTTTCCGCTCGACAAAGCCCGAAATTCTATCGTCCAGCTCCGTTATGCTCATACCGTGGCGCTCAGCTTCTTGTTTCAAGAACTTGTATATAGGAGTGGCCGGGCGTGGACCGTGCTCGTGCCTTTCAATGGACCATTCGACGACTTTCTTACATTCTGCCATGTAGATGTCGAGTGCGTCGGCCCAGGGTCCAACAGAGCCAAGCATCTTGGTGATTGCCTCGTCGTCACTTGATTGGGCTTCTCGATCTGTCTGAAGATCGGCGCAAAGGTAGTCGCCATACTCGCAGAGGGTGAGGATTACAGCAACATCGCGAGATTCAGGCATGTTCATCTTGTATGTGATCATGTCGTTTGCGTGTAGTGGCGGAAGGTGGGAAGTGCTGTGGAGGTCGTCATGTCGAGATTGCTTATTGTTCTAGAGGAGTCAGTAAAAGATTCTTTAAGCTATACTACTACCAGATGATTCGAGAGATCACGCGAGGAGAGCTCGGGTGATTGAAATAGTACCTACGATATGTGAACCAAGGTTTTGTTCTAGCTCTTGTGTTTCTTGTCGAGTCTTCTTCTTCTGCTTTGACCTGAAACAGTTCTTGATGCTGGATCTCGACATTCTTGATTGAACTTGGATGAGTCGCGGCGAAGCGAAGTGTGCTAGAAGATCGGAAGCGGAAAATGTTTGCTTTGTCCTACGAAGTTACAGCGCAGGTGAGCGACATATCAAGAGTCATAACAAAGTCTGAGCGCAACCATGGACAGTATCTTAAATTGTCTATACCATAGCAACAACGTCATACTGATGTCGTGATCGAGACCTCTATCTAATGAAAGATATGCTGGCGTCAACTCCATCTGGCTCTGGAGAGTGCCGTAACTCAAGGTCATCGCTCTCTCTCTAGTTTTCGGTTCAACGCTGTGTATAGTACTAGGAGACAAGTCTATACGGAATCCTTACGGCACTCTCCCTAGAAGACTGTGACCCTCAAGGACCTTTGTCTTGCAAGGTCGTTACTATGCCGGTAAACAGCCGTTCTGCTAGAGTTACCCAGTCTTCACTCTCAATAAGCTCCAGGATACCATCATGGCAGTGCCGGTTCCGCTCTATATATGCGGTAATCTCGTCTGTGAGCTCTTTCCGTTTCATGCCACGAAGCTTGGCATTTGCTGCTGTGAAGTCGTACATCGGCGGCGTTTCGGTGGTCAGTCTTTCCGTGTTCTCTCCTATACCCCATTGAAAAAGCTCCTTGACCTCGTCATCCTATTGCTTGAGTGCAGTATTCCAGCACCCAGTCGAGCCGAGCACTTTGATCATTACCGAATGATCGTTCTCAACTTGAGCTTCTTCCCTGGTTGTGCGAAGGTCGGCGGCAAAGTGGTCGCCGTATGTCTATGAGTGACAGCGCATCAATGACCCAGTCGATACTAGTAGTTTGAGGTGGTGGGTAGGGAGTGCCGTACTAGTTAGCATATCGAACGGCTTCATTATTTCAGGTTAGTCAGTATAGATTCTTTTAGCTATAAGTATACTATTACTAAATAGATGTCTAGAAAAGAGCTAGGGAGTATACCGTTGGGAGTCTACTTAGACTTCTATTACTAACGATAATGCTGCAATATTTGTTTCTTTCTGCGTATAGCGTAAGCTCGTTAAGAAGGTCTATTCTCGATACTCTACGAAGAGTGGCATTTACTGTCAAGGAGTTTATAGATAGGTACATCCGGACGAAGACCTATCTGCTTTATATCGTGCTATGCAAGAGTTTCTCAGATTCTTTATGGTATTGCTTGAGTGCTGAGCTCCAGCATCCGGTAGAAGCCTAGGTTCGAACCATCAGCCGTGTACATGTCTTTCGACCCGAGTAGCCTGGACTTCGTAAAAGATGACAGGCTACCTTTGAATGACAACGGCACTTC
>Ga0268246_10000502_pt1 | contig 16366 bp, 9 predicted proteins | sample AgamicOrSfe_FD_200242 | JGI IMG/M metagenome (GOLD analysis project Ga0268246, IMG submission 200242) | Agave microbial communities from Guanajuato, Mexico - Or.Sf.e (v2) (version 2) | ecosystem: Host-associated > Plants > Phyllosphere > Phylloplane/Leaf | place: Guanajuato, Mexico | collected...
GTTCCTGCTTATGCGTACCCTTACACATACAAGACACAAAGAGAGACCGGTTCCAACATACCCACAAAAAAAAAAAAAAAATTTAAAAAAAAAAAAATTTTTTTTTTAAAAAAAAAAAAAAAAATTTTGTTTTTTTCCCTTTTTTTTTTTTTTCTATTTTCTTTAAGTCTTTCTTTTTTAGCCCGGGCGCCGACTTCAAGGAGTCGGCTTTTATTTTTTTTTTTTAAAAAAAATTTTAAAGCGAAGCCGTTGTTAACACGTTATGATATATTTTTACGCTGTTAGAAGCAAAATCATGAAAATAGGCTTTAATAAGCTTGATCTCTGAATGCATAGTCTTCAGCTATTTGAAATTTAGGTTTTTAATATGGTATTTAACATGAGCCAGAGGAGAAAATCGAATTCTCATTCTTAATGCATGAAATTAACGTTCTAACCAATTGAACTACTCGGGCTATAATTGTTTATGACAACTAAATAAGTCTAAAGATATACCTATAACGCAAAAAAGAAAAAAAACAAATTTAACGCAGGAAAAAAAAAGATAGCTTTTTTTTTGCGGTCTTTTTTTCTAAAGTCTTAGGTTTTTTTTGCTATTGTTTATAACGTCTAATGATATATTAATATTCTGAATTATTTTAGTTTACGGGCGGATACCCTGACTTGAACAGGGAACACACTGTGCCACATACAGTCGTTCTACCGATTGAACTATATCCACCTATTATTTTGCGTAATATAGTACTTAAAACTAATATTATGTTGGAGTGATTCGAACACTCAATAGTAAATACCAAAAATTTATGACTTACCGATTAGTCCACAACATATAGATAAGCATATTTTCTTCTTTTTTTTAGCGTTAACGATTTAACACAAAGAACTTTTCTTTATTAACGGCTAAAAAATAAAATAATATAAGGTAAATCCGACTTGAACGGATAAGATTTTAATATCAAATAGTCCTAAGCTACTCATGTCTACCAATTCCATCACTACCTTTATTAACATTGCTATTTCTATTACTATACTTTATAACGGCTTTTCTTTTTTTCACGGTTTTTAGCGTTTTTGTTGGTTATTTACGAACAAAAAACGTTAAACCGCTAGCAAAAAAAAAAATAACAAAATATAGGGTTTTTGTTATATTAAATTATTGCTCGAGGTAAGATTTGAACTTACAACCTAAACATCTTCAGTGTTCCGCTCTACCGGGTTGAGCTTATCGAGCTTTTTTTTTTATTATAAGAGTATTTTTATATTATAACGAAAAAAAAAAACCGTTTAAACACGCTTATAAAATTATTTGGAGATATTAGGACTCGATCCTAAATCAACGATACGCAAAATCGCAGTTTTACCAGTTAAACTATATCCCCTATGTTTTAACGCATTTATTTTTTTTTTATTAAAAAAAATGCGAGCGAAAAAAAGAGCAATTATTTTTTTTTTTTTATTTTTTTTCTATTTTTCTAAAATTATCTTTGGCGCTAAATTATTATGTATAACCCACTCGGGGATCGAACCCGAGTATGTAACAGTGAAAGTGTTATGTCTTAACCGCTTGACTAGTGGGTCTATTAATGGTATAAATTTAGCTGCATACAGCTAAAGTTAAAAACTATTTATAGCGCAAAAAAAAAGAAAAAAACTCAAAATTTTATAAATGAAGGCGCTACCTTTTTTTTTTCGGTCGCTACCCTCGCATTTATTTTTTTTATAAAAAAAAATATAAGCGTTAAAAATATACAAATATTATCCAAGGAACGACTCGAACGTTCACGACTAATAGTCAAGAAAGCTTAAGTTTCTCCTGTCTACCAATTTCAGCACTCGGATTTAGTTTAATAATACGTTAATTAAGGCCAGAATGATTCGAACACTCATCTGAGCTATCATGAGCAGCTTGCTTTACCAATTAAGCTATAGCCTTTATTTTATTTTTATTAGAAAAGTATTATTAGTGTTTTAGCGGCACAAAAAAAAATATTTTTTTTTTACGCAATTTTTTCTAAACTTTTTTAGTTCTTTTTGCTAGCGTTTTTTTTTTAGTTGTTGAAGAGTATTATTAGTGCTTTATAACGTTTTATTTTTATTCTATAGAATAAAAATAAAAACACTAAAGAAAAAGAAAACGAATAATTAATACGTAAAGATTGCAAATGTTGCAAATGTTGCAAATGTTACGCGGATGAAGGGGTTGCACCTACACCAACTGGACATGAGCCAGTTATGCTACTGTTACAATAACCCGCTTATTTATTATTATAAGAAATTTAACGCGTAGGAAGCATAAAAAACCGTAAAACTAAGGAAAAAAAACCTTTTTTTTTGCACTTCAGCGTTACGTTCTTTATTATGTTCAAAATAAAAAGTTAAAATCTAATAAATACAGCCCAGTATGAGTATCGCACTCATTTATACCGATTACAAAACGGTCGCATTGCTTTTATGCTAACCAGGCTTTGATTTTTTTTTTTCGCGCGCGAAAAAAAACTAAACAAATTAGTATAGTACGATAAGTGTGTAATTTAGTTATTAATAAAATTAGTACTTTATACCTGAAGACATCAAAATCCTTAGAGCTAAAGCCTATAGTGTTTTGTTTTTTTCGTAGTGTTATACTACGTATATCACAGAGTATCTTAAGGTAAGTTTCGTGCCTATATGCATTCAGCACTTATCTTTAACTAACGTAGCTTTCCTGCCGTGCCTATGCTGTCAAATTGCTCTAGTAAAAGCAATAACCAGCTTAATTGATGCATCAAAAAAACTTTTTAGAAAAAAAGATATTTTTTTTTCTTTTTTTTTTGATGTTTCAATCTTAGGGCTATATTGGTACATAAACAACAGGTAAACCAGAGGTTAACATACCCAACTCCTTTCGTACGAAGGGGCTGTCCTTATTTTACTCCAATTTCCTCTAGAAGATAGAAACCATACTGTCTCACGACGTATTTAACCCAGCTCGTGTAGCTCTTTAATCGACGAACAGTCGAACCCTTCATGATTCTTACATTCATGTGGATGAGCTAAGCCGACATCGAGGTGCCAAACTGCGCACTCAATTTGTACTCTCTGGCGCAATTAGCCTGTTATCCCTAGCGTAACTTTTTCAAAAACCCAAGACCTTTCCTTTCTGCATCTTGTGATCATATGCCCCGCTTACGCGACTGAAAGACGTGTAAGTCAAACAGTAAAGCAAGATTAAGCCATTAAACTTTGTGAGTAAATATAATTATCATATTATACCTATTTAAGCTTTTAACCTTAACATAAATATAATATAACTGGAAATCTTACAGATTATTTCTTGTAAGCTTTTATTACATCTATTTTCCATATAGTTAAAATCTTACTTATATATAAAAAAATAAATCCAACTTAATAGAACTATAACTGAATATATTATTGCACAATTTAAACGCCCAATAAACAATAACAAATTAAAATCAAGAATATGATAAACCATGTTTATCATACTCAAGAGTTAGCCTAAGCTAACAAGTTTACCAAAATTAACATTTGGATACACCCAGGTACTTTTTATGGGATCTGTGCCCCGCATAAACTATCTACTAGCAATTGTCCCCTTATTCCTTTTAGGGTAAGCATTATGATTTCTTTTACTTTACTTTCAAATACTTTCACATCAATAAGACAGACAAAGTAAAGGTGTTTCAATTTTATCTAAAATTACCTTATACACTACAACTTGCCCAATCTTATTCAATAACTAGCAACAGTAAAGCTGCATAGGGTCTTCTCGTCTATCTAGAGGTAAACTGTATCTGCACAGTTATTCCAATTTCACTGAGCCAATCATTGAGACAGCTGTTGTATCGTTAAATCATTCATGCAAGACCGCATTTAACGGCCAGGGTATTCCGCTACCTTAGGACCCTCATCGGTAAGGCCGCCATTGATTGGGGTATCCTTCTTAACCTTGAGCATAACCCAAAGAAAAATCCGTTAACCAGCCAACATCGGGCAGAAATCACACTCAATACTTTGATTTATCATCTTACGCAAAGTGCTTTGTTTTAATTAAACAGTCGTACAACACCATTCTATGCCTCCTTTTTTAATCTACCTAACCTGGTAGTAAAATGGCACACCTTATCCCGAAGTTACGGTGTCAATTTGCCGAGTTCCTTAATGATTGTTAGCTCAAACGCCTTCGTATTCTCTACTAGCTTACTTGTGGTAGTTTTTAGGTACGGTTGTTAATTATATCTTTTTCCAGAACATTTTTTACTTACTAAACGCGAAAAAAAAAAGAAAAAAAAACAATTTTTTTTTTTATTTTTTTCTAAACTCTTTATTTTTTTTTGCGCTAGCAAATGTTGTCAGACATAAAAAGTTTTTCTCATCGTTAAATCCTTTGGGTGGTAATAAACTTAGAGGCCGTTACTTGATAAAATTCCATAAGCTTAAGGCGAGGGAAATCCCTTTTCGTTACTCATGCCAGCATTCTCACTTGGGATATTATAAATTAAGCAGTAACCCGCACAATTGTTCTTTCATAACTAGTAGTCACTGCTTAATTGCCCTTTCATAAAGAGTAGTCACCTCACTGTCTGTCACAGAGCCTTGGCTTTCCTAATCACAAAGGGATTCTATAATCTTGTAAAGATTATATCAAAAATCACCCAACGTTCCGCTACCCCATAAATACTTCAATACTCTATAGTATATAGGTATTTATAGACAAGGTTTCGGTATGTTATTTAGATCCGTTAAATTTTCGGTGCTTTTAACAATAATTGTAAACCAGTGCTCTGTTACGAGGTCTTCAAAAAATGGCCGCTTCTAAGCCTATTTCCTGGTTGGATTTGAAAAATACTTCCTTATTTTCACTTAATAACAATTTTGGAACCTTAACTCTTGTTCTGGGCTGTTTCCCTTTAGACATACAACCTTATCGTACTATGTCTGATTATTCAATATTTAAAATAAATTTATTTTTTTTTTTTGTTTTTATTTTCCATCATAACCCTTCCGAGATCTAATCCTCACTGATAAAGTCTTCACGACCCCCCAAAATGTGCAAACGTATTAAAACATGTTGACATAATAAGAATAAGTTCTTATTATGTACTCTAGAACATGCATAACACTATTCGCTTGAGATCACCGTTCTGTACCTGCTATGATGTAAATTGAATTACCTACTTATATAGGTTTCGCGGAAAACCAGCTATCCTAGTCAGTTTTGTCTTTCACTAACTTACCACAATTCATTGGATACCTTTACAACGGTAACCCATTCGGGCTTTTATAACCCTGATCATGGTAAGATCACTAGGCTTCGGGTCTAATGTTAGATACTAATTCATTATTTAATAATCGGTTTATCTAGGTATCATTTCCATTTCCTTCTACTTTGTACTTTCTTCTCGCATCTAACATTAACTTGCTGACCCATTATGCAAAAGGTACGCTCTCATCATATATTTAAATATTACTTGAGCTGCTTATAAAACCACTATTTCAAAAGTTCCTTCACAGTACTTTTTCGCTATCGCTTATATATCATATTTAGTCTTAGAGGAAGGTTCCCCTGTTTTCAAACAGACTTTAATCCATTTTACTTTTAGACTATTTACCATAAAAATCCACTTTTATGATAAATCTCGTTTGATTTTTATTCCTGAAGCTAATAAGATATTTCACTTTACTTCGTTTTATTACAGAATTTCTTCAAAGGCTTAATCGATTTTACAATTATAAAACTGCCTTTTGATATATAGCTTTTCATCCGTAGTGGTTTCTTTATATACTTATCAATAAACACATAACATAAATGTTATGCATCTATTGAAATTTTACATTACATATCTAATACTATACTAATCATATTTATTGTCTGTTAAGTAAGAATATAATCATTTTCTTACTAATCATTTAAGCAATAGTTTCGGGTTATTATGATTCGAACATAACTATTCCTCAACCCAAATGAGGCGCCTAACCAACCCGGCTCTAACCCGTTTAATTTAACGAAAAAAAAAAAAACCGTGTTTTAACGTTTTTTCTTGCGCTATTAACGTAAGAAAAACGCTGCTTTTGTTTTTATTCAGTGCTTATGCTATTTTAATTTTTAAACCAAACCAGTATATTTCAGAGAATATCCGATTCGAACGGATGTGATGTTTAAAATCAAATAAGTCTCAAGCTTATCGCTATAAACCGCTCAGCCAATTCTCTTTTTTTTTTATTAATTAGTAGTTTTAACGCAAAAAAAACCAGAGTTTATTAACCCTGCGCTTTTATTTTTTTTCTTAAAAAAAATAAATGCGTGATTTTCAGGATTGTTAGTAACTAATAATAATTAATAAATACAAGAATAAAGAAAAAAAAACCGTAGCGAGCACTTTTTTTTATTAGTCATCGTTTGAACCTAAATCTCAACCACTCTCTTGCGATTTTTCTGTTGTATTACCTTGTTCCTCTCTGATAAAAGCATCCAGAAGTTTTCTTTCCAATTTTTTAGCTTTAACAAAATCATTATCGCTCTCACGACTATCTGATGAGTAGTCAGGAGTAAGACGACCAGAATCTGTTTCTATTAATTCACGCTCCCTACCCATAACATAGTGAGATGCGGCTACTATATCACTATCATCATCTTTGCTAGCAATATTGTGAGATAGCATGTTTAAATCACTATCATTATCCGAATCCTGTGCAGATAGTCCGGTTTTGGGTTTTTTACTTGAATGTTCATCACTATCATCTATTACGATCGGTCTTTTACCTTTAGCTTTTTCACTTAAATGCTCTTCTCCATCATCTATTACGATCGGCCTTTTACCTTTAGCTTTTTCACTTAAAACCTTAACAGATTTTACACTATTATCAGTTTCTGAGTCAGTATCTGAATCCAAGTGATGAGTTTTAATAGTAAAGCCCAATAATATTATAAATGATAAATTGAGCAAAAAATTAAAAGCAGGTATAACAGAATTTAACACAAAAAAATGGTGATACTTATTAGGCATAATTAAATTCTCCTTGCTTCGAAGTTGATGTTTCTTCGAAAGAAAGTTCAACTAAACTATTTTCTAATAAACTAATTAACGGTACAATTATTAAGAAATGTGAAAAGTATAGAACGGTACTTATTTGTCCAAATTCTATGTATGGAGACTCAACGTGTTTTGCACCTAATTGCATTAATATTAAGAAATTAGCTATAAATACATAGAAAGCTATTTTACTTAAAGGTCTGAATTGTATACCTCTACTTCTACTTAAATCAGTAAATGGCATTGCTAATAATATTAATATAGCTGAGAACATGGCTATAACACCTAATAATTTATTAGGTATTGATCTTAATATAGCGTAGAATGGTAATAAGTATCATTCAGGCACTATAGCAGGAGGTGTTTGCATTGGGTTAGCCATAACATAGTTTTCACTATCTCCTAATACGTTAGGGAAGAAGAATACAAATATTGACAATACTATTATAAATAAGAATATTGTTATTAAATCTTTAAATATAAAGTATGGTGCAAACGCTAATCTATCGTAGTTACCTGAAACACCTAAAGGGTTTCCTGATCCTGCACTATCGTGTAATGCTATTAAGTGCATTAATGCTAATGCTGCTAATACGAATGGTAATACAAAGTGTAATGCAAAGAATCTGTTTAATGTTGCATTGTTTACACTGAATCCACCTCAGATAAACTCTACAATATCTTGTCCTACTCATGGTATAGCACTCATTAGGTTAGTAATCACAGTTGCACCTCACAATGACATTTGTCCATAAGGTAAAACATACAAACTTACTTATATATATATAATAAGCTAGAATAACTTTAAATTCGTATATTCTATTAATAATATTTAATCTATTATTAAAAGTTTCGACTGTGCATTAAGCAACATTTCAGTTACCCATCAGTGACCCAGTCTGTCGCGATCATTTGAATAACCGACGATCTTGTCCATAACAGATTTTAATCGTTTTCACTGACATCGCCAAAGAAAGAGAAAAAAATTACTTTATTTTTTCGTTATAATTTCTTCAATAACCCTGTCAGGTTATTCCACTTTAACACTATTTTCTTTCAAAAGTTACATAGTGATATTTACTCATGGGACTATATCCTAAATATATATTATTTATATTTCACAATTAAACGTCTTTTCAACCTTTTACTATCTGAAGCTAAAGCTCTACGTATAGTTTTTTCGTCACAATTAACCGCAATAGAACTATCTTTAATACTATTATATTCTCCATATACAGTACCATCTTTATTTAATAAAACAATAGACTTATAATTTTTTTTCATATTAGCCATAGCTTGTTCACTAAAAATACGTGGAGTTCTAAGTAAAGCTTTTTCTCTCATTTTAGCTTTAGTAAATTCTGATAAAGATTTACCTCTATTTAAGTTACCTATAGCTATACGACGTTCTTCACTGTAGGCAGTTTTCATTTTAATTCTATCTATTTCAGTATGTTTAGTGTTTTTTTTTATTAATTTCTTTATAAGAAATTAATAAAAAAAAACTCCCCAAAACTAGAACCTGCTTCAGTTAGTATGTTATAATTAGGTAGTAACAATTTTAAATAAAAATCTTCTAAATCTAGTAGTGTTTTGTTATTATCTTTGGTTACTACTTCAGGAAATATTTCTAATAACATAAAAGCAAAATTTTCTATTTTATATTTTCTTACTGCTAATTTAACTATTTTACTACCAGTTAAATTAATAAGATGTTTATAAAAACGGTTGTACAATTTATCTGTACTACCTGAACCTATATAATAGTCTCCTGTTACTTTATTTAATATAAGATATACGCCACTAATGTTAGCTGTAGCTATCTTTATTTTATCTTTTGTTACTTGAGTATTTAAATTCTCATATATAAATACAGGGTTTAAATTTTTGTCTTTTATAAAATTATTTACTACTAGTGATCTATTAGATTTAAATGTACTGTTAGAAGTGCTATAACATCTTTTACAAGTTGTGTTTGCAGTTAATTCACGACGTTTACTATGTGATGTATTGTTATATCCATACTTAGGACATTTTGGGCTATTGTCGTAACCCAAGAAAGCTGTCTAAATTTCGGATAATTATTATTCTAATATCTTAATAATGTCCCCTGTACTTCATCGATACATTAGTCCCCAAGATGTGCTAAATCTCTTTATAATGTATTTCATTTAAAGCCTTGTGTATAACAAGCTACAAAAAAAGATCTTTTATTTTTTCGTTTGTTATAGAAATTTCCGACTGTACATTAGATATCATTCCAGATATCCACCGGTGACCCAGTCTGTAGCGATTCTGTATTGAACCGACGGTCTTTACTCAGATATTAAGTATTTAACCGTTTTCACCAGCATAGCCAAATAACTAAAAGTTATCCTATAGCCCTGTCAGGCTATACTATCTCATAGTAACTTAACGGCGCAAAAAAAGAAAAAAAAAGTGGTTTATTTTTTTTTTTTCTGTAAGAAAAAAAAAATCAGCAAAGCGCACTTTTTTCTAAATATTTTTTTTTTGACCCGGTTACTAGTATATTTCTAAATACATATTACATATACTTTTGTTAGAAACGGACTTTGATTTTTAATTTCATATTAAATGTAGCCAATAAATTTATATTTCATTTCATCTATTATATAAGGTTTAACTATTGCAACTAAATCAGTCATGCTTTCTTTTCAAATACTTATTCTTCATTGATCTGTAAATCCTGTTTTTACAACAGTACATTTAAGATTATATTTATCTTTTAAAATATCGCATAAAAAAACACATTGTTTATAAGTAAAACTATTAGTTGCAATGTTTATACCTTGTTTTGCTTGTCTAGAACCATCTTGCATTATTCAATGAGCTAAACCTATAGGTGTTATATACTCTCCTATTCAGTCAGGTATAATTTTTGTCTTTTTTCCGTTCACGTCTATATAAAAAGATTGATAAATTCACATTAATGAAGTAAAAGTATATAGAGTTAATCTGTAATTAAATCTTTCTTCTGACTCTCTTGCAATATCTTTGTCATATTTTTTTACAAGGTGAGGAGTGATGTTAGAACAATAACCTAATTTATAAAAATATAAGGTAAGACTATGAATATAAGCAGTATTATTAATTCCTTGCTCAATACTAAACCTTACACTTGGTGATGTTTGACCCTTAATTTGGTCTGCTCACCAGTCTCCAAGCATACCGCATATAATTATAGATAAAACCTCCTTATTATGTGGACCTATTCTATATAACGCTTTTGTTCTAGATTTGCTGAAATAAGATGATGAATTTTCTTGCATACATTTATTATGAGTAATTAACATTCAATTTGGCCACTTATCTTTAGCCATCATTAATATAAAGATTACAGTACCAATTGTTCAAACTAAAGTTCTTGGTGCTCTGTATGATCCGTAGTATAATCCTCTTCCAATGTGTAAGTATACTATGAAGAAAAATGCTGAAGCTGTGTTTGAATGTAAATAACGTATTAATCATCCATTATTTACATCACGCATTATGTGCTCTACAGAATTAAATGCTTCTAGTACACTTGGGTTATAGTGCATAGCTAAAGTTACACCAGTAACTATTTGTATAACTAAACAAAACGCCAATAATGAACCAAAGTTTCATAAATAACTCAGGTTTGAAGGTTGAGGTGAATCGATTACATAACCATTTGCTAAACTTGCCAGGGGATGACTTTTTAAAATTCTCATATATTTTTTTTTTATTGATTTACTCTCTTAATAGAGGTTTTTATTATTGTAATTATAAGTTTGTGTGTAGAATAAAAAAATTTTATTATTCATAACACGCAAAAAAAAACTATTGCTGATTAATTCCTAGTCTATTAAGATGTTTATTGAAAGGTTTAATTTTTTATTAGGTAGTTTTTTACTAAAAAACATTAAATAATAAACAAGGTAACAAATAAACGGTTAGAAATTTTAGTAAAATAATCTAATGTTAAATAACATTAACATAATGTTAAATTATACTATTTCTTTGGCAAGGTTGGGTCGCCAAAAGGTCTATCTTAAGAACAACCTAAGTTAAATTACTATTCTACATCTTCTGAACTAGTTGAATCCTCAGAAGAAAAATCATCTGAACTAGTTGAATTCTCAGAAGGAGAGTCTTCAAATCCATGTTTTGCTTGCTGAGGGCAATTATATTCAGACTCTGGCAAGCAATCCTCACCTACTGTGTGATGTCAATGCCCCTCACAGTCAAAGTGTGTACAGACGAATTGCTGATCGTCTGTTATCTCACCACTACAATAGTTACAACGATAACTATGGTCTAGATCTTCGGAAGATACTAATATAAAATGGTGATCACCCTCCTCAAAAGAACTTCCAGAATCGTATGGGTTGTTTGGACTATTTGAGTTATCTGAATTATTACTAGATTCCCCATTCTCATTTTGTTCACCATTTTCTTCACCGTTTTCCATTAACAAAGTAAAATCGTATTCACAAATTCCATTTAAACAATTTAACATGGAATCATCACTAAAAGGGTCCAATAATAATACCAATTCAATTGATTTTGAATTAGCAAACTCAAATAATGATATTATTAATAGTGTTAATTTTATAAAACCAACTAATATAAGTATATTAAGGTCCTTATTATATGCACTCTTAATACAAAACTGTATTATTCCTACTTCTAATTTACTACCAGATAACTTTCTACCAATATGTAAGTATACTATGAAGAAAAATGCTGAAGCTGTGTTTGAATGTAAGTAACGTATTAATCATCCATTATTTACATCACGCATTATGTGCTCTACAGAATTAAATGCTTCTAATATACTTGGGTTATAGTGCATAGCTAATGTTACACCAGTAACTATTTGTATAACTAAACAAAACGCCAATAATGAACCAAAATTTAACCAATAACTTAGGTTTGATGGTTGAGGTGAATCGATTACATAACCATTTGCTAAACTTGCCAGGGGATGACTTTTTAAAATTCTCATATATTTTTTTTTTTATTGATTTACTCTCTTAATAGAGGTTTTTATTGTTGTAATTATAAGTTTGTATGTAGAATAATAAAATTTTATTATTCATAACACGCAAACGCATACTATTGCTGATTAATACCTAGTCAATTGAGATGTAAATTGAAAAATTTAATTTTTTTTATTAGTTAGTTATTTACTATTTAAGATTAAATAATAAATAACGTAACTGATAAACCGTTAGAAATTTGGGCTATTATGTTAAATAACATTAACATAATGTTAAATTATTCTATTTCTTTTTGATATTTGGGTCAAAAGGTTTATTTGATCAAGAAGCTATATCAAGTTTTGGTTCTTGTCTCGCTTCCATATAACAAGGGTGCAGTGTTGAACAAGCCATATGATAATGTGAATGACAATTTAAGCATCTATAATGATCAAACCGAAGACCTGATTCCGTATTACGTCGACAATGTCCACATTCTTGGTTTTGTTCTAGACAGGCAATAAGATGATGTTTTCTATTCTTTGACCTATTAGGTAACCCGGGTCTTAAGGGGGATAAGTTTAGGTTTCCCCAATTAACATCAGGCAGTTTATCCATAAATAATTTACAAACAAAAGCTGACAATATTATTAATAATAATATTGCTGTTATTACTAATATTAATCATACCGTAAAATTATCTCACATTAATATAGACTCTAACATATTACTGTTCTTGTTATCAAACGATACCGGAAGAATAACTGACATTGATTTAAACTTTGACATTAATTTAAACTCTGACATATTACTGTTCTTGTAATCAACTAAGAAATTTTTCAAGGGATACAGATTCTATTACTATAGGCATAGAACTGTGTAATATACCACATATTTCTGAACATTGACCAAAGAATGATCCTTGTCTATTGATAAGTACAGATATTTGATTTAATCTACCAGGGTAAGCATCACATTTTACACCTAAAGATGGAGAGGCGAAAGAGTGTATAACATCACCACTAGATATAATAAATCTAACATGTGTTAATTCTGGAAGTATAACTCTGTTATCTACTTCTAGCATTCTAAGTGCTCCGTCTTCTAAATCAGATTCTGGTACTAAGTATGAATCAAATTCTAATTCTTCATCATCCTCATTTAAGAAATCAGGATATTGGTAACTTCAATATCATTGGTGTCCTTCTACGAATACAGTTAATGATGGATCAGTTACTTCATCCATTAAGTATAATAATTTGAATGAAGGAAATGCTATAAGTATTAATATTAAAGCTGGTGTTATAGTTCAGATTAATTCTATAAGTGTACCGTGGTTTAAGTATTTGTTACTTATAGGTGATTTAGTGTTAACGTAATTTCTTATTACTGATAGTATTATTCAACCTACACCGAATAATATAATTACAAGATAAAACATAATGTTATCGTGCAATTCTACAAGTGCCTCCATTTGAGGACTAGCGCTATCTTGGAAATATACACCTCATGCTCTAGGTGCGTCACAATAGCTGATTAAATTATTAAAAAAAAACATTTTATATAATATTATATCTTTCGTAATATGTTGTAAACTTCCTAATACAATAACAAAGTTTACGTAAAAAACAATGTTAGACGGTGAAACCGCTAAATTGTACGAAAGCTAATCAACGATTTTAAAGTAATCTCTAAGAAAATCTGTGAAAATTAAATCTAAAGTTCCAATGTCTTTAGCATTGGATGATAGAAATCATCTTTCTAATCAAAGAGAGATACCTGGCCTCCGTACAGTCTCATCCATAAATGTGCAAACCAAAATGAAAAATATAGCAATTTCTATTACAATACTAATGACAAAATATTAATATAGCAATTTTCTATTACTATACTAAAGACGAATAATTATATAAAATTTAACGCTATACACTTAGAGAGAGTTACATGATTACCTGTTATAATTTTTATTATTTATTATTCTCACGCTTTTATTTTTTTTTTATAATAATAAAAAAAAAAATAAATGCTCGCTCCGCGCTAAAAATAATAAACACTTTATTTTCTTTAGTAAAGAAAATAAAAGATTATACAGTGAGCGACTACTGTAAGCGATATAATGTAAAAATAATAAGAAATAAAATAAACGGTACGGAACTACTGGCAAATAATGTTTATCCTAGAAAAGTAAAAAACGCATTTATTTTTTTTTTTTTAGCGTTTTTTTTTGTTTTTTAATAACGAACAAAAAAAAAATAAAAGCGCTAAAAAATGATGTTATGAGTTAACACAGATAGCTTAGTCATTTGAATCGTCCCCGCTTAAACCTCTTGCAATAGCAGAGAAACATTCTAACCAGAAAACAGAACGTTGAGTATCCTTATTATCTGATTTATTGTGTTCATTGTTATCATTGTTTGATTCAGATTTTTCAGTTTCTTGGGTTGATTCAGAATTTTCTCTGAATAAATCACTTAAAACTGAATCTTCTCCATCTGACAAGTGATCAGATCAATCAGTTTCTTGGATTTCTGTTTTATTTTGTTCATTGTTATGTTTACTTGTTTCACTATTATCTGCTTCAGTTTTTCTTCTTTTGTTTTGACCACTTGATTCAGAATCATCTGATTCTCGTTTTCTTTTCTTAGTTTCAGATCCCCCTGGTCCCATGTTATCAGAATCTGAATTTGAAGATGAATCTGAAGAATCAGATGAATCTTGATTATTGTCTTGATTATTTACTAAATTTTTTATTTCTTCTTGCAAATTTTTTATTTCTTTTTCTATTTTATCTATATCTTTACTAATGTCTTTAAAATTTTTTATACACTCATTGTGTTGTTCTGATACTTGTTTGGATGTACGTGATAATTCTCTAACATCGTATTTTAACTCGGTTAAATTATACGTAGCATGCGCATTTGTATGAAAACCTCGTGAACTTGGTAATATTTCTGAAATGTCTTCAGTAAGCTGTCTGAAAATTACAACTTTTGCATTTCTGTATCATAAATTTTTAGTTTCACGATCCATTTCGTCTTCCTTTTCTTTAAAATAATTCATTTTACTATCGAATCTCTGGTCATCAAGAGTGTAAGAATTATACCAAGCATTTATTTGATAAGCTCGTTCTGGTTCTAAAAAAGGCGAAGCCTGTTCAACTATTGAAATAAGCTTACTCTTGTTAATATACATATCATTATGAATATCTTGTTCTCTAATTTTTAAATTATCCATATCATCAAATATTGTATCTAATATTTTTTCTAAATCATTATGTTTAGATTGTAACTCTTGCATCAATTGAATTTTCTGTTCATAATTGCTCATTCTTGTAATAAAAAATAATCATGACTTTTGTACTGAATTAATTAAACTTACCGTATACGTCGAAAAAAAAGAAATTGTAATTAGTGTTAAAAACTAAAATTAGTTTCTTTGAGAAAAATAACTTAAAGGTTTTTTTTTCTTTTTGCCGTTAATAGTAGTGTACATATATAGCATACATAATAATATGTGTGCTCTATATGCTAATTATCCATATCAAAAATGAATCTATTGTAAATATATTCTGGTATATTATAAAGTAAAAGCAATACTAAGAGTAAATTATAACTTTTAGAGATGACTTATGATTTTATAACGCGGTGCGAGCTTTTATTTTTTTTTTATAATAAAAAAAAAAAAATAAATGCGAGCTTTTATTTTTTTTTAGCGCTAAAAATTGTGGGGTCTAAAAAGCTTGTCACATTGTCGGCGAAAAACATACACCACCGTTTTTTTCGGATTTACATCAAAGTTAGAAAAACAAAGCTTTGTTATCTAACTTTCGCACCAGATGAAAATCTAAACTAACTATAACGATCAAACTCTTTTGATTAAAAAAATAAGTTCTTTGCCCCCACCGACAAATTGCATAAAATTTAAACAAATAATTTGAAAGAGGGAAAAAAAAAAGATATCTTTTTTTTTCCTGCGTCCTTCTGATTTAAATTAAATAAAGATCCGTTTTCTAGTAGACGTTATTTAAGAAATAAAAAAAAAACCCAAGAAATTAGTTGATAGTAATCACAATTACTATACTAATAGTAAAAAATTAATATAACAATTATGATTACTATGCTATTAATAAACAATAGCTATAACTATACACATGGTTAACAATTAATATAGCAAATACTATTACTATTCACATGGTGAACAATTAATTATATAAGGTTTAACGCTAAACACTTATAGATTTAACGCAAAAAAAAAAAGAAAAAAAAATTTTTTTTCTTTTTTTCTAAAACAGTGGATTAGCGTTTTTTTATTAGCGTTTTTTTTTTGTTCGTTAATAACGAACAAAAAAACGTTAAAAACGTTTAAAGCGCT
>Ga0268246_10000505_pt1:7500-12500 | contig 16342 bp, 20 predicted proteins | sample AgamicOrSfe_FD_200242 | JGI IMG/M metagenome (GOLD analysis project Ga0268246, IMG submission 200242) | Agave microbial communities from Guanajuato, Mexico - Or.Sf.e (v2) (version 2) | ecosystem: Host-associated > Plants > Phyllosphere > Phylloplane/Leaf | place: Guanajuato, Mexico...
TAATAGCCTTATAACTTTTCTAGCTCTGCCCCCAGTAGACCTCTTTTTGCATAACTTTCATACTGGGGTTTTTTGAAGTTGTAGATTTTTCCAAATAAAACCAAAGGTACCATTGGATAGCTTAGGATGTGAAATTACTAAAAAATATTTTTTTCGAATTTTTCCGACACCCGAGCTATTTTTTATGATTTTTTAAAGTCGAAAAATGAAAAAATTCCCAAAAATCGGAAAAAAATCAGAAAAATTCGGGACAAAGCTTGTAAATTCCCTAAAAATAGTGGGGAAGGGGTGGGCAAAAATTTGGACCGAAAGCACGACAAAATCTCGGGGATGTTGGGCCGGGACATCGTTTTGCCCCGGGCGCGTCTTCGGGGCCGTGGGGGGCCCACCCGGGGCCGTTTCTGGATCCAAGGGTGGCCCCCAAGGACCTAACCCAACCCCAGGAGGGGTCCCATGCCCCATAGCATGGCTATCTCCGACGTCGCCCGGGATGCCCCGACCTTGTCCATGGCATGCCACGCCTTGTCTTTGCCTTGCCATGTCTTGGGCATGCCTTGTCCTTGCCTTGCCATGTCTTGGGCACGCCTTGGCTTGCCTTGCCCTTGGCATGCCATGCCAACCTCTGTTCCTTGCCATGCCATGCCACGCTTTGGCCTTGCCATGCCATGGCCCGACCTTGTCCTTGGCATGCCACGCCTTGTCTTTGCCTTGCCATGTCTTGGGCATGCCTTGTCCTTGCGTTGCCATGTCTTGGGCATGCCTTGGCTTGCCTCGCCCTTGGCATGCCATGCCATGCTTTGTCCTTGCCATGCCATGCCACGCTTTGGCCTTGCCATGCCATGGCCCGACCTTGTCCTTGGCATGCCTTGTCTTTGCCTTGCCATGTCTTGGGCATGCCTTGCCTTGCCCTTGCCCTTGGCATGCCATGCCATGCCATGCTTTGGCCTTGCCTTGCCATGGCCCGACCTTATCCTCGGCGTGCCACGCCTTGGCCTTGCCTTGCCCTTGCCATGCCATGCTTTGTCCTTGCCATGCCATGCCTTGTCCGGGCCGTGCCATGTGAGGCATGTCCTTGACTGTCGTCCGAACCTTCCTTCGCCCAGTCCGCCCAAGGTCCGCTCAAGTCCGTCAAGTCCGTCAAGTCCGCCCCCGCGCCCCTGTGCCCTGTGCCCTGTCAAAGATTATAATGCGCGCGAGGGGGGCACGGGCGTGGGGCGGGCAGTCACCCACCATCGTTCATCATGCTCGGGTCTCGGTCAGGGCACTGTCTCAATCACCATCCCTATAAAGAGTCTTAAGAGGTTTGGTGGGTGTGCCCCCAGTGCACATCAACCCTGCATAACTTTCATACTCCAGCCCGCTAACCTCTGTTCCCCATAAAGAGTCTTAAGAGGTTTGGTGGGTGTGCCCCCACTGCACCTCTTTTCGCATAACTTTCATACTGGGCCACGACGGCGTTCACACCGCTAACCTCTGTTCCCCGTAAAGAGTCTTAAGAGGTCTGGTGGGTGTGCCCCCAGCGCACCTCTTTTCGCATAACTTGCATACTGGCCCACGACGGCGTCCACACCGCTAACCTCTGTTCCCCATAAAGAGTCTTAAGAGGTTTGGTGGGTGTGCCCCCAGTGCACCTCCTTTTGCATAACTTTCATACTGGGCCACGAAGGCGTCAAGCCCGCTAACCTCTGTTCCCTATAAAGAGTCTTAAGAGGTTTGGTGGGTGTGCCCCCAGTGGACCTCTTTTTGCATAACTTTCATACTCCACGCCGCTAACCTCTCTCCTTGCCTTGCCCTTGGCATGCCATGCCATGCCATGCCTTGTCCTTGCCTTGGCATGCCATGGCCTTGCCTAGCCATGCCATGCCTTGTCCTTGCCATGCCTTGGCATGCCATGGCCTTGCCTTGCCATGCCATGCCTTGTCCTTGCCTTGTCCTTGGCATGCCAAGCCAAGCCATGCCTTGTCCTTGGCATGCCATGCCACGCCTTGTCCTTGCCTTGGCATGCCATGGCCTTGCCTAGCCATGCCATGCCTTGTCCTTGCCTTGCCCTTGGCATGCCTTGCCATGCCATGCCTTGTCCTTGCCTTGCCCATGGCATGCCTTGCCTTGCCATGCCATGCCTTGTCCTTGCCTTGGCATGCCATGGCCTTGCCTCGCCATGCCATGCCTTGTCCTTGCCTTGCCCTTGGCATGCCTTGCCGTGCCATGCCTTGGCATGCCATGGCCTTGCCTTGCCATGCCATGCCTTGTCCTTGCCTTGTCCTTGGCATGCCAAGCCAAGCCATGCCTTGTCCTTGCCTTGGCATGCCATGGCCTTGCCTAGCCATGCCATGCCTTGCCCTTGGCATGCCTTGGCGTGCCATGGCCTTGCCTTGCCATGCCATGCCTTGTCCTTGGCATGCCAAGCCAAGCCATGCCTTGTCCTTGGCATGCCATGCCACGCCTTGTCCTTGCCTTGGCATGCCATGGCCTTGCCTAGCCATGCCATGCCTTGTCCTTGCCTTGCCCTTGGCATGCCTTGCCATGCCATGCCTTGTCCTTGCCTTGCCCATGGCATGCCTTGCCATGCCATGCCATGCCTTGTCCTTGCCTTGGCATGCCATGGCCTTGCCTAGCCATGCCATGCCTTGTCCTTGCCTTGCCCTTGGCATGCCTTGCCGTGCCATGCCATGGCCTTGCCTTGCCATGCCATGCCTTGTCCTTGCCTTGTCCTTGGCATGCCAAGCCAAGCCATGCCTTGTCCTTGGCATGCCATGCCACGCCTTGTCCTTGCCTTGGCATGCCATGGCCTTGCCTAGCCATGCCATGCCTTGTCCTTGCCTTGCCCTTGGCATGCCTTGCCATGCCATGCCTTGTCCTTGCCTTGCCCATGGCATGCCTTGCCATGCCATGCCATGCCTTGTCCTTGCCTTGGCATGCCATGGCCTTGCCTAGCCATGCCATGCCTTGTCCTTCCCTTGGCATGCCATGCCATGCCTTGTCCTTGTGGTGCCCTTGGCATGCCTTGCCATGCCACGCCTTGTCCTTGCCTTGGCATGCCATGGCCTTGCCTAGCCATGCCATGCCTTGTCCTTACCATGCCATGCCATGCCTTGTCCTTGCCTTGCCCTTGGCATGCCTTGCCGTGCCATGCCTTGGCATGCCATGGCCTTGCCTTGCCCTGCCATGCCTTGTCCTTGCCTTGGCATGCCATGGCCTTGCCTAGCCATGCCATGCCTTGTCCTTGGCATGCCAAGCCAAGCCATGCCTTGTCCTTGCCTTGTCCTTGGCATGCCATGCCATGCCTTGTCCTTGTCGTGCCCTTGGCATGCCTCTCCATGCCATGCCTTGTCCTTTCCTTGGCATGCCATGGCCTTGCCTAGCCATGCCATGCCTTGTCCTTGCCTTGCCTTGCCATGCCATGCCTTGTCCTTGCCTTGGCGCGCCACGGCCTTGCCTAGCCATGCCATGACTTGTCCTTGCCTTGGCATGCCATGCCCTTGCCTAGCCATGCCATGCCTTGTCCTTGCCTTGCCATGCCATGCCTTGTCCTTGCCTTGGCATGCCATGTCCTTGCCTCGGCATGCCATGGCCATGCCTGGCCAGGCCATGCCTGGTCCTTGTCGTGCCCTTGGCATGCCTTGCCATGCCATGCCTTGTCCTCGCCTTGGCATGCCATGGCCTTGCCTAGCCATGCCATGCCTTGTCCTTGGCATGCCCTTGCCATGCCATGCCTTGGCGTGCCATGGCCTTGCCTAGCCATGCCATGCCTTGTCCTTGCCTTGGCCTGCCATGCCCTTGCCCAGCCATGCCATGCCTTGCCCTTGGCATGCCATGCCTTGTCCTTGCCTTGGCATGCCATGGCCTTGCCTAGCCAAGCCATGCCTTGTCCGTGGCATGCCAAGCCAAGCCATGCCTTGTCCTTGGCATGCCATGCCACGCCTTGTCCTTGCCTTGGCATGCCATGGCCTTGCCTAGCCATGCCATGCCTTGTCCTTGCCTTACCCTTGGCATGCCTTGCCATGCCATGCCTTGTCCTTGCCTTGCCCATGGCATGCCTTGCCATGCCATGCCATGCCTTGTCCTTGCCTTGGCATGCCTTGGCCTTGCTTGGCCATGCCATGCCATGGCCTTGCCTAGCCATGCCATGCCTTGTCCTTGGCATGCCATGCCATGCCTTGTCCTTCCCTTGGCATGCCATCGCCTTGCCTAGCCATGCCATGCCTTGTCCTTGGCATGCCATGCCATGCCATGCCTTGTCCTTGCCTTGCCCATGGCTTGCCTTGCCATGCCATGCCTTGTCCTAGCCTTGCCCATGGCATGCCTTGCCATGCCATGCCTTGTCCTTGCCTTGTCATGCCGTGACCTTACCTTGCCTTGCCATGCCATGGCCTGTCTTTGGCATGCCAAGCCATGCCTTGTCCTCGCCTTGTCCTTGGCATGCCATGCCATGCCTTGTCCTTGTGGTACCCTTGGCATGCCTTGCCATGCCACGCCTTGTCCTTGCCTTGGCATGCCATGGCCTTGCCTAGCCATGCCATGCCTTGTCCTTAGCATGCCATGCCATGCCTTGTCCTTGCCTTGCCCATGCCATGCCTTGCCTTGCCCTTGGCATGCCATGCCATGCCTTGCCCTTGGCATGCCATGCCATGCCTTGCCCTTGGCATGCCATGGCCTTGCCTAGCCATGCCATGCCTTGTCCTTGCCATGTCATGCCTTGTCCTTGCCTTGGCATGCCATGGCCTTGCCTGGCCATGCCATGCCTTGTCCTTGCCTCGGATGCCATCGCCTTGCCTGGCCATGCCATGCCTTGTCCTTGGCATGCCATGCCATGCCTTGTCCATGCCTTGCCCATGGCATGCCTTGTCCTTGCCTTGGCATGCCATGGCCTTGCCTAGCCATGCGATGCCTTGTCCTTGGCATGCCATGCCATGCCTTGCCCATGCCATGCCTTGTCCTTGCCTTGCCTTGGCATGCCATGGCCTTGCCTAGCCATGCCATGCCATGCCTTGTCCTCGCCT
>Ga0268246_10000508_pt1 | contig 16311 bp, 5 predicted proteins | sample AgamicOrSfe_FD_200242 | JGI IMG/M metagenome (GOLD analysis project Ga0268246, IMG submission 200242) | Agave microbial communities from Guanajuato, Mexico - Or.Sf.e (v2) (version 2) | ecosystem: Host-associated > Plants > Phyllosphere > Phylloplane/Leaf | place: Guanajuato, Mexico | collected...
GGCAGTAAGAACGACGGCACCAGCTACTGGACGTCCACAGTGACCTCGACTTCGACAATCGCAACAGCCAGCGGTTCTGCCAGCGGTGAATACCAGGTTTATGCACCGTTTACTTATGTCACAAGCTCTGGCAACTACTACTCGGGCTCCACGACTTCGATGTCCACTGCTTTCCCCAGCAACGGATCAACAGCGACAGTGTATGAATATGCTCCTAGCGAGACGGATTACAGCACTGTTGGAACAGCCTACTACACTGGTACCAACACATCCGCCAGTGTCATTGCTTCTCCTTCTGCAGGAAACAAGGGCCAAGAAGAAGCTTATGTTCCCTACAGCTATGTCACTACTTCTGGCGGTTACTACTCGGGAAGCACAGTGTCATACTCTACCAGCATCCCGGCTTCTGGCAGCCCAACTGCGACAGTGTACGCATTTTCTCCTGCTGCCACCGGTTACAGCACCGCTGGAACGACATACTACAATGGCAGCTCCACCTCTACGAGTATCATTGCCTCACCAAGCGGAGGCAGCCAGGGTCAAGCTGAAATTTACGCTCCTTATTCGTACACCACAGCTACGACACCCGCCGGGTACATTTCTGGCAGTACTGTATCCTACTCTACAGCCACGCCCTCCAGCGGCAGTGTGGCTACAGTTTACCCTTACTCGCCTTCTGTCACTGACTACACTACTGTCTCGACTGCTTACTACACAGGTAATGGAACCTCGACCAGCATCATCGCTTCACCAAGCGGTGGCAGCAAGGGTCAGGCTGAGGAGTTCCTTCCTTACTCTTACACCACGGCGACTGCACCAGCGGGCTACATTTCAGGTAGCACCGTGTCATACTCTACAAGCGTACCATCGAGCGGCAGTGTTGCTACAGTCTACGCCTACTCGCCTTCCGCAACCGACTACACTACGGTCTCCACTGCTTACTACACAGGCAGCAACTACTCAAGCAGTGTTATCGCCGCGCCAAGTGGAGGTCAGAAGGGCCAGCTTGAGGAGTTTGCCCCGTATCAATATGTTACGACCACTGCGGGCTACTACTCGGGCAGCTCTGTGTCTTACTCGACCAGCACACCTTCCAGCGGCAGTGTTGCTACAGTGTACGCCTACCAGCCTTCCGCGACCGATTACAGTACTATGGGAACCAGCTACTACCAAAGCGGCACTTCGACCTACACCAGCACAATGGCCCAGCCTTCTGGTGGTCAGAAAGGACAGGTTGAGGTTATGCAGCCGTACCAGTACACGACAACCTCCGCTGGCTACTACTCTGGTGTTGGGACTACAACTTCGTACTCGACCAGCTATCCGGCGAATGGCACAACTGCTGTGGTGTATGAATACCAGCCTTCGGCTACAAGCTACGACATGGATGGTACCGTATACTACACAGGATCAAGCGCGTACATCAGCACCGCCGCACAGCCATCTGGTGGACAGGACGGTCAAGAGTACTACGTTGCTCCCTATTCCTACACCACGACGAACGCAGGGTACGCTTCACAGGGTGTCTCCACAACGTCATACTCTACCAGCTATCCTGCATCCAACGCGTCTTCTCAAGCTGTGGTATACGCATATGCTCCTCAGAACTCAGCTTACGTCACGGCGAGTACCGTCTACAATACTGGCTCATCCACCTACACAAGCACACTGGCTAACCCCAGCGGGAGTGCACCGGGAACTGTCGAAATGGTGCAGCCCTACGCTTACCAGAGCACAACGGTGTACACCTCAGAAAGCGCAACATCCAGGGTCACATCAACCCCGACCGATGGCGGTTCAATGGCGGAAGTCATCGACTACCAAATGGCTGCCGGCACCGCAACCGCAGGTACAAGCTACTGGCAGAGCAGCGCAACATCGACAAGTGTTATCGCTTCTGCAAGTGGTTCCAAGTCGGGTACCGTGGAGCTTTACGAGCCCTATGGTTATTTTAGCACCACAGTGTACAGCTCTGGTTTGTCTTCACCTTACACCTCAACTGCTACTCCGGCTTCCGGCTCAATTGCCACGGTTTACGACAACGAAGTCGCAGCATCATACGTTACGGCGAGTACCGTATACTCAGCAGTTAGCGCTACTTCAACAAGTACCGTTCAAACTGCCAGCGGCACAGCATCTGGCACGGTCGATATTATTGAGCCCTACAGCTATGTTTCTACGACGATCTACTCAACTGGCCTTAGCTCCGAGTACCAATCTACCCAAACGCCAGCTTCAGGCTCTGTGGCAACTGTGTATGACTACCAGAGAGCAGGAGGATACTCTACAGTCTCTACAGTCTACCAGACCGGTGTTAACGGAACCTCTACCAGCACACTGCAAACTGCTACAGGAACGGCTGGGGGACAGGTCGAGCTCGTTGAGCCTTTCACCTACGTTTCGACCACAGTGTACTCAACAGGCCTCAGCTCGCCATACCAGTCCACTCAGACTCCTACAAGTGGCGGATCGATCGCAACCGTGTACAACTACCAGAAGGCTGGCGGATACTCTACAGTTTCTACAGTGTACCAGACTGGTATCAATGGAACCTCGACTAGCACGCTCCAGACTGCTTCAGGTACAGTTGCCGGACAGGTGGAATTGGTTGAAGGCTACTCATACACCACTTCAAACATGTACTCAACCGGCCTCAGCTCGCCATACCAGTCCACTCAGACCCCGACATCAGGCTCAGTCGCTACAGTATACAACTACCAGAAGGCAGGTGGATATTCTACAGTCTCAACTGTTTACCAGGCCAGTGCCAACGGTACTTCAACCAGCACCCTACAAAGTGCAAGTGGCACCGCAGCTGGTCAGGTCGAATTGGTCGAACCTTACCAGTTTACTACCTCCACTGTCTACTCCTCTGGTCTCGCGTCGCCGTACCAATCCACTCAGACACCGACATCTGGGTCGATCGCTACAGTCTACAACTACCAAAGCGCGGCTGGATATGCCACCGTCTCCACGATCTACCAGGCTCAGAACGGCACATCGACAAGCACTCTACAGACTGCTTCAGGTACTGCTTCTGGCGCTGTCGAGCTTGTAGAGCCATTTGCATACACCACAACCACAGCATATTCTTCAGGTCTCAGCGCAGGATATCAATCTACCCAGACGCCAGCATCTGGGTCCATGGCCACAGTTGTCGACAACGAGCCAGCTGCTTCTTACCAAACAGCAGGTACCTCGTACTACTTTGGCTCTTCTGCGTCTACCAGCACAATCGCTACTGCTTCAGGAAGTTCTTCAGGCACTGTTGAGATCTACAGTCCCTACCAAGTCGTTAGCACAACAGTCTACTCTACCGGAGTGTCATCAGCGACTGCATCCACTGCTACACCTACCTCCGGCTCTGTTGCGACCGTGTATGAAATCGAGCCTGCCGCAACTGGTTACACAACGGCCTCTACGAGTTACTACAACGGTACAGTCACCGCTGAATCGACATTGGCTCAACCCTCGGGCACTAACCAAGGTACTGTGGAATTGCTTGTCCCTGATCAGACAGGCTACACTTTCGTTAGCACATCGTACTACAGCGGCACTGTTACAAGTACCTCGACACTCGCCCAGCCCACAAACAACCAGAAGGGTTCTCTTGAATTGCTTGTTCCCGCCAACACCCAGTACAGCACGACAACAACGTATTGGACAGGTAGCACAACGTCGACCTCGACGCTGGCGACACCCTCCTCAGACCAACCAGGCACGCTTGAGATCTTCATTCCGTCAGCAACCTCGACCTCGTACACCACAACGTACTACTCAGGAAGCTCAACTTACACAAGCGTCATTTCTTCGGCAAGTAATGCCCAAGCTGGTCAAGCAGAGGTCTTCGTTCCATCAGCAGGTTACTCAACGTCCACCTCATACTGGACCAACAGCGCGGCGTCGACCACAACTGCGATCACCGCAAGCAACTCAGCACCTGGCGAGATCATTGTCGAGTCGCCGTACGCCTACACTACATCAACGGTCTACACAAGCGGCATGGCTTCTCCTAGTCAAACTACGATGACTCCTGCCAGTGGTAGTATGGCGAGTGTTGTTGAGTATGACAACGCAGCTGGTTACAAAACTCAAGGAACATCATACTGGACCAGTAGCGCCGGCTCGACAAGCACCATCGCTACCGCCAGCGGATCTCAAACTGGTACTGTGGAAGTCTACTCGCCCTACGTGTACACAACATCGACCGTCTGGACATCTGGAGCCAGCTCTGGAGCTGTTTCCACTGCGACTCCCAACAATGGATCTGTTGCAACAGTATACACATACGCGAATTCCGCCGGCTACAACACTCAGACAACATATTGGAACCAGGCTGCTTCCACGAGCACACTCGCTCCTGCCAGCAACGGACAGAGCGGTACCATGGAGGTGTACGATCAATATTCCTACACTACTTCGCAAATCTACACTACTGGTCTCTCATCCACCTCAATGTCTACAGCTACTCCAGCAAGTGGTAGTGTGGCTACTGTGTACCAGTACCAGAACTCCGCTGGATACGTTACAGCTGGAACAACGTACGGTACAGCAGCCAACTCGACTAGCACAATCGCAACTGCTACTGGAAGTGCAAGCGGGACAGTTGAAATTTACGACCAGTACCAGTACAGCACATCCACTGTATACACCACTGGCCTTGCTTCAACCTCGCGCTCTACGGCTACTCCAGCGAACGGCGGTGTTGCCACAGTGTATCAATACCAGAACTCAGCTGGATATGTCACAGCAGGCACAACCTACGGAACTGGTGCAAACTCCATCAGCACGATTGCTACAGCGTCTGGAAGCGCATCAGGAACAGTCGAGGCTTACGATCAATACAGCTACTCCACGACCACCATCATCGCCACTTCTGTCTCCTCAGCTTACCAGTCAACTTCCTACCCAACTGCTGGAGGAAGCCAAGCCGTGGTCTACGCCTACCAGCCAGCTGGTTATGCCACCACGACGACTTACGGAACTCTCAGCCAGACGACGCGCTCCACCGCCAGTCTTGCAAGTGGCTCTTCTGTTGCAGAGGTCTACGAGGGCGATCCATACAGCTACAGCACCCAGACAGCATACTCGGCTATCAGCTCGACAATCTACTCTACAGCAACTCCTTCGTCTGGCAGTGCTGCCGTCGTTTACGAGACGGCGCCTTACACATACTCAACCACTACTGTCTACGTTGCTTCCATCTCCTCGGCCTCGCAATCCACCTCCTACCCAACCGCAGGAGGAAGTCAAGCAGTGGTCTACGCTTACCAGCCCGCTGGATATACCACGACCACTTCTTACGGTACTGTCAGCCAGGCTACTCGCTCAACTGCCAGTCTCGCCTCTGGATCTTCCGTGGCAAAGGTGTACGAGCAGGACCCTTACATTTACTCGACGACCACCACTTTCGCAAATGTCAGCTCCACAATGTACTCGACTTCCACTCCTGTCAGTGGATCCAATGCTGTTGTCTACGAAACAGACCCATATGTTTATTCCTCGACAACTGTCTTCACTTCGGCGACTGGTTCTGCCACTGCAGCCTCAACTTCAACAAGCTTCCCTGCTTCAGGCTCGCAAGCTGTCGTGTACTACTACCAGCCTTCCAGCACTGGATACACCACCGCAAGCACTTCGTACTACAACGGAACCGCTACATACGTGTCCACGGTCGCTCAGCCCACCAACAACCAGCAAGGTACGTATGAGCTGTTTGTGCCTAAGCGTACAGACTACTCATACACCACAACTTACTGGACTGGTACGACTACATCGGTCTCGACTATTGCTACACCAGACAGCGACAACGAGAACGGTATGGGCACCGAGGAGGTCTTCTTGCCTCAAGCAACGAATTACAACACTGTCTCTACCTACTATTCTGGCACCACGACAAGTACCTCAACACTCGCCAGCCCGACGAACAACACACCAGGAACTCAGGAAGTCTTCATTCCGTCAAGCACTGGCTACGTTGTGTACACATCATACTACAGTGGCTCGACAACCTTCACCAGCACAATCGCGACTCCATCAGGTGGATCGCAAGGTACAGAGATTGTCTACGATCCTTCTGCGACTCAGTAAGTAGTATCTCGAAGACGAGAGTCCGATCTTCACTAACATACTCTACAGATACTCGACTATTTCGTCCTACTACAGCGGCTCGACTACTGCCACCACGACTATTGCTTCAATCAGCAACAACACGCCCGGTACGGTCGAGGTCCTCATGCCAAGCGCTACAGGATACTACACGACAACTGTCTACTATGCTGGTTCGACTACTTCATACTCTACATTGGCCACACCAAGCGGAGGCACCCAAGGAACCATCCTCGAGGCAATTCCCAGCAATTCTTCGGTTGTCACATCGACGACGTACTACTCCGGGAAGACTACATCATACTCTACAATGTCCACTCCGACCAACGCATACGGCGGTGGAGTCATGGAGTACGATCCCAGCAACACAGCCGTGTCAACTTCCACAACCTATTACTCAGGCAAGACTACATCGTACTCTACTGTCTCGCAGCCTTCGGGACCAAACGGAGGACTCGTCAACGAGTACGACCCGAGCAACACTGCTATTGTCACAAGCACCACGTACTACTCCGGTCAAACTACCTCGCTCTCAACTGTGTCTACTCCATCAAACCAATATGGGGGAGGCGTCGAAGAGTACGACCCAAGCAACACGGCCGTCCGCACGAGCACTACGTACTACTCGGGGGCTACGACGTCTTACTCTACTGTTTCGAAGCCATCTGGTCCATATGGCGGTGGAGTCATGGAATACGATCCTTCTGCAGGATATGCTACCACGACTATCACATCTGGTGGATCTGCTTACACTACCACACTTGCGCCAGCATCCAACTCGTAAGTCCTATGTGGAAAAGAGAAAGAAGTTCGAGGATCATCGCTAACATGCAATCTAGAAACTCCGGCACCGTCGAGGTCGTTTACGCAATGTCTACGTTCACCACGACCAGCTGGTTGTCACCAGGACAGAGCGGCTACACAAGCACAATCTCCGCTTCTGGAACCACTTCCGGCGAGGTCGTTGTTGGCAGTGCATCTTCTGGATACACTACTGTCACTTCGTACGGTTCGGGCTCGCCATCTGCTTCTGCTTACTACACTACAGTCGTTACAGCCTCGAATGCACAGCAAGGAACAGTGGTCTACGCGACACCCTCCGCGGCGACTACTACGATTACAACCACATACGGCAACAGCGCGTACGCCACCACGCTCGCAGCTGGGTCTGGATCTCAAGCTGGTACGGTCGAGACGTTTGTCGCTCAAGGAACGCAGACAACCACAACTTGGCTATCTCAAGGACAGAGCGGCTACACAAGTACTGTGCAGGCATCTGGAACTGCGTCTGGTACCGTTATCGACGGCACCGCCAGTGCTGCTACTGTGTACCAGACCACAACTTACGGTCCAAGCGCTTACACTACTACGCTCGCTGCTGGGAGTCAAAACTCGCCCGGCACTGTGGAGGCGTTTGTACCGCAAGGAACTCAGACCACAACGACTTGGCTATCTCAAGGCCAGAGCGGCTACACATCTACCGTGCAAGCAAGCGGAAGTGCGAGTGGCACGGTCGTGGACGGTGTCGCCAGTGCGTCAACAGTCTACGTCACCTCGACCTTTGGTCCTTCTGGCTACACCACCACTCTCGCAGCTGGCTCGCAAGGATCTGCTGGTACTGTCGAATACGTCAGCGCCATGGGCACGGCGACTACAACCACTTGGTTGTCTCAGGGCGCAGCTGGCTACACAAGCACAGTCCCGGCCAGTGGAAGTCAAAGTGGCACTATCATTGTTGGCTCGCCATCCGCCTCTACCTTCTACGAGACCACAACTTACGGACCAAGCTCGTCGACAGTCACTTTGGCATCAGGTTCGCAGGGATCTCCTGGCACGGTTGAGGTATTCCAGCCTCAAGGTACTGCCACGTCGACCACATGGGTGGCGGCCGGCTCACCTGGATACACTTCTACTGTGCAAGCTTCAGGTACGCAGAGTGGGACTATTATCATGGGATCACCCTCCGCGTCCACAGTGTACACAACCATCACTTCTGGTGGTACCGCGTATACGACAACCTTGGCCAGTGGCTCTCAGGGATCTGCAGGGACTGTGGAAGCAGTTTCTGCGATGGGCACTGCAACGACGACCACATGGATTCCAGCTGGCTCGCCCGGATACACTTCTACCATCCCTGCCAGTGGCACAAATTCAGGAACTGTTATCTACGGCTCACCAAGTGCTTCTACAGTCTACACCACCGTCACAAGCGGACCGTCTGCTTACACTACAACTTTGGCCAGCGGTTCTCAAGGACAGCCAGGTACAGTCGAAGCCGTTTCCGCTATGGGCACCACAACCACGACTACATGGCTCTCAGCGGGCGCTGCACCTTACACGTCCACCGTCCCTGCGAGTGGTACAAATTCAGGAACTGTTATCTACGGCTCACCAAGTGCTTCTACCGTATACACCACAATTACAAGCGGTGGATCTGCCTACACTACAACTCTGGCTAGCGGCTCACAAGGGCAAGCTGGTACGGTTGAGGCGGTCTCTGCAATGGGCACGACGACTACTACGACATGGCTTTCAGCAGGTGCTGCGCCTTACACCAGCACTATCCCGGCCAGTGGCAGTCAATCCGGCACCGTGGTCTATGGTTCTCCTTCAGCCTCTACAGTATACACCACGATTACGTCTGGTGGCTCAGCTTACACGACAACCTTGGCCCCTGGCACAAACGCGCAAGCCGGTACGGTCGAGGCTGTCTCCGCGGAAGGTACACAGACAACTACGTCCTGGATCTCTGGCGGTGCTTCTCCTTACACCAGCACCATCAGCGCTTCTGGTCTCAACAGCGGCACCGTGGTCTACGGATCTCCTTCGGCCACGACCGTGTACACCACGATCACGAGCGGAGGAACTGCCTACACCACGACCCTCGCCTCTGGATCGAACTCGCAGGCAGGTACGGTCGAGTACGTCAGCGCGATGGGCACAACGACATCTACAACCTGGCTTTCGGCTGGTGCGACACCCTACACCAGCACTATCAGCGCTTCTGGCACCAATTCCGGCACCATTTTGTATGGTTCTCCTTCAGCATCGACTGTCTACACTACGACTTTCTATTCTGGCAGCACGACATCTCTCAGCACGGTTCCTGGCTCGAACGCGCAGGCAGGTACCGTTGTCGAGGCGGATCCGTCAAACACTGTCGTCTCATCCAGCACTACTTTTTACACTGGAACGACCACAAGTGTCACAACGGTGGTCACTCCCAGTGGAAGTCAAGGTGGCTATGCTGTCGAATACGATCCGTCCAACACAGCCGTATCTTCCAGCACAACATTCTACACTGGCTCAACAACCTCAATCAGCACAGTTCGCTCACCGTCTGGATCTGTTGGTGGCTACGCCGTGGAGTACGACCCGTCGAACACCGCAATCTCGTCAAGCACAACCTTCTACTCCGGCTCAACAACCTCCGTCAGCACAGTCAGAGCACCTTCGGGATCTGTTGGTGGTTACAATGTTGAATACGATCCGTCCAACACTGCCGTGTCTTCCAGTACAACATTCTACTCTGGTTCAACCACCTCTGTCAGCACAGTCAGAGCACCTTCAGGATCGTCAGCTGGCTACGCCGTCGAGTACGACCCCTCGAACACAGCTGTATCCACCAGCACGACCTTCTACAGTGGAACGACTACTTCATACAGCACAGTCGCCACGCCAAGCGGTTCTCAAGGAGGCTTCGTCCAAGAATACGATCCATCACCGCAAAGAAGCGCTGCTACATCGGCTACAGCTGCACAGGCTGGTACTTCAGCAACTGGATATGTCACTCTGACGTCAACATACACTGGCTCGACAACCTCCACCTCAACTCTCGCCCAGCCGAGTGGAACAAACGCAGGGACGATCGAGTACTTCGTGCCATCACCAGTCACAGGTTACCAGACTACAACTTACACAGGCACAACCTATACAGGAACTGGCACACTCACTTCCACTGTGGCGAGCCCAAGCAACGGACAGAGCGGTACGGTGGTTATCTACAACCCATCGCCGGTCACAGGTTATCAGACAGTCACATACACGGGCACAACATATCTTGGAACATCAACAAGTTTCTCGACACAGACAGCTCCGAGCGGTCAGCAAAGCGGCACCGTGGTGGAATACTTCCCCTCGGCGACTGGTTACACGACAACAACTTACACCGGAACCGCATACGCTGGAACTACGACAAGTTACTCGACATTGGCCAAGCCCAGTGGTACTACTCAAGGCACCATCCAAATTTACTACCCATCGGCAGGTTACACAACTGTCTCACAGACATATGGTACAGTGGCCACGACAACTACCGTTACTGCGAGTGGCACAAATTCTGGCACTGTGTTTGTCAACTCCGCCGAACCAACTGTTACAACAACTACCTACGTGCCGTCAGGATCGGCAGGTTACACTTCAACCATCCCCGCCAGCGGATACTCGCAAGGGCAGGTCATCTACGCCTACCCAAGCGCTGGTTACACTACGCAGACTGTTACTCAGGGTCCAAGTGGCTACACGACAACTATCACCACGGCGTAAGTTTTTTCACTTTTAACCTTTTTTCACATTATATCATCACGAGCACGACACTAACACCCAAGCAGGAGTGGAACAACTAGCGGGACAGTGTGGGTTATCTACCCAACAGCAGGTTACGTGACGACGACAATTGCCTCAGGATCTTCCAAGGCGCCATACACGATGGTTCTCAAGTCTGCTTCAGGAACGGTATCAGGAACCTACGAGGTTGTGTACCCTACTGGAACTGCTGCGTATGTCACATCGACCACGATCTGGAACTCGCAGAGCACAGTCACCACGACTATTGTCAAGGCGAGCGGAAATCAAGTCGGGACAGTCCTTGTCGAGATGCCTGCTGGTTACTCGACAACGACTATCAACAGTGGTACGGCTTCGGCACCTATCACGACCACGATATCGCCAATGTCTGGTACAAGCACTGGTCTTGTTGAAGTGATCTACTCACAAGGCTACACCACGGTGTATACCAACATTCCCTCCAACTCTCCAGCATATACGACCACAGTGGCCCAGCAGAATCCTTCCGCTCCAGGTACCGTGGTCGTCGGACAGCCCTCCAAGTACACCACAGTCACCACGCTCTCCGGAACCGTCTCATCCACAACCACTGTCCAGCCTTCTGCACCAGCGCAAGGTACAGTTGTTGTGGAGAATCCAGCCGCCTCTCAAGCCGCTTGCAACAACCAAGGTATGCAATGGGCTTACTGGAACAACACGCAAGGAGCCAACGGAGCGCAAGACAATGGTGTTACCGATGGGTACACCATTTTCGACCCGACTGTGTACAAGAACCAAGACCCATGGTACAATGCCACGACACCTGGCTCGGGTGGTATCAACAACCCCAGCACGAACGTCGCTATCCCCATCTCAATCTATGGTGTCCCTGGTTTCGTGGCCGATTACTTCGCGCTTGGACAAAAGGGTTACATCTACGCCGAGCAGACCGGAAACTACAACTTCACAATCGCCGGTGTCGACGATTGGCTCGGTATCTGGCTCGGTCCGAACGCCCAAAGCGGATGGACCAAGCAGAACACAAACTTCCAGGTCGGCTACGTGTCGTCTGCAGGAAAGGGTTCATTTACCTATGCTGCGACAAAGGGACAGTACATTCCCTTCCGCATGGTCTTCGGTCAAGCCCAGGGAGCGGCCGTGTTCAACGTGTCGCTCACTGCGCCAAACGGAGTGTTGGTCGCTGGACCAACCAGTACATACACACCGGATATTGTGCAGTTCGGTTGTGGAAACGATATCAACGTGGCTCCAGCCTTCTCGGGCTGGGGTAACGAGGCGTGAGCGGGTTGAGAGGAGGAAGTGGAGGATGAGGAGGAAGATGATGATTTCATATTTCCTTTCAGGGGGATTTAGCTAGATTTTACTTTTTCATATATCAACTACATTCATTCACTCAACATTCGTGCACCATGTGCTTCACATACAATGGCACAATACTCCACTTCCTGGGCATAGCTGGTCCTTCTTCACTTTCAGCTCCGCCAACCACGAATGTCACGTGATATGGGGTTGGAAATCCTTGGGTATTCTGGTACTCTGGTCATCTTGGGAATGTCTTTCATAGCCAAACGGCGCGGACATCGAGTGCTCGTGCCACCTTCACCTCTCTGCACTAAACTGGCTATCACACCTACACTCTTCCCTCGTCGGATCCTGAAGGCCGAGGAGAGTGCCATAAGTATCTCGACCCGTGAACTCGGCTCGGATCAGAGATCCTCGGAGATGCAGTTGTTGTTCGGGATGAAGCAGACAGATAAGACGGAGGATCAAAGAATATCGAAGAGCGCGCCGTGGAGAAGTGGCTTCAAATGACAACTGACAATACTTCCACCGATATAGCTGTGAGAGAGGCAACATCCCGGGCATGACTTCAAGGTAGTATCTTCAATGTATCTCGGTGCTGCACCAGTTCGGCTTTCTTTCACCCGGCGAGCAAAGAGCCGCTGACGATCTTCCCCTCCTTACCCCTCATCGTGTATCATGCCGCCTAGTCCATGCCTGCCAAGCTAATACCTGCTGACGAGGACATGGCGCTAGGAGTGAGATACGGGCCATGTCTGCTGTGTACTGCGTATTACATATATTTGCTTCGTCCTTCCCTCTACTTTAACATAAAATACCGAAAGATACTCGTGAAGTGACTCATTTTCGTATACTGTAGTCTTCCATCATGGCGCCACCAGGAAAGCTCCTGCTAGGGGCACTCTCCCTGCTTGCCTCGCTACAGCCACTGGTAGTTTCAGCCCAGAACAACTCCATCGAGGGTTGGCCGGTGCACAATGATGGCCTGAACTCCGTCGTGCAATGGGACCACTACAGCATTATCGTTAATGGTCGTCGTCTATTCGTCTTCGCCGGAGAATGGCACTACTGGCGCCTCCCTGTTCCCGAGATGTGGGTTGACATCTTGCAGAAGATCAAAAGTGCCGGCTTCACTGGCTTCACATTCTACAGTAATTGGGGCTATCATGCACCAAACTCTACCACGCTTGACTTCACCAATGGTGCCCACAACTTCACTTCTTTGTATACCATCGCCAAGGAGCTCGGTCTTTACGTTCTCATCAGACCAGGTCCATATGTCAATGCTGAAGCGAACGCTGGTGGCTTTCCACTCTGGCTTACGACGGGCGCCTACGGCACTCTTCGCAACAACGACTCGAGATATACTGATGCCTGGACTCCGTACTTCGATGAACATGCCAGCATCAGCAGCGAATATCTCGTCACAAAAGGTGAAAATGGTCTTGTCTACCAAATTGAGAATGAGATTGGCGGACAGTGGAAAGGCTCGCCGACCAACAGAGTCCCAAATCCTACTGCTACTGCGTATATGGAGTTGCTCGAGGCTGCTGCCCGACGAAATGGGATCGATGTGCCGTTGACGCAGAACCAGCCGAACATGAACTCGTACTCATGGTCAAGCGACTGGGCTCCTGGTGCTGGCGGTAAGCTCATTCGCAACTGGACTTAATATGTCAGCTGACAAGCCACAGGAAATGTCGATATCGATGGCGTTGACTCATATCCATCCTGCTGGACGTGCGACCTGAGCCAGTGCGCGTCGACCAACGGACCATATGTGCCGTATCAAGTCGTGGACTACTACAACTACTTTGAGACGTTCCAGCCTACACAGCCAAGATTCCTTCCAGAATTCCAGGGAGGATCTTTCAACCCTTGGGGAGGTCCCAATGGTGGATGTCCTAGTGACATTGGTGCCGACTTTGCTAATCTATTCTACCGGCACAACATTGGCGAAGGTGTTACTGCAATGTCGCTGTACATGCTGTATGGTGGCACCAACTGGGGTTCACTGGCAGCACCAGTTGTGGCAACTTCTTATGGTAGGTGGACAGGTCGAGACATCTGAACTCCTAGCTGACCTCAAGCCTAGACTACGCAGCACCAATCTCAGAAGATCGTTCCATCGGGTCGAAGTTTTATGAAACGAAACTACTGGCACTCTTCACTCGCGTCGCTCATGATCTCACGGCCACAGACCGCATTGCGAACACCAATAATGCCAGCATCTCCACGAACCCGAATGTACTCGTCACAGAGCTTCGCAATCCCGTCACAAATGGCGCCTTCTACGTCACGATCCATAACACATCATCGTCAGGCACACTTGAGCAGTTCCAGCTCCATGTCAACACTTCTGAAGGCTTGCTCACCATCCCGCAGAAAGGTGGAAATATTTTTCTCAATGGTCACCAAAGCAAGATTATCTGTACTGACTTCAGCTTCGGGTCAGAAAAGCTCATCTACTCGACTGCTGAGGTGCTGACTTATGCTGTGCTTGACGGTGTCCCTACTCTTGCCCTCTGGGTTCCAGATGGAGAGGATGTCGAGTTCAGCGTCGCGAATGCCAAAGGAGCTCAAGTCAGTCGCTGTCAGGGCTGTAGCAATGTGAACATCTCCAAGGGCAACAGCAGCGTGGTCGTTTCTCTGACGCAAGGGAGAGGCATGAGTGTCATCTTGCTGCAGAATGGTGTTCGTGTCTTGATACTGTCCCGGTCTTCTGCTTACCAAACATGGGTGCCGACACTGACGAATGACCCTTTCGCTCCGGAGAACGAGACGATCATCGTGCAAGGTCCGTACCTGGTCCGTGGCGCCACACTCATGGACAGTACCGTAGCAATCACAGGAGATCTGTCCGGGCCGACAACGTTAGAGGTCTTCGCACCGACCGCAGTCAAGCATCTCACCTGGAACGGCCAAGCTGTCACGGCCCAGAAAACACAGTACGGCTCCCTAATAGCTCAACTCTCCGGTCTCAACCAAACCATCGCCCTCCCTCCGCTCACAAACTGGAAGTATAAAGGCAGCCTCGAAGAACACAAGCAGAACTACAACGACGACGGGCCCGCCTGGGTGCTCGCCAACCACACCACGACCCCTAATCCCACCAAGCCAGCGTCTCTGCCCGTCCTCTATGTCGACGACTACGGCTTTCACAACGGCATCCACCTCTTCCGTGGATACTTCTCCGGCACAGCCAGCTCCGTCTTCCTCAACGTTCAAGGAGGCACTGCATTCGGCTATTCCGTCTACCTCAACGGCGACCACATCGGCTCTTTCTACGGCAGCGCTGCCCTTGAGGCAGGAAACGGCACCTACTCATTCAAGAATGCCACATACCACGCTCCATCCAGCGGCAAGGAGAACGTGCTCTTCGTCATCCAAGACAATACCGGCCACGATGAGACGACCGGTGCACTTAACCCACGTGGGATCTTGCAAGCGACGCTGCTCACGCCTAATAACTCCACGCTGAACTTCACGACCTGGAAAATCGCTGGTACCGCCGGCGGCGACTCGCAGCAAATCGATCCCGTGCGCGGCGCCCTTGCAGAAGGCGGATTGCGCGCCGAGCGTCTAGGCTGGCACCTCCCCGGCTTCGACGACAAGTCATGGGCCAATGCAAGTGTAGTGAGCGCGGGGAACGATTCGGCCGTGCTCAGCTTCAAAGGTGCAGGCGTGCGATTCTACCGCACGGTCGTGCCGCTGAGCATTCCGAGTGGAGTGGACGTGTCGATTGCGTTCAATTTGGGAGCGCCAGGGTCGCAGACGATGAGGGTGCAGCTGTTTGTGAATGGGTATCAGTATGGACGGTTTAATCCGTGGATTGGACATCAGACTGTGTTTCCTGTGCCGCCGGGGGTGAGTACCCTTGCAATTTACTTCTCCTTACTATCGCTCCTTACCAACGATAAGCTTGAAACTTGATATACTGACATCGTCCCGCAGATACTGGATTACGCAGGTGATAACACCATTGGGGTTGCAGTGTGGGCACAAAGCAAGGAAGGGGCACAGCTCGATATTGATTGGAGCGTGCAGTACGCTGTCTCGAGCAGTTTTGACAATAATTTTGATGGCACGTACTTGAGACCTGGGTGGACGCCGGAGAGGCGGCAGTGGGTTTGATGCAGTAGATGGTACAAGGGTTCTGGAGCCGGGGCGGCTGGGATCTGGTCCTTTGCCCAATACGAGCATTCTAATCATATATGCTAATGAAAACTTCAAAGTCCCAGGGATGCAGCAATGTCAAACGAACTCCACTATCAATCATGCTGATATGATGCCGTAGATCTATATTGTCACCCTAACAACACATGCGTATGCCGG
>Ga0268246_10000509_pt1 | contig 16253 bp, 7 predicted proteins | sample AgamicOrSfe_FD_200242 | JGI IMG/M metagenome (GOLD analysis project Ga0268246, IMG submission 200242) | Agave microbial communities from Guanajuato, Mexico - Or.Sf.e (v2) (version 2) | ecosystem: Host-associated > Plants > Phyllosphere > Phylloplane/Leaf | place: Guanajuato, Mexico | collected...
CATCATGATTGGCGTCTGCAGTGCATTCAGCAATAGCTGCGTCTTGACGCTCGTAATTCCTAGTGTTTTGACCATCAAAGGCAAATAGTAACTAGAAAGCAGGCTAATCAGCATATTGTCTAATGTACGGTGCGGTCCTGCTTACCTGGTTGGAGGAAGGTCTAGTTCGGAGAAGAGTGCAAATGCAATGATGAGAAAGCTCCGATATCGATTGGCCCGCGTGTTGAAGAGGCCACGGATGTCCCACCAACGACTGTGAGCACCGCTCACGGAGATCACCTCGGACATCTCTTCAAGCTCCAACGCTACGATGGCCGACTCCGGGTTCCCATCACCATGATACTTGACTAAGATCTCGGTTGCTTTCTCCACGTTGCCCTGGCCGTACCACCAGCGTGGTGTCTCAGGAATAAAATACACACCGCATAGGAGAATCAAGGACGGCACGGTCTGTAGTGCCAAAGGTATACGCCATGCAATCTCAGAATCTGCAGGTAGATATGAGAGACCAAATTCCAGCCATGTCGTTGATATGGTGCCGGAAAAGAAGCAGGCTTGATACAACCCGGTCAAGACACCCCGGTACTCTGTATCCTGATCAATTCAAGTTCGCGGGCGTGTACAAGCTTGCTTACTCGGATACGCCATCTCAACGACGTACGTAGGACCGGCACAGCTGATTGTGACAGTGCCAAGACCTAGCAAGAAACGCCCACCCATGAGGGTAGGTCGACCAAATGCAGCTGCTTGAATCGTTGCCCCGATGACACATATGACTGACCCAAATGCCATGCCGAACTTGCGGCCCCAGGTATCTGCGATCGGACCAGCTATAAGACAAGCAGTGATTTGCCCAATGGTGTACATGGCAACTGGAGTGTAGTCAGCTACGAATCACCTGCGTGCATCGAGATGGCGACTTGCCCGTCAGACCCTGTGTACACGCACATTGTCAGTAGGCGGGTGCGAGCAGAGTAGTTCATTCGTGTTCGTACTTACCTGATTTGCAGGTGTCAGGTCAAAGTACTTCTTGAAGTCAGGCTCAGCTGAAAGGCCACTGTACCCTATTATTCAACAAACAGCACGCATGAGCGAGCCACCGCCACTTACCCAAAAGTATTACCATCTGTACCACAACAATCAGCACATTAGCAGGAACCACAGCAACATAACCCCGACTCACCAAATCCAGTCGTCGACGAACACATATACGCAAAGAATAGGCATAGATAAAGCTTCAAGAAGCTTTTCCTGAAGGGTCTAGGATTCTCTTCAGCTAGTGCCGCTGCCAAAGCTCTGCTGCGTATTTCCTGAGTACGGCCGCGAGGGCGGAGTCCGTCATCTTCGACACCATCCGCAAAGGACTTGATCTCGACATGTTGCGCGCCTGTGGCGGCTGCTTTGTCAATGTCAGACATGGCTATGGGTGAGTAGGTATGGCGCATGCGCACTGGATTGCAGCGAGAGTATAAGAGCTTGGGCAAGGGGACAAAGCGGCACATGACTGCTTAAAAGGAAGTATGTACTACCTGCTACAGTGGTACATGGGTCACACGCTTGCATCCCGGCGCCCTAGTCGCAAAGGACATGGGTATATGCTACCGCCTGAGTACAGTGTTACTGGACTTGCATAGCCGCAGCCTAGCCGCAGCACCACTCCTGCTGTACCATGCTACAACCCGTGGTCAAATGAGGGGGTAAACAACAATGCAACCGGGAAGTGATCGCTAACTATTGCTAGATGAGGCAGGTGGACGAAACGAAGTGCGGAAGCACCACCGGATCGCTCATGGCGTGCCCATCACCTGTTCCATGTGCCTCTGAAGCAGGGGAAGATACCCTGGAGACACGAGCTGAGAGGCGAGGGAGCCCTGCTGGCTAATGTACCATCCTCGCGCGGTCCACACACGTGCTCGAACAGTACCACCAAGATGACAGTAGTCAGCGAATACAAGTCCTACAGTGATAGGACAAAAGTTGGATGGCTGCCCGTGAGGGTGCCCTAGGGATCCTGCTCAGACTCGTGTCCCACCACAGTATGCACTGACTGTCACCCAGCATGATGAAAGTGCTTCGGAAAGCCATATGCCCTACTGCTCAGCTACTAGTCGGACTGTATCAGGAGAGCTACTAGTCGGACTATATCAGGAGAGGATTATGAGCAGGCCTTGTGCAGCGCACTTTGCATTCTTTCTCAGCTTCATGAAAGCCATTGTATATCAGCTCCAATTCTCGACCTTGCCTCCCTCTTTGCACAAACTCTCAATCAGCGCAACATCGTTCAATGCCTCCTCCGGTCCAGCCTTTCCTTCCGCCTTCCCAGTCTTCACCGCCTCTAAGAACGCCTCAATCTCATTCGGCACGCCCCGACTCTTCACCGTCTCTTCCCTCGACACGCCCTCCCCATCCTCTACCTCCAACTTCAACACAGTCCCATCCTGCCCCATCGACATACTCAGACTCCCCTTCTCTCCGACAAACAAATACTCATTCGCCTTCCTCTTACTCGCAAACGACATACTGATCGTCCCCGTCGCCCCTCCACTCAACAACACCGCCGCATTGACCGTATCCAGCGGCGGGAGGTGTTCCGCAACCTGTCTCGCAAACCCCCTCGTCTCCACAATCTCCTCCCCTGAAACATACCGCACCAGCGCGACGTGATGCACCCCACCATCCAACACCCACCCGCCCTGATACTCCGGCGTCTTCCGCCACTCCGTCTCAAAATACCGCATCCCTGCCTGCACATTCCCCCAAACACGCATATGCACCTGCACCAGTCGTCCTATCACCCTCTCCTCCACGATCCACGAGCGCGCCAGATCATGCGCTTCCATGTAGCGGAACTGCTCTGCAATACTAAACACGAGCCCTTTTGGCTTGAATTTGGCATTATACTCCTCGATCAGCGCACGCGCCGTGGCAACGTCAGCGGCAATGGGCTTTTCGGCGAGGACGTGTTTTCCGGCGGCGAGGCAGCGGCGGATTATGGAGGGTTGGATGGGGATGGGGAGGACGATTACGACGGCGTGGATGTCGGGGCGGGAGAGGAGGGCGGAAAGGTTGGAGGTCGGGGGGCTGTCGTCGGAGTAGAGGGAGATGTTGGGGTAGGATTTTAGGGCGGTGGTATGGAGAGTGGAAGCGGTGGCGGAGGAGCGGGAGTAGATTGCTTTGATGTCGGCGTGGGCGGCCATGAGGGCGGGGAGGTGTTCTGTGGTGATGTTAGGAGGGGTTGGGGGGCTGATAGATGGAAAATTGGGACGGTACGTACGCTCTGTTGCGAAGATGCCGGCGCCCAGGATCGCTATGCCAGCCATCTTACTTGATCTTTGTAAAGAGCACTTAGTATGGAGGCGAGCGAGATGTGAAACGAGCAACACACGACAGCGAGGTAAGCACAAAGATACTGAGCGTTCCTGATTGCTTGGAAAGTGGTCTACCTGGCACGTAGGGTATGCTGACAAGCTATACAGGTGGGGGCACTCGTGACTACATCTCATGCTCCGTGAGGACGACTGCTACCCCTCACCGGAGCTGCACCTCCGCTTGAACTTACCTGCCTTATTAGGATTGAGCATGACTTTGCCACCGCCACCTTCTTCCACATCCTCACCTCTACATCTGAGCTCACTCCGGCACGCTCCTAGTGACGAGCAGCATGAGCCACCAACGCACTGCCCTCGCCGTCGGCTGGACCTTCAAGCGCTCTCCGGATCCGGACTCGTCATATCTTCCTTGCGCTCAATTTCCAACCTGCATTCATCTTGACCTACTACACCACAAGCTGATCCCTGATCCACTGCTAGATGACAATGAGACGCGAGTACAATGGGTTGGCGAGGAGAAATGGACGTACCGCACTACCTTCTCCGTTCCCGACGTGCCTTCGCAACAAGAAGGGACAAGTAAACACGCAGTCCCAGGTACAGCAAAGACCGAACTCGTCTTCGACGGCCTCGATACCTTCTGTACCGTCGTGCTCAATGGCAAGACTATCCTCACGACCGAGAACATGTACATAGCGTATCGTGTCGACGTCACGACCTCGCTACAGCCGGGCGAGAATGAGCTCGAGTTACGCTTCGACGCTGCGTTTCTGATCGGGCGAAGGCTGGAGAAAGAAGCGGGCGGGCCACCACTGTTTTGCCATAATGGTGATAGTAGTAGGTTGCAGGTGCGGAAGGCGCCGTATTCGTATGGGTGGGATTGGTGAGTTGATTGTCTAAGTGAAGCGAATGACTTGCATCCTGGAAATGCTGATACTGATGTAACACTCCAGGGGCCCTGTGATGCTGACGTGCGGGCCGTGGAGGCCGATTTGGCTTGAGACGTTCACGACACGCATCTCGGATCTGGCCTGTCAGGTTGAGATTGACACCAATCTCTCGTCGGCGAGGGTGACGGCGATTGTAGACTATGAAGGCATCACGCCGGACGATATTGAGCTGCGGCTTCTGAGTCATGACGGGTCGTTGGTCGAAGAGCAGATAGTTACTACTTCGAGCGCAATGTTCGTAGTGCAAAAGCCTGAGCTGTGGTATCCCGTGGGCAATGGCGCCCAGCCACTCTACAGCATCACAGCCACAGCTCGCACTCAAGACGGCACCATCCTCTGCACTTCCTCCAAGCGCCTCGGCATCCGCCTCGTCGAGCTCATCCAGCGCCCTCTCAAGCACGCCCCCGGCACAACCTTCTTCTTCCGCATCAACAACGTCCCCATCTTCTGCCGCGGCGCCGACTGGGTTCCGTCCGCCATGTTCCTGCCTCAAACGACGCCCGCCACATATCGCCGCTGGATCCAACTGATGGTCGACGGCAACCAGAACATGGTCCGAGTCTGGGGTGGCGGGACCTACGAAAACGACGTTTTCTACGACCACTGCGACGAGCTCGGCATCATGGTATGGCAGGACTTCATGCTTGGGTGCGGGTCCTACCCAGCGACGCCGAAATTCCTCAAGCAGATCGAGGAGGAGGCGGTATATAATCTCAGGCGGATGAGGGCGCATCCGAGTATTGTGCTGTGGTGCGGAAATAACGAAGATCATATGTTCGCGGACAAGTACACGGATCAGTACGATCCAGACGACCATGACCCAGAACACTGGCTCAAAACCAATTGGCCCGCCCGCATCATCTACGATAAGATCCTTCCCGAGCTGTGCAGCAAGTACGTTCCAAACACGCCCTACCACCCCGGTAGTCCCTGGGGCGGACGCCCAAGCAACTCGACTGAGGCAGGCGACGTCCACGCCTGGGACGTCTGGATGAAAGCGTCTGCCCAGTATCCCTACCAATGGTACCCCCAGCTCGCGGGCCGCTTTGTGTCCGAGTTCGGGCTGAAGTCCTACCCAACACTGCGGACGATCAGGAACTTCATCACAGACCCGAAAGAACGCTACCCGCAATCCCGCATGCTGGAAGCCCATATGAAAGCGTCCTCCAAGTCGCCGTGGGCGCGCGATTATCGCACTATTGCGCTGTATCTCATGGAAAATGTGAAACATGGCAGTAGCTTGGAACAGTACACGTATGCATCGCAGCTGATACAGGCGGAAGCTATGATGTACGCCTTCGTTGGCTTCCGGCGCCTGTGGAAGGGCCTGGGCAGGGAAGAGTGTGCCGGGATTCTGGTCTGGCAACTCAACGACGCGTGGCCAAGCGTCAGCTGGTCGCTGGTCGACTCGAATCTGCGCAAGAAGAGCGCGTATTACAGTGTGAAGCGTGCTATCGCGCCGATTGCGGTGGGTATTGCGAGGGTGGAGATTGAGACGGGGAGGGATAGCGAGTTTACGGAGGTGCATGTGCATAGGGAGAAGAGGCTGCAGGTGTGGGCGTCGAATTTTACGGAATGTGAGGAGGATATGCGACTTGAAGTGCGTGGCGTTGAAGTCACGTCTGGAACACAGACATGGCTGCATCGCCAATCTGTAAGACTGCCCAAGAACCAGAGTACCGAACTGCTTAACGAGCTCCTGCCGGAACCTGCAGACACTGTCATCTTCGTTGCGAGGTTATTGAAAGACGATCACGTCGTAGCAAGATACTTCGATTGGCCTCAGCCATTGAAGTATCTGGACCTGCCAAAGCCCGAGATTGAGATGCGGATAGAAGGAGAGACAATTCATCTGTCTACTGCGCTGCCGGTGAAGGGGCTTGTACTGGATGCTGATGATGATGCGGTGGACTTCGACGATAATTGCTTGGACCTTGTGCCTGGACATGCACAGACCGTGCGAGCGAAGGGCCTGAAAGGTCAGAGGGTGACTTTCATGCATCTTGCTATTGCTGTTTGACCGTTCATACTCTACGCTAGCAGATTGGAGGAAGGGGCGATGGAATTGTACGTTACTTGGACAACATTCCGAGCAGAATACGCACGACAACCTCGCTGAAATGTTTCAAAAGTTTGACTCTTCGACTGTATCTATTCTATTCTCTTTTCAGCATCTCACCCATCCTCGTCCCAGTGTCATCCTGTTGACAGCACTACTCATTATCATCACCAACGCCACTCCTATTTTCATCACGAGCCAGCGTTCCCGAACGTCCGAAAGCAACACTAATCGGTCGAGGCCATCTGAAGCCGGCCTTCTGCGGTCGAGGTCGAGCACGTAGAGGAGGAAGCGTATCTTCGGACTCGGATATTGTAGTGGAAGCATTCATCGCCGCAACATGCGACTGTGACTGTGACTGTGCCGGCAGCGGATCTTCCTCCGAAGTTGGTGTCTGGGCTGGAGGTGCCGATGCTGCCGCTTCTGCCTCGTCCTGTTGCTCCACGTCGGGAATCTCGTCACGCTTGGCACATGTGTTTCTTGCCACCCTCTGGCCACCCTCATTATCATCTTCACCTTCCTTCCCACTTATCGCACTGTCTCCAACTTCGGTCGCAGTCTCAGCGGTCCATTTCGCACAGACCTCGAAGATACTGCACACATCCCGCACAAATTGCGCAGCCTGCGTGTAAGACACGAGGTCAGATTGTCCGAAGATGCCGATGTCGAGCGCTCCGTCGCGCACTGCGGCTTCAATGTCGATTGAGGGAATGTATGCCGAACATATAGCGTCAGGTAAGGCGTTCGTGTAAGGTAGAGAATGTGGTGAGGTTGGTGTCCCGGGACGGTCACACGGCTCAATTATGATATTCTGTGCTTCATCTGCATCTTCGTGTCTGGCATTGTCAGTACTGCTGGTCCCGCCTTCCGTACTCGCACGATCGTCAAAGTCTGCCAAGAAGTTGACAAAGCAATCTACACGCACACCAGTCCACTCTTCGATCTCCCAGAGACCCGTACCTGCAATCTCAGGCGCGCTGATGCGTTGCAAGTCAGCTTGGATTGTACGTGCAGCGGCGAGGAGAGCGGAAATATCAACTTTGACGCCTTCTACAGTATCTCCTCCTTCGATTGACTCCGTTGTGCGTTCAGGAATTCGCACGCGCAAGGGCAGGATACAGAGTGTAGGAGCCTGGAGCGTTGAGAAAGCCGCACGGTTGGCGAGGTAGATGCCGATGACCGAGTCTACATCTGCACTTGTCTTGATTTCAAAAGCATTGTTGCTTTGACCTGCTCCATGTGCGTTGTGGTCGGCCACGCGAGCGCGGCAGTATGCAATGCAGGCAAGGAAGAGGGATTGCAGGCCGATGCCGTGGGTGCGGAGGATGGGGTCGAGTCGCTTTATATTGCGGACGGCGTGGGGAACGTAGTGCGAGGTTCGTGACTTTCTGTTGGGATCTGATGTCCACGGCAGAGACTCGAGCGCAGGTGCAGTGGTTGGCGTTGTGAGGTAGTCCTTCCAGAAAACCTTCTTTGCTTCTGCGGACGTGGCAATATCTGGTGCAATGTGTGAGGCCAGGAGAGTCTCAATGTCCTGCACAGAAGATGGAGCGGTGGATTGGTCGTTATATAGTCTCTGCAAGTCCTGCATCAGTGCTGCCAAGCTGACGGCGTCATAAAGTGCATGGTGTATTTTCAGCTCTAGCCTGACGTCTTCATCCCCATCTATCGCTCGTAACGAAACAGGCGGATGCCCAGCTCCTTCTTGTATTGGACGACTCTCTTCATTGGACGCAGTCGAGCTGTGAGAGAAGCTGCTTTCAACGTCGCGCAGCACACACTGAAGAACAGGCACGTCGAAACGTCCAGTAGCGACGAAGACTGTCCGAAGCATAGGTTGTTGCGCAACGAGTGCCTCCCATGCCTGGCGCAACGTGGAGATGTTGAATGTGCCATGGCTACCAAGGCGATAGTGGAAAGTTGGGTAGAACAGCTCGCCGTGGCTGTTCTGCCACGTCGACATGAAGGAGACTTGCGTGGCGGACGCGGGATAAGTGGCCTCGATGTTCGCGGGAGCAATGCCGTGTGCTTGTAGTAGCTCGTCAACCGGAATATCAGGCAAAGCTTCGCGCACAATCTGCTGCGCGTTCGAAACGGGCACGATGTTCTCGTGCTTGGAAGCGTCGATTGCGGCAGCGATCCTGTCCAGAGTGCCGGCTTTGAGCATCGTGCTCACGCTCATCTTCATTGAGTTGTGCTTGGATAAGTAAGCAGCGACTTTGATTGCGCTGATTGAGTCCAGGCCGATGTGGAAGATGGTTTGATGCTTTGAGATATCCTGCTGTGGCACGCCAGACACAGCTGCGAGAGCTGCACGTAGTGCTTGTTCTGTGTCTGTCCATGTGTCGGTCGAAAGTCCCAGGTTCAATGGAATGCCCTCTACTGGTTTGTTCTCTGGTTTTCGAACCTTGTGTTCGTGTGCAAATGCTGGCAGGCCACAGATGGAGACCTCTTCACCACGGAAGTCGAGCGTCGGCGTTCCCGGTTGTGTTATTATATGCTTCAAGACCGTGTCGATGCGTTGCAGCATCTCCTCAGCTTCGTCTTCGGCAACGTACGCAGCACTGCATGCTGATCTCCATACTAGTGTATCCTCGATAACCTCCATTTCAACAGCCACAGGATAGTCAACTTCAGCAGAGCCGCCGACAGAGTCATACAGCACTTCACCATTATCATCTCCGCCAGGCCGTTTCTGGTAGATGAAAAGCGTGTTGAAGAGCTCCTGCCCAGCCACGTTTGCCAACGCCTTGATCTTGCGTAGCGGAAAGTGTTGGTATTGCATGATGTCCGCCAAATTGTCCTGCATATATTCCAGCATCTCACTGCAAGTACCGTGGATAATCAGGCGTACGACTACGGTGTTCATGGTAGGAAACATGACGTGCTGTGCCTCGTCGTCATCACGCACAGCAAGGACAATACCGAAGCAGACATCCAAGCTCTTAGTGTAGGATGCTAATGTGAGTCCCCAACAGAGCTGGCCGAGCGCTTGCAAGGTTACGCCTTGAGTACGGCAGAATTGTCTCACTGAGTTGTGACTGGTACTGCTCTGTATCTCGTTGCGGTGAATCTCGGCATCCGGTTGCTGCTTCGGTGGTACTAGGCTAGGAGTGATCCCTGACATTGACGTTCGCCAGAAGGACTCTGGAGTATCGCCGATACTTTCATGAAGGATTCTTGCCAAGGTCCGAATATGATCGCTACGGTGTGTCAGGTTCCCATTGTAAGCACTTCTCACATCTTTATGGAGTAGCCCAATAGACCACCCATCGTACAGTGCATGTGCGATCGACAAGACGAGAAACTGATCGGCTTGCCTCTTAACTAATGTCAAGCGGAACGGCACCCTTGTTGAACCGCTTGCATTGCTTATGTCCTCCCTGACATTCTCGTACACCTTTTCCCAGTCGTCAGGCTGTGAGTGATCAAGCACATTCCATAACTCAGGATGCCTTTCATGCTCGACTTGTGCAAATGAGATCCCAAGGTCAGGCTGATCAATAACTAGAAATGACGTGCGCAGTATTGGTGACGAAGCAACGACTTCTTGCCATGCCTGTTGTAGTCTAACCACGTCTGTGTCGGGACGAAGGTGGAGAAGGTCGTGGTTGAAGTAGTGTTTATAGTCTGATCCTATCATCTCAGCAAGCATGCCTTCCTGTAAAGGCGTTGTTGGCAATATCCGGACGATTGCTGACATATCAAGATCGGTCTCTACAGCTTGACGTTTCACTGCCTCCTCAACAGCCCGGAATAGATTGCTCGTGTCCTCTACATCTCTGTGGTTCGCATCCCTCTTGCCGAAGCTTTCCGCAATCTTGGCAATTGTCCGCAGGCGCAGTATCGTGCTGACAGAGGTCTCATCACCAGACTTTTTGAGCAGAGCTGATAATTTGATCGCATCGATACTGTCAAGACCAAGCTCGAATATTGAAGTATGTGCACCAACATCGGTGGCATTGATGCCAGCTATCTTGGCAATTTCATTCCGTAGCCGAAGACTCGCTGGTCCCCAGGTAACGAGTTCATTACTGTCTTCTATAGGCTTTCCTGGTGTCTTCGCCCGGGTGTCGGAACGAGACCACGTTTCCGTGAAATCAGCCACACTAGCTTGAGGATCTTGTAGAAGAGCATGTAGCCTGGTCTCAAATGTATGTAGTAACTTCTGGCAAGTAATGGTGTTTGCTGAATGCGTTCGTGCTACAATCGTGATCTTCAAAGCTTGCTCGCCATCCTGCACAGCCTCGAACGAAAGTGGAAAGTCTGCCTGGGTACCACTCTCGATCTCGTGCCAGAGAGCTTTTGTATCTAGTGTCCTCGTCGGCAAGTTCTTCTGAAACACGAAAAGCGTGTCAAATAGCGAAGTTTGGCCTGGTATCTTGCACCATTTGGTGACGTCGCGCAGTGGAGTATGCTGATATGGCAACGCTGCAACATTGAATTCGTGACACTTTGTGACTACGCTTGCCCAGGTATCGGTGGCTTGTATGTCGATCCAGAGCGGGATACTGTTGAACAGTGGCCCAATTGCCAGCTCAGCGCCAGGGAAGTCGATAGACCTGCCTGAAACAATCGCGCCGACTGTAGTAGGAGCTTGTAGAAACTCGAACAGCACGGTCAGCCAGCACGCTTGTACGATAGCTTGGTGAGTGCACCCTAGTTGTCGTCTGACGGCTTCGAAGCTTAAAAGTCCTTCGAGTCGAAGACTTGCCGAAGAGGACTTGTTATCAGCACGATCGTCGTCCTCGGATCTTGGGGAATACATAGCACGGTCAAGACTGCTCAGCCAAAAACTCTTGGCACCCTCGACCTGTCTAAGCGGACCGTAAGGAAGGGCATCAAGGAATACTGGGCCAAAATCGATGTCTTCGTCACCATTATAAGCTTGAACAACCTTGTTGAGTAGTATTTGTAAACTGCTGGCATCGTACAATGCGTGGAAGAGATGTAGAAGCATGTACAGTCTCCCACTGACATCGAGGCATATAATTTGAAATGGCGCGCGGATCGTCTCGTTATTTGCCTCCAGCCATTCATCCTGTAGTGTCTGCATTCGAGTATGAATATCGCCAATCTGGGCGACTTTGAGATGCAGCCACGGGAGCTTTGAAGAATCGAGCACGACCTGTACATGACCACTCTTGGTCTGCACGAAGCATGTCCGCAGGATAGGCAGCGCCCCGTGCACTCTATCCCAAGCACATCGCAACTGTTCAGGCTTTATATCCTTGTCGAGCTCAAAGATGAAGCTGTTGAAATATATGCCAGTATCACCGCTCATAGCTCGTGCAATCATACCTTGCTGCAGCGCAGTACATGGTGCAATGGCTTCCACTTCTGCAATGGACACACCAAGAGTGGCAGTCACAAGCCCGATGTGTAGTTGGCGGCTAGCTGTCATAGTCTGCTTGGCCGCTAGGACGGAAGCGTCAACGTCAAAGTTCTCGCCCCGTACTGCTGCGGCAAGTCCCGCAATTGTGGTAGCTTTTAGCACCCGAGAAGGCAGAGCAGCTGCGAAGCCAGCGCTTTGTAGAGCACGAGTCAAGGAAAACACGGAGATGGAGTCCAGACCGAGCTGAAAGATGTTCGATGATGGGGAGATTGCATCCTCAGAGATCGAGTAAAAAGACGATATGACTTTCGCAATTGAGGTTTCGTGCTCAGTCAATGACCTTTCGCTGCCTTTAACGGCCGTATGGTCGCTATTCGTGGTGTACTCGAGGTATACCGATTTGAGAGCTTTGCTGTCACTCTTGTTGTTGACAGTCAATGGTATATGGGTCAACATAATGAAGTGTGAAGGCACCATATATCCTGGCAAGCGGTCAGCGCAGGCTTGCTTTGCCCGCTCAATGATTTCTGGATCTCGTGATGCTAGCAGACTTTCTTCACCTTGTTCCCTGACGGACGCTCTGGCGACAATGAAAGCCACAAGCTGATCACCCTTCGTGTCAGAAGGCTTCAATACTAGCGTTGTAACCTCATCCAGTCCATCCACGGACATGATTGTGCTATTGATCTCGCCAAGCTCAAGTCGCTGACCTCGCAACTTCACCTGGTCATCACTCCTGCCTAGGAAGTCAAATGAGCCGTCATGCAGCAATCTGACCAGATCTGATGTGCGGTATATCCTCTCGCCAAACTCCTCCACGTACGGAAAACTTTTAGCCGTCTGTTCCGGCCTGTTGAGATAACCCTTGCCGACGAGCTTGCCAGCGATGGAGAGCTCACCCACGGCGCCTCGAGGTACGATCTCATTTGTGCCCGGTTTCAGCACATATGTGCCGACATTCTCGAACTGCCAACCAATGTTGGACGGTCGTCCACTGTCCGGGACCTGAGTATACATAGTCACACCAATGGTAGCTTCTGTCGGCCCATAACCGTTGTGTATGCATCCCGTTGCGCCCCAAGCATCTAGAACTTCCTGCTTGAGCTGCTCGCCACCGGTAATGAAGACACCCTTACATAGCGATGGCACATCTGCAGGCGTGATGAGTCGTGCCAGACTTGGTGTTAGATCGATGTGGGTTATCCCCAGCATGTTCAATGTTCCAGCCAGGTCCTGGAAAAGAACATCTCGTGGCGTGGACACAAGGCAGATGCCCACAGACCAGCTCCAAAACAATTCCAGTACAGCAACGTCAAAATGAAATGAGGAAAATTGAAGCCATCTCGAGTTCTCATCCCAGCGATTGGTGAAGAGAATTTGAAAGGCCAGCATCGCCTGGACCGCGTTTTCGTGCGTCAACAGACATCCTTTGGGGGTGCCAGTCGAGCCGGATGTGTACAAGCAATAGCTGATACTTTGGGGAGCAACGACGACGTTTGGACGATGACTACCATATCCTGCAGTGTCCACACTATCTACGAAGATGACTTCAGCTGGGTGGTCAGTATGAATAACTTCACGTAAACTTTTGGTAGACAACAGAGCTTTCGCTCCAGAATCTCCCAGGATGAACGCTTTTCGAGCCGCAGGCGCGCCAGGATCCAGAGCAACGAATGAACAACCAGCCTTCAGGATCGCGAGTATAGCAATTTCTGCTTCAGCACACTTCTCGAAGCAGAGGGCGATCATGCTGCCAGATTCAAAGCCTCGCGCGATCAGCATGTTACTGAGTCTGTTAGCATCTGACTCGAGCTCAGCGTACGTCGATGTCTGCGCATGAGTGCCTGCCTCGAGATTCGGCACCCACTCCAGTGCAATGCGGTTAGGATGCTTGTCAGCAGTAACCTCGAAGAGACCATGCAATGTCTCGCAACTGGACGGCAAAGTGGCCGATCTAGGTGGAAGGTGGGAGAAAAGCTCGACGGATTGCGCAAGTCCAGAGGAAGTCTCCAACCGCAGGACATGGCACAATTCCAGGTCAAACTGTTTGAGCATGATCTCAGCCTGCTCCATTGGCAGCACATCGGTCCAAGACACCAGCTGATAGTCAAGACCATACCGTCCACGATTTATCTCCATGGATACCGTGTACTCAACTGTGGCTGCATCATCGACAAGTGTGAACAGATCCTTTCCAGCTGCGCCAGCTCGATCTCCCTGTAAGACAAGTATAGTATCAAACAGCGCAGACTGTGAGTGGCCAACCCACCGCTGTATCTGAGATAGACTGGAATGCTGATGCTGCCTGACGGATGTATTGAACGACATTGCACTCTGCAGCATAGTGTCTACATCATCGACGAGAATACATCGAAAAGGTACAGTCGTCGAAGCTGGAAACATTGCATCATCCGCATCTGCGCTCTCACGGCCTGCGAAGACTACGCCATGAGTGATGTCCGAGTCGCCAATATACCGACGCAGCAGACGGGTCCATGCCACCTGTACAGCAGCTTGCAAAGTCATGTCAAGCCTTCGGCAAGCTCTCTCCAAGTCGTCAGTACCTATCAGAGACTTGTAACTTGATGTCATTGTATGTCTCGTATCGACGCGCAATGGAGTCATGACTGGAAACTTATGAACAGGCACATCACTGAGAGCTGCCTTCCAAAATTTCTCATGAGCCCCTTCCGCATCACTTGCGGATGATAGTATGGTGGAAAGCAGAGGCTCGATACTTGCGACTTCTTCCTGATCCTGATTGTGGTATGCAGCGTAGACGTCCTCCACAATGATTTGCAAGCTCTCCGCATCATACAGCGCATGATGGGCAGAAAATTGCATGTACATTGCCGCATACGTGATTCCTATCGAGATGCGCCAGGGCGGATCTTGCAGGTCCTGGCGTGCCTCGTGTGCAAAGCGTGCCCGCTGTGTTTTGAGCATATCGAGAGGGTCTTCGTCCGTACGCTCTGCGTGCCACATAGCAGCCAAGTCGAGCGAAGCATATAAGATCATTCCGAAAGGGTGTGCAGCGTCATCAAGACTGACGAAGCCTGTCCGCAGCATCTCATGCCTGTTGACAATTGATTGCCAAGCAACACGCAATCTATCCAGGTCTGTGCCTTCCTGCACCTTGTAGATGCTATGATTGAAGTAAAGCTGACCGTCGGAATGCAGAAATTGAGATAACATGCCAGACTGAAGAGCTGTACAAGGTCGAACTCGATCAATTCCAGTCAAGTCGTGCTGTGCACATACTGACTGACAGTACTTAGTGTCAAATGCGGCAAAGTCAAATCCAGGTTCAGACGATACGGTGTCCTCGCTTGTTGTGCGCTCGATTTGTGCTGCGAGGGCAATCGCTGTAGGATTGGCAAGCACGTCGTGCGCGGTGACTTTATGACCTTGATTGCGAAGCAGCTTAGCCACTTGTATGGCACTGATGCTATCTAGACCAAGCTGATATATTGTCTTGCTTGAGGAAATCTGCTCAATGGGCACCTTCGCAAAGTGACAAAATGCCGCAATGACAGCGCGCACCATCTCACCTGTCTCGGGCTCGAGGCCATCATCGTCCGTCGACGTGGCGCGTTCTGTCTCTTCCTGCTGCTTTTTGAGCAATAAGCGTTTGATTGTGCCTGCAGAAGGCCGGCTGCTTTGGTCGCCTGCGGGCTTCTGACGCGAGACTAGCTGCAGATTACACTGTCCAGGAAGTATTGACTCCAGCTTAGCTTGTATTTCACTTCTGTACTCTTCGCCCGGAGCAGGCCCTTCCAATACCACCACTAAGGTGTCCTTACTGGCTGTGATGCTTAAAGGCTCGAATAGATATATCTGGCACTCTGAGATCGCTGTCCTCATCTGCTGCTCAAGATCATTGAGATCGAGGATCTCATTGCCTACTCGTATCCGCCGGATGCTCAGAGCTGCTGAAATCGGGTCTGGTCGGGCAACATTCCTGAATAGTTGTTGTGGACTCTGCACAACTTGTTGTACCACATCGTCAATGAAAGTGATCAAATTTTGTGCATCCTCCTTGGACAACAGAGCTCCCTCGACATGCAAATCGACGCGCACTGCATCCGATTGCACATTTGGCACGATCTCGCAGCAAATCGGATATCCCATACTGCCAGCTTCTCGATCAAAGGTCCATATGCTATCATCAAGTTGTTGTGTTGAGCTTTGCATGAGAAAGAGAGTATCGAACAGCTGCTCGCCCGTATCGCTCCACTGAGACTGTATGCGACGGAGTGGAGTGAATTGATGTTGCAGCGAGTTCGCGTTGAGATGCTGCAGCTTCTGGGTGGCGTCTTCCAACGTCATAGTCGACGCATTGATACGCACTGGTATTGTGTTGAAGCAGGGTGCGACCAATCGATCAATTTCGTCAACTTGAAGACTTCGGCCATTAACAACATTGCCGAAGCATATATCGGTTTCTCCAACCAATGCTGAATGTACCCTTGCCCAAGCCGTTTGGAGAATTGCTAGGGGTGTAACAGATCGCTTGCGAGCAGCCTCCTGGAGCATGGTATAAGATATGGACAGAGTGTCAGAGACCATTCCGCTCAAGT
>Ga0268246_10000510_pt1 | contig 16181 bp, 22 predicted proteins | sample AgamicOrSfe_FD_200242 | JGI IMG/M metagenome (GOLD analysis project Ga0268246, IMG submission 200242) | Agave microbial communities from Guanajuato, Mexico - Or.Sf.e (v2) (version 2) | ecosystem: Host-associated > Plants > Phyllosphere > Phylloplane/Leaf | place: Guanajuato, Mexico | collected...
CGATCGTAACCAGGATCACGGTCGCACCGCAGTGCGCGATGGTTCTGCTTATAGGATCCGCTGCGTCGACTGCAGCAGGGTCATGGAGCCCAAGGAGTTCAGCGCCGCCCGCCTACAGAAGTACCTGATCAAGCCTACACCGACGGCGAACTTCCTGACACAAATGGGACCAGTGCAGGAGCATAAGTCAGTGTAAGCTAGAGAAGACCGTCCATGATCTGAACGGGATCAGGTGACTTGCATGAGGACGGCGAGCTCATAGTGTCGCTCATACAACTTCGATACTCGTTGACGTCTTTACGTGGTACTCTTGTGGCTTTGGAACCATTGGAACAGTTCAAGGTCAAACAACGAATTGCGACGAAGACTTTCCAGGCTACACGAGCTCGACGACACATAGCTTGTAGAACTGCACAAACCCATCCAAGCTTCGCAACTATATATATACATTACGACCTTGATGGCCGATGTCCTTGGTACATGCAGAGATCTGTATTCACTGCCGGGGAGGAGTACGAGGGTGGACTGGGACGTTGTGGTGCACAGGTGTCCGCCTTGGTGGTAGTTCAAGAGTCGCTGGATGTGGTGGATGGAGAGTCAATAGCTATGGTGGAAGCTGACGTATGGGCGGAAGTGATAGACCGAGGGTTGGTGGCTGAAAAGTGGACGGTTGACGAGTCCACGAATAGAGGGTGGATGGATGGGTGGATGGATAGGTGGATGAATGGGGTGGGTATTCTGTCTTGTGCAGCAGAAGAACCATCAGCTTCAGCCAGAGCGCAAGACGACGCGAAGCTTCACTGAAAATGTGAGTCGTCTAGAACACAGCACCCTCCCAGTGGCGCAGAAAGCCTAAGCCTAAGCCTGCCATGCGACGATGAGACCCTGCAGCTTCAGAACCGACTCAATGCGACGATGTGTCCAGGACGGAGGTGAGCATAGTGAAGCGGTGGATGAGCAAAGCTCGGTCGGTGGGATGGAATGGAAGATCATCTGGATGGATGGGTGGGAAGACATCCGGCCTCGACTGACAGGACCTACGCTATTTTCGCTCATTTCGACATCACTCTCGCCGACACCATGGTCCCTGCTGCCTATACTTCTCGACCTGGCTTTCCACTGGTTTCACTTCAACAACATGGCCAATCATGAGTGGCTCCGCCAAAATCTGCACATTACGACGAGTTGAGGTCAATGGCCCTGGCGAACATATTACCACCAGTCACAGCATCAAGCATTGGAGAGCTCGAACAGGGCTTCCTCGAGCTGCCATCCAGAACGCCGACTTCCAGCGAAGAATAAAAGTCACTGCTGATCTATTTCAGTGGTCACTGCACAGAGAAATGCATCAAGAGCGGCATGCAAGACGATGAAGAGATGATATGTAGATCTCCTTCTGTCCCTCAATGGCTGGAAGACTTCACTCTCGTCGACTTCGTCAAAATCCGTGCTTGGCTACGCGACTATGTCAACAATAACAAGCAGGAATATCAGCTCGGACATGATCTGCCACCCACTTAAGCCGGTTTGTGAAGCGGTTAGTGCTCTGTACACCGTGTCGATCGTGTACAAGCATATCCTCCTGCGATGATTGCGGTGGATTGAGTCTTGCTTTGATCTGAAACTCTCGAGACTCGCCCAGCACACCGAACGCAGAACACGACTTCTGTGCATTTGGCTTATCACTAAGATGCTATTCATACGGGAGCATATGGACGAGGGCTGTGAATATTGCCGCGTACGAGGCGAAGACTTCGACACAGCAAAGACTAGTCTCAACGCGACTTGATTCCAGGCACTGAAGGACGCTCACCGAGGCTATCAAACGACAGTAGATAGGAAACGACAGAAGACTTCGCATACAGACTAGCTTCCGTCCCAGCCATGTCAATTGCTGATCCTTGTGCAGTGTCCTGCTACCAGGCCAGCTCCACTACTGATGGGCGCACAAGACCTCAGCCGTGTTAACAGCCGGTGGCTTCCTTCGAAGCACCCTGGGAGCCAGCCTCAAGGTGCTGGCCAGGACGGTCGCCACATTCACGTTGCACCAGCAGCTAGAGACCGACCCAATCCTTATGTACGGGGGAAAAGCAGCCTGCGGCCCATCAACGCGCAGATTACCGCCAACATCGAATGCACGACAGATGTCGATAGATCTTCAGCTGATGACTACTGCCCCGTAACCGGACAAAGTGTGCTGTTCAACATGGCACTTGACCCGAACAAGACGGGCTCTCCACTGGGCAAGCTGAACTCAAGGCCACCGAGCAAGCAGCTGCCAAATGTGCCCTTAAATTCCCTCAATTCGACAACAATGGAAGTCACAGATTTGGCAACCGAGTAGTAGGAAACGTCGCCATTATCCGTGACGATCAAAGTGAGGACTGGTCTGTTTCCCGCGATGTAGGCTGATGAGGCATCGGCATCCTCACAGCATTACACCGCAGTGCGCGGTAATCCTGGCTCTGTTCCATGGCGTGAGTAATGAGTCTACAGAATTAGTCGACGTGAGCAGTTGGCAGCTGTAACGTCTGAAATCGCAGGAAGCATCTTTCTTGTGATTATTCTGCAAGTGGGATTCGCGCAACCCGTCGCCACTGCTCAGTCATACCACCCAGATATAGCAAACACTTTACCGACAGGCAATCATATCCAAGAACTACCACAATGACGACTTCTTCGACGAACAACAGGACGAAGCGCGTCCTGATTAGAAGTCTACGGAAATATGTCTCTGTTCTATCATGTGCCTACATTTCCCGAACAGCCAACCGTGAGCTCCTCACGTAAAAGGAAGCCCCCCAAACCGCGACCAGGAACATAACGATTTACTGTCACATAGCTCTCTTCGCAAGGAAATGTTCACTTGCCGACTTGAAATATGTAGCCACGCAGTAAACCAGGCTATAACCCCAACGATCTCCGAAGCAGATCGGACATCATTCTATGCGTAGTATGGACCTGCTCACGGACATGGCGACATTTTCATGCCACGTCTCCGAGGACTCGCCTCCAGACAACTCCCAGCACCCAGCTTCGCCAACGGATCAAGCAGGCTCAGACTATATCACTCGACCATGAGACGTGAGAGATCACATCTTGGCCCGATGTCTGATTATGCAGACTGCAATCCTGACGACATGTCTTCTGAAAATCAGACCCTAGCTAGACAGGCTATCCACCTCTGATCCTAATATGGTCATGATTAAATGGGACGAGTAAAGGCCTATTAGCGCACTCTCGCCACTAAAGTCTTCCTCCGAATCCTCGAGAGCCGACAATGTCGGCAAGAAAAAGGACGAGTCATCGCAGGTCCCAGCGAAGTGTCTGTCGACTTGCTTCAGCCGGGAAAATCAGCGAGCTTCTTGCTGATCTCGCGCAATCTCGAAGTTCCGACTGGCCTACTCGTTTCTTTTCGCTTAGATGGTGTCCCTGATCTTCCTCGGCACATTCAGCAGGGCGATCAAGCTTGGTTATGGCTTATGGCTCAAGGTGCTCGTACATTTTGGTGTGCTCGCACAAGGCATATCGCTGGAGGCTCGAGGTGTGGAAGGCCCGTGCCTGAGCAATGTTCCAACTCCAGCAGCTGCAGTGATCGCTCCAGTGGTCGTCGCTGGCCCTGGTCGTGCCTCTAGCATCAACTAGCTTGGCGCTACTGGCATATAGCCTTAAGCTTCTAATATCGACAATTACGACGACTTCGGTAATCTCACCAATAATAGGCCGACTGCCTTCATTACTGTTAAGGTTCCCGGTAACGCTGATTGGGCGGACCCAGACATCTAGGGAACACTTAATACTTGTCTTTAGGTACTATCGGCTCAGGTTCTTGCTTAGCAGGCTATTGCTAATGCTGGTGGTGTAGTGAACGTTCCGATGCTCTTTCGTTACCAATGATCGGTCGGTGAGAGTGGGGTGATGGTGTGCAGATCTGATTGGCACGCCGTACGATAACAGACAAGCTTCTCCTGACGTCGTCCGTATCGGTGACGTTCACACTCCCCAGCCTATTCTCAATGCATTCGCACCATGACAACACCAGATGCTCAAATTGTGTAGCATAGCAGAGGAGATTTTGATCTGCCAGATATCTCACAGGCGGCAGGCCTGAGAGAGAGTACGAGAGACATGTAGAGCACCTGATTCGGCTCCTCCAGAGCCGGTCGGCCAATACTCAATTTGCTAGGCATGACAGTCACTCATGTCGGAATTGAAAGGCGACTGACATGTCAAAGGCCGTTTTCAGCAATTGTCCGAACATCCGGAGGAGGTAGTCTTCAAGCTCATCGAAACGAAGAGGGCACAAGACACGGCACTCACAAGTACCCATATACCGGGCAGTTGATGGAAGTGCGATATAAACAAGGATTGCTAAGGCAGCTCAATGGCCGCACGATCTTTGTAGAACTCTTCGAAGACATCTCACTGCGCGACTATATCGATGAATATTCGTTCTTCGAAAGTGGCGGCCAGATACAACACGTCGTGTAGGATATCCTCATACGACTGGCCAAGCGTGAAGCAAACTAGACAAGTCCGAGATGTTATAGCGACGACATCAAGTCGTAACAGCCTGGAAGGTCATGCTGGCCATCGTAGCGACTAGCCGCAGCCAGAAACGATGTAGGGAGGAGGAGGTGGTGGAGTAGAGATCAAGTCAACGTCCTAGACACAAAAATACGGACCAGCTCGCCCGTGACCGCGAAGCATTTCATCATGCCGTACTCGAGGCTTTCATTGAGAAGAAGATGTTTGAAGTTCAAGGCGTGCTATGACCACAGCGACATTGAGGACGAAACATCCACTGCCCGAAATCCAGTATCGAGCTTATCCAAGCTGCCGAAGCACCTCTTGACACCTCCCTCAGGAATTGCATGCAATCTTCTCTCGAGGAACAGCTGAAGCCGATTCCGACCTTGATCCTGAACAGATCTTCATGACAAGCTTGTAAGGCAGCACACTTGGCTTTGTGCAGTGGGGATACCTCGAAGTCCAGCACTCTTCACTGTCTTACTGGCCTTCGCTTTTGCTTGTTCCAACCAACAAAGTATGCATCGCACGAATCTATCTTGGCTGTCAAACACAACGGCTAGACAATCAAGACCTTTATTCAACTCTTCACAACGGCCCTCGGCAACGAAGCCGCAAGCTTCTCAAAGATCGGACTAAGGAGATGTGCCGTAACGGTAAGGCGATAATCCATCGCCCTTGGGAAGATCTCCTCGTCAAGGCACTGGAGGTTGTGGATGTGTTGAGCTTCAGCACGACTTCATCGCCGATTTCCGGCGTGTTGGCCAGGATCTTCTGCCGGCGAAGGATAGGCCGGCGGCCGAGACAGCTCCGGCGATCGACATCTCAATCATGTCCGCTGCAGCGTCGGACGAACTCTCGATGTCATGGTTGTCTGCAGGCGACGGGTCCATCGTACGTTCCATGTACTGTAGATCTCTCTACGGGCCTACGGCGCGGCTGCTATCAGAAGCCTGACAGACGCAACAGGGTCCTAGGATCATGGACTAGCTTCCAAAGGCACAGCAATCAGCTATCGACCGAACTCTTACCGGCATGTCCAGCTCCCCGGAGCAGAACACCAACACGGATCCACGGCAGCCTCGAACCAAGCAGCCAGCCAGCTCAAGCATTAGACCCTGCATTGCTAGTCCTCCTCACCTTCACCCGAATTATTCCGCCCCAAACTCACCACGAAGTAGAAGCTTGAGTTAATCATTGCTCCCGTCACAATCTCCTCTTTCCTGGAAACGAGCTCATCCATTGTCCATTCACACTACAGCAAGCGTTCAAAGAAGATGTGGGCAGCAGGTGTAGCAAAGAAGACCGCCGTGCCTCTGACAAAGACATACGCTACGTTCACATCGACAAGATTCTCTCGCAAATCGAGCATATCATCAAAGTTGCGTCGGCACATACTACCCAGCGCAATTCCCATAGATACTAAGAGCGCCGTCTCGATAGTGTGGGTTGGGAACATGCCAGGATGTAAAGCTATAAGTGAAACATACATTGCATTGACTATATCACCCAACCTAAACTCTGGGCTGAGCTGCTGAAAATTTGGGCAGCCGCTACTTCTTCCATCCCATCTACCCACGAGATACGGTTCAACTTTCCCAGAATAACCTCACCAAACTCCACGAAACCCTTTTCAACACAATCAACCCCAGCACATCCGACAACCTCTCACCGATCACGCAGAGCGATGGCCCCCCTTGGCCATGGGCGCCATGACGGTCTCGGCCGGGAATCGGTAGTGCGTATGAGTGGAGTCCACTCTGACAACAACCGTCTTCGGAGCGGGACACATGCCATTACCACCACCAGCACCGCCATCTTGATCAGAAAAGCCACCTGTCCCGCTGACGCCGCTCGAGCCAGACCCTGCAGTACCGAAAGCGCCAGTACTCGAGCTGCCAGAGACACTACCAGAATTGCCTCCACCACCGCCATTGCTAGTAGGACCGGATCCAACACCGGAGGACATGCCTAGCCTGCATTAGCATCTTTGTAGGAACAAAAGAGGACGAATCCATCAACTTACTAGACGTCGACGCTCTTAACGACCCCATCGTCGGCCCCGTGTTCGAATATATCCTCGAGGTCCCCAACCCCCCATTCGCGACCGCCGGGACCGGCGCCGGCGGTCCCTGATCCTTCGTCGCATTGACCAAATGATACGCCACAAACACCTGCGCCTGATACGTGAGCGTGCCGCCATCTCTCTTGCTAAGCCCACTAGCCGTCCCATTGCCAATGAGCTGGCAGCTTGGCGTGGTGCTGTTAGTGAATTTGGAGGCGATGCAAGTGCTATTGTAACCGTCGCAGAGGGTAATACAAGCTGGGAAGTTGGAGAGAGGCTGGGTGAGGAGGGTGTTGCCGGTGATGGTGGCGTTGCAGTAGATGCGGTAGGTGGTGTTGTCCGAGTTGAGGAAGACGGTGTCGCAGGCTGGGGTGCCGGTGGAGGTGGGTAGGGGGCTGAAGGTTGTGCTGGTGGTTGTGAAGGTGTAGGCTGGTGGGAGGGAGGTAGGAGAGCTGGAGACGCTGGAAGAGAGAGTAGGAGGGGTCGTAGAGTGGTTGGTGCTGGTGGTCGAGCTGGGCTTGGAGGATGTGGTGGGCCCCGCGACAGTTTTCGAGGATGATCGGGTTGTCGTTGCTGTGCCAGAGATACTCTGAGATGCTTTACTTGATGTACTTGAGCGCTGAGATGAAGCGCTAGCAGATCCGCCTGCCATCGAGGAGGTCGTCGATGATGTCGTTGTACTTGCCGCCGTGAAAGGATTATAGGTGGAGTATCCAGCGATAGGACTCGACGGAGAAATGGCAAGATCATACAGCTGCGCCAACCATGTACCTGGGTTACCACTTTCCGGCGAGTTCAGGTCGGTCTTCAAGTAGCAACCGTGCTGTGTCGGCACCCAAGAGAACGAGAGACAGTTCTGCGCTGTTGTACACGCATCCACGCAAGCCTGGAAGGACGACATAGCTGGAACGCTAGTAGACTGCGAAGGATCGTCGTAGTCGCAAAGAAGGCGATAGCGAAGGCCTTCGTAGATGAATGTGGTGTCATTGTAAGCTGGACATCCAACGCTACTAGTCAGCGCCGCATCTGTGCCAACCGATAGAGGTGGTGCTTGGTTGAACGTAGTGTTGGGTGCACCATTCCTTTGGTAAACCTTGAGAGAGTTGACGTTCCAGTATGCTTCTGTGAGATTGCCAGGATACTGTAAGATGTAGTTATTGCATCCAGTCCAGCCATTGTCTGGAGTATCATTGGGACATGCAGCATACTGGGCATAGGCCGCGCCAGCCCACTGACCACAAAGCGTGACATCAAAAACGATCTGATGATTGTTGAACATTTGATCGACAGTGCAGACTGAGTTGTTTGAATCTGGAACGTCATCAACGATAAACTGGAAGTTTGCGCGAGGAGTACCAAATTGAGATGGTTCAGGAGTGCCACTGGTGATGCTTTCAGGTATGTTGGTACGGTTGAAAAACCACATCCGAATCCAGTCAGATGTCCACTCCATTGCGTACACTCCTCCTCCGGCAGCGTTGAGGCCAGCACCATAGCTTTGTGGATCAAGATCAGCAAAGCCGCATCCCTTGGTATCACCTCCATCGTATGAACAAGTATTGTCGTTGAAGGTCTCGTTACTTAAGGTGCCGAGGCCAGTGACGTAGCAGCTATCGCCTTGAGCATGCAGAGACAGTGAGTTGAAAGCGTTCGTGTTAACACCCTCGATGATGTCAATCTCTCCATTCATAGGCCAATTGGTGCCGACACTCCAGAAGGCAGGCCAAGTACCGCATCCGAACGGCATGTGGCTAAGATCCAGAACGAACAGTCCTTGGGTGTAGTTGTTGTTCGATACAAGACGAAGACTCTTTCTGTTCACTCCTGCACCGGGCTGGATGACCTGAATTGTGTCGACCTTCCAAGTGACGTGATCAGAGAAAGAAGAGATCATGCCATATTTTATAGCTGTTTGACGATTGATATATCTATACGAACAATCAGCGCGTTGTTCGAAAGGTATGAAAGCTCTTGACCTACTGTACAGTGCCCCATGTTGGGTCACCATCCTTATGATACATCAGCGCGGCTTCGTATGCATACAGCAGTTACACTTACCGTGTTGAAAGTGAAATGGTCAAAGAAGTCCGAGGCATTCATCGTCTCCGCGACAGTGTACGGAATCGCCGTAAACGACGCATATGGTACAGGAGTTGCAACAGGACTTGCGGACCAAGGATAGTCCGGTCCGACAGGAGCTTGGGCAACGATTGTTGCGTTGGCCCAGCGTGCACCGAGAATGCCCGGATCAGATTGACTAGCTGGGACAGATACCACCGACTTCTTCATGTAACAGGCTGAGCCGCTGTAGGACACATCCACACAACCTTGAGTAAGCGCGCAGAGATCAATGCAGTATGTAAAGTTGGATGCACTAGGTGAAAGAAAGTTACCAGGTCGATCTAGATAGCACTCCACGACTAAGTTGACGTCAGTACACTTGACAGCTTTCTTGTCAGTGAGTCACTCACCGAATGTCTCATTATAATATGTGCTGTAAAGAGTGCCGTTTGAATCAGGACATGTAAGAACAGCTGAGGTATTATAGGCAGCAGGAGCAGGAGGCGCCGTGGAAGTGGGTACCGTGCTGCCAGTAGTCGCCATTGAGGACGTGGCTGTTTGGACAGCATTGCTGCTGGAGGAGCTAGTAGTAGCCGGGCGTGTTCCAATGAATCTAGCTCCCCAAATGCCAGTATCTGATCCCCGTAAGCATGATAACTAGAAATTCTGATTTGGCAATATATACTAGTCTTTGGATTATCAATTGCTTTTTTAAGATAGCATGTGCCGGTGGGAGTGTCGGGATCCCACGAAACATCGATGCAACCTGGTGTGATATCACACCGAGCCAGACAGTCGTCCAAGCCAACTGTGTTGGCAGTTGTAATATAGCCCGTTGATCTATCAATAGAGCACTCAACAATGTATGGGTAGCCAGCGGTAGTGTCGAATGTGGTCCCATTAGAGGCAGGACAAATAAGCGTCTGATTGTACGGCTGGGCCGTCAAGCGTGCTCCAAAAATATTGTCTGCATAGTTGGCCCATGCGACATCACTCTTGAGATAGCACGAGCCACCCCCCTCTACATAAGACACGTCGACACATTCGGCTGTCGCGGCACACTTATCGATGCAGGTCTGGAGGTCCACGACGCCGTCTGAAGCGCCGGCTGAGCCTATCGAATTCAGAGGTCCTGCAGCACGATCGAAGCCACACTCGATAGTGAAGTTTTGGCCATTGGAAATGTATGTTGTTCCATTGCCGTCAGGGCATGTTGGCGCGATGGTTCCATTGATCTGTCGCTTGAAGTGAAAAGGAGCATGTGCCTGGCCCGATAGGTCGAGTCCAGAAGATGATGCTAAAGCGAAAGGTGCGATTAGCAGAGCGAGGAGGAGCATCTTATTGAACCACGCTCCAGGCGCATTTGTCCGAGTATGCATCATGTTCTCAGCATGCGCTACTGCTGCTCTTATCAAGTCGTCCCCCTAAGATCCAGTAGAAGTAAAGTTCTGTCAGAGTCGCAATCCAATTATCCAGTGTATTTTGTTGCTATTCAGACAGGAGTGAGTATGAAGAAGTCCTTTATCGCATTCTTTGTCACGTTTTGGACTTTCACATTCCTCGTAGTCAAGACCGCGTCGTTTTGAGTTTCCACTCCTCGATTGCGCCCTCCTTGCTTCCGCCTCGTCATCCAAGGCTTACGTGGAGAGCTCACCCATGTATCAAGATCATGGCATCGAGCGTCTGTGTCAAAAGATGTTTCGCAATGTTCCGCATCTTGCACCCTTTTTCCGCCTGTAAGTATAGTTTCTATCCTGGCTTACGATATCTGAGCGAGATCGAATTCGTTCTGCTTGGTCTTCAAATTAGTCTTTCCACTCGAGACGAGACTTCAGGGTGCTCTGCGGCAGAGTTACATTGCGGCTAGCTTTGAGATCGCGGTGGTGGAGAAGCCATCGGTCTGCGGGGACGCCGATAAAGCCCGAGCTGGTGTGGATGATGGTTGGATAGTCGTCTGTGGATGAGAGGTAGGGGTGGAGGATTTGCCGAGAGGTGGTAGCAAGCGGAGGAAGTGCTCGCGTGCCATTCATGAGCCCACATTCCATGAGTGCGCGCTAGACTCGCCGAATCACTGCCATCCTCCCCTGCCACCACACCTCCAGCTTCGGCAAATGCACCACAAGCTCCTTTTCACCTGCTCCAACAGCCTACACTCCATGCACCGAGCATGAAACCCTTGGCGTCATCGATGGCGAAGAAGCGCGCCTCGGCGAGGTGACCCAGGGCGCCGGAGGCACCGGGTGACGATGGTGCGACCGCCCGGCTTGGGAGGAGGCGAGCGGAGGAAGGGAGAGGCGGGGAGGAAGGATTGGGGGGGCTGGGGTCAATGAAGGGGATAATGTCATGGTGGATGGTGCGCCTGACATATTGCCTTAATTTGCTGGGCGCGGATGAAGATGTCGGGGCGAAGTCGGGTATTCTGGTGATATTTCCCATTTGCGAGGGAATGAGGTAGAGGCGAGAGGAGCGATGGGAAGAGAGGAGGGAGAAGAGAGGGTAGGGAAGTCTGTTGGAGATGAGAGGGTGAAGGAAGGAAGGTGTGCTACTTGAAATACATATTGCCCTCCGGTCACTGGTCACTGGATCTGCCGGGGAAGGATAGTGCAGTAAACACAGAATGGCAGCAACGCTACTTGCGGCTCGGCCATGCTAAAGGCTGAGAGATGTGGGCGTCAAGTAAGGGGTGGTCCGGGTATGTACTTACTTGTCATAGGACAGAAGTCTGAGAGGATCCTGGGGAGAGTGCCGTGGAGATTCTGCTCAGACTAATGTCCTAGTACAGTATAATCACTTTCGACGAGGAAGAGATGTTTCGCAGACGAAGCCCCTTTTCGTGACACACCTCAGACATGAATCTTTGATCGTCACAGGGGCTCAAGGTATGTTGTGACACAGAGAGTCCGTGAAGGGTGAGGAGTAGAGGACGACTCCTTCATTTGAGACTCTAGAGAACAAGATATATACAACACAAGGCACGGACGGAGCTGTTCGGCGCGCTCTGTCCTAAATTTCCAAGATCAAAAATCCTAGTACCACACCTCTTTCCGCCCACACCCCATATACTCCAACGACCATGCATCACAAACGAATGACCGCCCTCACTCTCTATCAGCAGCGGCTCACCGCTTACCGCTTGAAGATCCTCTTCTCAATCGTCCTGAACACCAAATAACTCGTCGCCGCAAACGCCGCCGCCAGCTCAAAGCCCACATCACCACCATATGGTGCTGGACCGGCTTTCAGCGCAACAGGACCCACCCAAAATGCCTGAGACATGCCCAAAACCATGCCAGCAACACCGACACAGAATGCCGAGACAGCTGCAATCCCTGGGGGTAACGCTTTCGGGTTGTCGTAGTCGGCGGGGTTGTACCCCTTGAAGCCCTTCTTGAAAACAAAGTGCTCCACGAATGCAATGCTTTGGTAGATGGCGAGCCAGTAGCCGATGAAGTTGAGGAAGTCCTCGAGGTACTCTTCGAAGTGCGAATAGCCAGGGATGGCAATGGCGATGTAGCAGCCCGTGGCAACGATTGTCCAAATGAAGCGAGGGACGCGCTGCGCCCAACGGCCAATCATTTGCATTGTGAGTGACACCGAATAGATGTTAGGACAGTTGTTGGCGATGATGCTGAGGGCGAGGACGACGACGCAGAATTTACCAAAACCGCGCTTGGCCGTGCCGAAGGTGTCGGGGAAGACTACTGCACCAATTAGACCACCAATCTGACCATCGTTGTACGCAATTTGATAGCTGTTGGGGTCGGTTTCGGACTGGTTCGCCGCGGTGGCGACGGCGAGACCGAGCATTTCTGTGAATAGCAATGGGATGATCAGACCGATCCACGTCCAAGCGAAGACCTTCTTCTTGCTCGTATGCGCGGGTTGGTAGACAGTGTAGTCAGCAGCATATGAAGTCCAACCAGTAGCAAAACCGAAGATGGTCGCGCCAAAGGAGAGGACAGCCCCGAGCTCGGAGTAGCCAACACCCATAGGGATATTGTAGAAGGCATCGGATTGGACAAATTCGCCGAGGATAACAAAGAAAATGGCTGTAGTTGGTATCCAGGACCAGAACTCGTAGGCGTGGACAATCTTGTAGCCGAATGTGCAGATGAAGGCGGTGATGAGCGCAATGATGATGATACCAGCCCAACCCGGCACGTTGCCGTTGACCGCGTGGATGAGTTGTGCGCCGACGATGGTATTCGCAGAGGACCAGCCTATACAAGCGAGGACGTTGAAGAATGCGATTAGCTTGACACCATACCAGCCATACCTGTAGATCTGTCAGCTACAAGTCCTCGCGCACGCAACAGCGAATGCCAACAACATACCAGAACCTCGAGAGCACCATTTGACGCAGACCAAACGCCGGGCCGAAAGCCGAGAAGAAGCAGACAGAGAAGATACCGAGAAGGTTGAAGAACAGAATGACGAGGATGCCGTCGACGAATCCGACGTAGAAGAGCTGCGGGCCAAGCACACCAATTGCGAAAGACGATACGACCATGTTCGCCGACAACCACATTGTCGACACATTCAGCATAGAGGTATCCGTCCGCTCATCTTCCGGCACGCGCTCAATACCACGTTGTTCGATATTGCACTTTGCAGCGAAGCGATGTGCGCGCGCATAGAATCCGTCGCCTGGTGGGTGGGCGCATTGTTAGGACGGTGGTTTGCGACAAGAAATGGAGAGTGAAAGGCCAAAGCATACCATACATGAATGTCTCCCCTGGCACCGATCCGTCATCGTGAACATAGCTCGGTCGATACTGCTTCTCAATGTTGCCCACACCTGCGACGGCGGGGTTGGGACCTTTTTCTGTGTCCGGTAACGGACTGCCCCTCAGCTCGTAGCTGTTTCCTGAGCTTGCGCTCATAGTTGTATTAGTGTGCGGTACGGATGGATTCGGTGCGGTTTGAACAGACGCGCCCTGTGTTCAGGCTGGTCGACGGTCGTAGGGTGTCGCAAGGGTTGGGGTGAAGTTCGAGTAAGGTTTCGAGGTTGAATAATGCGGTCCGCTACGTCGTATAAGGGTGTTGCGGTTGCTGTCGGATGATGCTGTCACTAATCACCAGCCCAGTATGCGAAACCTGCGATCACAGTTCAATGCTACGGTATGATCCTGGCACAGCGCACAGTCTAAAATAAAGACGGGACGACATGGGGGTGTTTCTCTTTTCTTGTATTATCTGCAAAATCCCGGAAGGCAGGGCTGGGCTTACCTGGATAGCGGATCACTTGGCAAAGATAAGAGAATCATTGGTTCCCGTATCCAGGCATTGACCTGTCGCTCACTACTACATACTGCCGCGGTTGAGCCAGTCACCGCTCGCATATCACTATCTTACGGTGAGTGCCGCTTACTTTGATAAGGCCTCGATGCTGATGCTATGAAGTTGTGGATGCTGACTTGCTGATGCTGATGCTGATGCTAATGATTATCGATTGTACGAAGTAGAGCCAGCCAGCTTCTGTCCTCCATCGTTCCTGGCCGGCTCCGCCAGAGCTGCGGCCAACTCCTTTGAGGCCTTTTGCTGTCCCCTACAACGACAACTCCCTCGTCCTGATACCAACTGCCCAAGGACAACTCCTGTCCATGCTATGCCATAACAATTCGCCCTTTGTAAAAGTACAGTTCTTTGACCCGTCCCGACCCATGCCGTCCTGCTCTGATCATACATCGAAACGCACCATATCAATCCTTGGTGCTGATTCTGGCATCATTCCACCTTGAAATGCCCCATTCTGTCGTAGAAACTCATATGCTTGCATCATTTCGGTCGTAAAGTTTGCCGTGGATGGTTCCCACGACTGTGCTGTTGGTGGTCCGTCAGGGAACCAAATCCTCTCCATGGAGCCATCAGGTGTTCGATAGCAAGGTTGATTCTCAATATAGTTGACGCGTGCTCCTTTCCATGTGAGGAGGCGCCCGGTGTTGTCTCGTGTCGTATAAGTCGCAACATCTGGATGAGTGAGCCCATCTGCCGCGTTCGTGGTGGAGTTGCTATTGGATTGCTGCTGCTGAGTATCCTGTATAGTTTGCGAAGGTGGTCCGTTCGAGACTTGGCTGCCGGAACCGTTCGTAGGTTGTTGTGCTGGATTCTGATTGCCAAAAGCAGAAAAGCCTCCATTCATCTGTTGTGAGGACCCTGCCGGGTTTTGCTGTTGCTGTTGCTGCTGAACCTGACTACCAAATCCATTATTATTGACTGCTGGGCCCGGCTGGCCGAACCCTCCTTGCTGCACCTGCTGACTTTGCCCGAAGCCCTGTATCGATTGTTGGATCGGCCGTGCCGGAATTGCCATACCGAACGGGGCTTGTTGTGGCTGGCCGAACGCGTTACTTTGTTGCTGCGGCGGCAGTTGCAGCCCTCCAAAACCGTTCATTGTACTATTTTGTGGCTGTCCAAATGGTGCCGAATTCTGTTGAGGCTGGCCGAAGGTATTAGACATCTGATTCGGTTGAGCAAAGCTATTCTGCGTAGGCTGTCCGAAAGAGTTTTGTTGCTGCGGTTGTGAACTACCAAAACCAGAAGAGTTCTGATTCTGTGCGAAGCCCATCTGCTGTTGATTTTGCACTGCAGGAGGTTGTGTGCCAAACGAAGAGCTTGGCTGATTAGCGAATGCAGAGTTCGAGGCGGTCTGAAAGCCAGATGACTGTTTAGGTGGTTGATAACGAGGCTTGTTTGGACGGTCCACCGAAAATGGACCATATCCTCCTCGGCGTATATTAGGAGGGTTGATTGTCTCGTCAATCCGGTTTGGGTGAGTTTTTGCCCCATCAACGATATAGTCCATGGCAGCATCCAGGTTACTGAGAGCACTCTGAACTTGTGAGTTCGCCTGAGCAGCTAGTTCTGCTTCTAGTTGAGCCTGATCATGGTTAGAACTTTATTTGCCACCAAGAGAACCTCACCGCCCGTTGATACACTTACAGCTTGCTCAACACCATTTCCCATTGCCATAGCTAGGTAGTGTTGTACTCGCACTTCCTCCATACTCTGCTCAAGTGGATAACCTCCAAAGAGCTGAATTGGTGCGTCCACGCCAGGGCCAAATGATGACATGATCCAGGTGGGGCGTTCGTACAAAAGCTCTTCTTCCAAATGTTTGGCACTGAGTGCATATCTGTGTATGGAGCCACGTTAGCAAGTGCTTCCACAATGGTACGAGTGTAATGCTCACGGTCGGTTCCGCGGAGCTCGGTTATCCCTTGTTGAAGATGGTCCAGATGGCCCTTCTGGGTTTATTGTTAGTAGACTATACCCAAATTTTGCCTCTGGACAGGGAGCAACATACTTGCAGATGAATAGCGCTGGTTCGAATTGTAGTTCTGGTTCTGGTTGTACGAGCCATTGCCTGAAGTCACTTGGTGGTTTCCCAGTGCGCCGTAACGGTTCGAGTCATTCTGAGGCTGACGCTGATTCCTGTTCGCGTTCTGATTCTGGTTTGAACGCGTATTCTGGTTGTAGCTCTGGTTACCCTGGGAATTGCTGCCAGGATGTTCGAATCTGCAAT